>Ga0182740_1000642_pt1 | contig 33174 bp, 32 predicted proteins | sample eDN5th37CKraftBY_FD_128872 | JGI IMG/M metagenome (GOLD analysis project Ga0182740, IMG submission 128872) | Enriched backyard soil microbial communities from Emeryville, California, USA - eDNA 5th pass 37_C Kraft BY (version 2) (version 2) | ecosystem: Environmental > Terrestrial > Soil >...
GTGACATTGTCCGAGGGCTCATCCGGGTCGTCGGCCGGTGTTGAGCGTCGAAAGCGGTGGTTAGCAAAGTAACACCACCGGGGGCCACGCGGAGCAAGCCGATTAAACACCGTGCGCGGGACGTCGGTTACGAGCCGGCGACTGCGGTGAGTACAACTCTCGTGTCTTTCCACTTTCGACACGAGACCGTGGAGACCGGCAAGTCTCCGGCGTCCCGCGCCGCCCTCATGATTTTCAATGAGCGAGTGGTGAGCTGACGACGATCCGGCAGGAAAAATCCTCGCGCGGTAACGCGAGCGGCTGCCCTCAGGCAAAAAACGCCAGCATCGCCTTCGCGGTGTCGGCGGGGTTCTCCTCCGCGAGAAAGTGCCCGCTTTTGATCGGCCCGCCGCTGACGTCATTCGCCCATTCGCGCCAGATGCCGAGCGGATCGGTGCCCTTCGACGGAATGCCGCTCTCGCCCCACAGCGCCAGCAGCGGACAGCGGATTTTGCGGCCCGCCTTCTTGTCGGCCTCGTCGTTCAGCCGGTCGGTGGCGGCCCCCGCGCGATAATCCTCGCAGCTCGCATGCAATCGCGCCGGCTGTTTGAACGCCGCGCGATAATGCTCGAGCGCGCGCGGATCGAAGACAGAGAGATTGTTCTCGCCGTTCCAGCTCGAAATCTTCCATTCCAGATATTCCACCGGCATCGCGCCGATCATTTTTTCCGGCAGCGGAAAAGGCTGCGCCAGAAACGTCCAGTGAAAAATCTTCATGGCGCTTGCGGGCGTGAGCCGCGCCCACATCTCGTAGGTCGGGACGATGTCGAGCGTGCAAAGCTTCAGCAGCCGCTCGGGATGATCGAGCGCCAGCCGATAGGCGACACGCCCGCCGCGATCGTGGCCCGCGAGCCGGAATTGCTTGTGGCCGAGCGCATCCATGACTTCGCACATCGCCCGCGCCATCGAGCGCTTGTCGTAGGGCGCATGGCCCTCGAAGGATTCCGGCGCGTCGCTTTGGCCGTAGCCGGGCAGATCCGGGATAACGAGGGTGAATTCCCCGTCGAGCAGCGGCGCGAGCCGGTGCCACATCACGTTCGATTGCGGATAGCCGTGCAGCAGGAGAAGCGGCGCGCCGCGGCCGCCGATCCGCGCGAAAATTTTTCCGGCGCTCGTGTCGATGAAACGGGAATCGTAGCCGGGGAAGAGCTCTGCGAGTTGCGTCATGCTTTGAGCTTAAACCGCCCGCCAGCCGATGTCGCGGCGGCAAAAGCCCTCGGGCCAGTCGATGAGATCGACGGCCTTGTAGGCGCGCGCCTGCGCTTCCTTCACCGTCTTGCCGGTCGCGGTGATGTTGAGAACGCGCCCGCCATTCGCGAGCAACTTGCCGCCGTCGCGCTTGGTACCGGCGTGGAAAATCGTGACGCCTTCGACCTCCGCCGCTTTATCGAGCCCGCGAATTTCCGAACCCGATTTGTACGCGCCGGGATAGCCTTTGGCCGCCAGCACCACGGTGATCGCGACTTCGTCGCGCCAGCGCACGCTGAGTTTGCCGAGCCCGCCCTCGCAGGCACCGAGCATCAGCGTCAGCAAATCGTCCTTGAGGCGCGGCATCAGCACCTGGCACTCGGGATCGCCGAAGCGCACGTTGTATTCGATCAGCTTCGGGCCGTCCTTCGTAATCATCAGCCCGATATAAAGAACGCCGCGATAGGGCGTGCCGGCTTTGACGAGCGCGCGCGCTGTCGGCTTCACGATCTCGTCGAGCGTGCGCTGCTCGATCGCGGGCGTGAATACCGGCGCGGGCGAGTAGGCGCCCATGCCGCCGGTATTGGGGCCCTTGTCGCCGTCGAAGACGCGCTTGTGATCCTGCGCCGAAGTAAGCGGCAGCACCGTCTCGCCATCGACGAAGCAGAAATAGCTCGCTTCCTCGCCTTCGAGAAATTCCTCGATCACCACCGGGTCGGGCTGTTTCGGATCCTTGCCCATGCCGAACACCTGATCGAGCCCGGCAAGCGCTTCGTCTTTCGTCATCGCGACGACGACACCCTTGCCAGCGTGCAGGCCATCGGCCTTCAGCACGATCGGCGCGCCGTGCTGCTCGATATATTTTCGCGCCGCGTCCTTGCCGGTGAACTCGGCATAGCGCGCGGTCGGAATGTTGTTCGCCGCGCAAAGCTGCTTGGTGAAGGACTTGGAGCCCTCGAGCTTCGCGGCTGCCGCCATCGGCCCGAACGCCTTGATGCCGGCGGCGGTCAGGCGGTCGACGAGCCCCGCGACGAGCGGCGCTTCGGGCCCGACCACCACAAGGTCGATCTTGTGCTCCTTGCAAAACGCCTCGACCGCCGCATTATCGCTGACGTTGAGCGCCACGATTTCGGCTTCCCCGGCGATGCCCGGATTGCCGGGCGCCGCGTAAAGCCTGGTCAGGAGCGGGCTCGAGGCGAGTTTCCAGGCGAGCGCGTGCTCGCGGCCGCCGGAGCCGAGGAGAAGAACTTTCATGCGCGATGATGTAGCATAGGCAAATGGCGATCCGAGAATCGAAGGTAGCCGCGTCCACGGAAAATCGCGGCGAAATCCGCAGCAACCTGCCCGAAGTGACCGTCAGCGAGCTATCGGCGGAACTGAAGCGCACGGTCGAGGATAATTTCTCCTATGTCCGGCTGCGCGGCGAAGTGATGGGCTATCGCGGGCCCCATGCCTCCGGCCACGTTTATTTCAGCCTCAAGGATCCGGGCGCGCGCATCGACGCCATCATCTGGAAAGGCAATTTCGCGCGGCTGAAGTTCAAGCCGGAAGAAGGCCTCGAAGTCGTCGTCACCGGCAAAGTCACGACCTATCCCGGCAAGTCCTCCTATCAAATCGTCATCGACAACCTTGAGCCCGCAGGCGCCGGCGCGCTGATGGCGCTCCTTGAAGAGCGCAAGAAGAAGCTGAAAGCCGAAGGCCTGTTTGATCCGGCGCGCAAGAAGCCGCTGCCTTACTTGCCCGAAGTCATCGGCGTCGTGACCTCGCCCACGGGTGCGGTGATCCGCGACATTCTCCATCGGCTGAACGATCGTTTTCCGCGCCGCGTGCTCGTGTGGCCGGTGCGCGTGCAGGGCGATACTTGCGCGGCGGAAGTCGCGGCCGCCATCGAAGGCTTCAACGCGTTGCAGCCGGATGGCAGCGTTCCGCGCCCCGATGTGCTAATCGTCGCGCGCGGCGGCGGATCATTAGAAGACCTCTGGGGCTTCAACGAGGAGATCGTCGCGCGCGCCGCGGCGGCAAGCGAAATTCCGCTGATCTCCGCCGTCGGGCATGAGACCGATTTCACGCTGATCGACTTCGTCTCCGACCGCCGGGCGCCGACGCCGACCGCCGCCGCCGAGCTTGCCGTGCCCGTGCGCGCCGAACTTCTGGCGACCGCGGCGAGTCATGCGGCGAGGCTTTCGGGTTGCCTGCGCCGCTATTTCGACGGGTTGCGTAATGATCTGCGCGGCCTCACGCGCGCGCTTCCGACGCTCGATGCGATTCTCGCGATGCCGCGTCAGAAACTCGATGCGCTCGGCGAGCGCTTGCCGCGTGCGCTTCATGCCAATGCGCATCGCCATCGCGTCGCGCTTACCCGCGCGGGCGGGCGGCTCACGCCCGCGAGCCTGAAAGTGCGCATCGATCACCTCAAAAGCCGCGTCGGCTCCCTCGCCAAGCTCGTCGCGGCCTACAGCTATCACAAGGTGCTGGATCGCGGCTTTGCATTGGTGCGCGATGCCGCGGGTAGCCCGGTGCGCGCCGCGGCGGCGCTCGGCGCGGGCGAACACATCGAGATCGAGTTCGCCGACGGCCGCGTGAACGCCATCGCTGAGGGCAGGGGAACCGCCCGCAAGGCGAAACCGGCGGGCGGCAGCGGCGGTAAAACCGGGCAAAACGGCAGGCAGACCAGCGGTCAGGGCGGCCTGTTCGACTGACATAAAACGGGCTGGTAAGCCGTGCGATGAAACACTATCTTTCGGGCCTCATGAACCGTTTCGAACGCATCCCCCTGGCAGCCGGCGAAGCCCAGCTTCGCTATCTGGACGGCGATTATCGCATCGTCCGGCCGGGCAGCTATGTGCGCTGCGCCGTCACCGGCGAAGCGATCCCGCTCGATGAACTGAAATACTGGAGCGTCGAGCGCCAGGAAGCCTATGCGACGCCCGAGGCCGTGATGCAGCGGTTCGGGCCTTTGCTCAGATCGAAGTGAGCAGCGCTTCGAGCGCGCTTTCATCCTGAAAACGTAATGTGATCGGCAAGCTTAGGCTCGCTTGCGCGAGTTGGCCGAGCGCGGCGTTGCCGCGCATCCGTGCAAGATCCTTCTCGGTCGTGACGAGCGTGAGATGGCGATTTTGCGCCGCCGCTAAAAGCGCATTCGCTTCCTCAACTGAAAAACCATGGTGATCCGGAAAAGCGCGGCGCTCAATGATATTGCCGCCGATCGATTCAAGCGTGGCAAAAAACTTCTCCGGCCGCCCGATCCCGGCATAGGCAAGCAGCGATTTTCCCTTGAGCGCCGCCACGGCATTTGCATCGGGTACGATCGAAGCTCGCAACACCCTGTTTGCCCGCCGCGCAACCTGCTCGCCCGCTTCGCCCTCGCCGATCAGCACGACGGCATTGGCGCGTTCAAGCTGTTGCATGAGCGGCGCGCGCAACGGCCCGGCCGGAAAAACGCGGCCATTGCCGGCGCCGCCTTTGGCGTCGATCACCAGCAGCGAAAGATTTTTTTCAAGCGCCGGATTCTGGAAACCGTCATCCATCACGATGACATCCGCGCCCGATTGCGCGGCGAGCTTCGCGCCCGCGACGCGATCCGCGGAAACGACGACCGGCGCGATAGCCGCCAGCAACAGCGGCTCGTCGCCAACTTCGGCGGCGCCGTGCTTGGCGGGATCAAGCACGAGCGGCCCCGCTTCGCGCCCGCCATAGCCGCGCGTCAGGAAATACGGCCGCCTGCCCCTTGCGATCAGCGTCTTCGCGGCGGCAATCGCCGCCGGTGTCTTGCCCGCGCCGCCGACCGTCGGATCGCCGATGCAGATGACCGGCACATCGGCCGGCGCGCCCGCGCGCTGCATGCGCGCCCCGGCAATCGCGCCATAGATCGCGCCGAGCGGCGCAAGCGCTGTCGAGCAAAGCCCCGGTGCCTGCCACCAGAACGCCGGCGCCCGCATCAGCGCAGCCGCAATTGGATGAGATAAGGTTGAATGGCGTTCAAGGTCCGCTCCAGCGCGCCGCCCATGCGCTTCACCGTATCATAAGCGGATGTCTGCATGTGCTTTACGAGCGCGGGGTCGTCCAGCAATCGCTGCACGCTGTTGGCGAGCGATTCGGCATTGCTCACCGTCGCCGCTCCCCGCATGCGGTTCAATTCGCCGTAAACCGCGGCGAAATTCGAAACGTAGGGCCCGTGCAGGATCGCGGTGCCGAGCTTCGCGGGCTCGATCGGGTTCTGCCCGCCGCGCTTGGCGAGCGAGCCGCCCATGAAGACGATCGGCGCAAGGCGATAAAACAGACCCATCTCGCCGATGGTGTCGGCGACATAGATTTCCGTGCCGCGGTCTGGCAGGTGCCCGCGCGAGCGCATCACGGCGGCAAGCCCGCTGTCCGTGGCGAGCTGCGCGACGGCGCCGCCGCGTTGCGGGTGACGCGGCGCGATGATGGTGATGAGCCCCGGCGTGCGCTGGCGCAGGCGGCGATGCGCTTCGATCACCGCCTTCTCCTCGCCGGCATGGGTCGATGCAGCCAGCAACACGGGCCGGTTGCGCAGCGCCTGCTGTAGTGCCGCCATCGCCTTCGCATCGGCTTCCGGCGGCTGCACGTCGAATTTGAGATTGCCGGTGGTGATGACGCGGCCCGCACCGAGCTTGGCGAAGCGCTGCGCATCGTCGGGATCCTGCGCAAGCAGAAGGTCGATGCGCTGAAGCAGCGCAGCCGCCGTACGCTTCATTTTTTTCCAGCGTCCGAACGAGCGCGCCGACATCCGTCCGTTGATCAGCACAATGGGGGTGTCGGTTTCGGCGGTCTGCAGGATGAGGTTCGGCCACAGCTCCGATTCGGTCAGCAGCACGAGATCGGGCCGCCAATGATCGAGAAACCGCTTCATGAATTTCGGCGTATCGAGCGGCACGAATTGATGCAGCACGCCGTCCGGCAGCCGGTCGGCGGCGATCCGCGCCGACGTCAGCGTGCCCGAAGTCAGCAGCACCGCGTAGCCGTAATGCTGAATGCGCTGAAGGAGCGGGAAGACCGAGACGATTTCGCCCACGCTTGCGCCGTGCACCCACACCAGCGGGCCGTCGGGCCGGGCCTCGCTCGGGATTCCGTTCCGCTCGCCGATCCGCGCCGGGTCTTCCTTGCCGTGCTTGATGCGCCGCTTCAGCATCAGGCCGGTGAGGGGAGCCGCGGCCCGCATCGAGCCGCGATAAAGCCGGAGCGAAATCGGCGTGCGCGGCGCTTTAGCCATCGGCGGCCTCGCTCTTGATGCCCGCCAGCGCCTCGGCCCGCGCCGTTACCTGATTGAGCCGCTCCTGCACGAGTTTGCGCGCGGCTTCCAGCTCGGCTTCGCCTGCATTCTTGGCGACGCGGATCGGCTGGCCCGCGACCGCGCCGCCTCTGCCGAACGGCAGATCGATGCTCGCCTTGTCCCAGCTCGGCGCAATGATGCGGCGGCTGGTGGCGATCGCGATCGGATAGATCGGCCGGCCCGAATAGCGCGCGAGCGTCACGACACCGAGCCCGGCAACGCGCGAAATTTTCGGCACGTCGGCGGTAAGCGCGACGTTGATGCCTTCGTTCAGCGTCGCGATCATTTCGCGCATCGCGCCGACGCCGTTCTTGCGATGAAAATCCTTCGGATTGGTCGAGCCCGAGCCGCGGATCGTCTGCACGCCGAGCGCTTCGGCGGCGATCGCGTTGACATCGGCGTCGGGGTGCCGCGAGATCAGGACTTTCGCGCGGTGGTGCGGCTTCATGATGAACGGCGCAAGAAAATGCTGGCCGTGCCAGAAGGTCAGGATCACCGGCATCTCCGGCTCGGCGACTTCGTAGATATTATCCGGCTCGATGGTGATGTTCAGCGTTTTATGAACGCTCCACAGATAGCCCGCCATCGTCCGGCCAAGCGCATGCCGGATGAGCTTCGATTTGCGGATCGTTCTCCACATCGCGCGCGCCGTCCGCTTCAGTCTTGCTTGGGCGCGGGATTGAGTTCGGGGTCGAGCAGCCGGTGCAGATGAACGATGAAGTACCGCATCAAGGCATTATCGACGGTCTGCTGCGCGCGCGCCTTCCAGGCTGTATAGGCGCTCGCGTAATTCGGATAGACGCCGACAAGCTCGACCTTGGAAAGATCGCGAAATTCGTTCGAGCCCATCTCGGTGAGTTCGCCACCGATGACAAGATGAAGCAATTGTCTGGATTGATTTGACGGTTCGTTCATGAGTCGGCGTCCCCCTCGCCGATAGGGTGGCTTCTAGGCACTCATCCGGGGCGAGGCAAGCATAAGAGTAATCCGCAAGTGCCGCTTATTTTGGCGCTGCAACGTTTCGGCAAGCATCTTGTGAAGAACGCCGCGCGGCACCAACCATTAACCAGCTCTTTTAAGCGCTTTCTGACAGTTGGCTGACATTCTTCCCCGCAACACGGGCAAAAAAAAGCCCGCAGGGGGAAGAATTGAGGCGTCAAAACAAGGCCGGAGGGGTCACCCCGGCCGGGTCGGGCCGCGCATTGCGGCTCGACCCCCACAGGCTTCCTGCACGTTATGCCGCAGCCGACGAGCGGGCGGACGGCAGCGCGCGTTTCATCGAAATCGACCGCGAGCAGGTGCTGCTGCGCCGCACGGTCAACGGCGTCCTGATGCGGCTGCGCATTCCGGTCGAGGTTTATCTCGGCGTCGCGGTGCGGCTCGTCGATGCCGATGGCGCGGTGGCCATTACGCTCGAACATCGCGATCCTTCGCTGTCCGTCACGCTGCATGCCGATCGCGGAATGGAAGAAGCCGCCGCCGAATGGCAGTCATGGGCGAGGGTGCTCGGGCTTCCGCTGCTGATCGAGGACGTCGACGGCACGCTGCGCCGCCCGGTGGATATGCTGGGGGCCTTGATGACGGGGCGCATCGCATTGCGCCGCCGCCGCAAGACGCCGCTTCGCAAGCGCCGGCCGTATTTCGTGGCGCGCCGCCGTGGCTTTGCTTCCATCGCGCCTGCCGTCCATCGCGGCGAGCGCGAGATCATTGCGCCGGAATGAAACCGTAGGCGCGCGCCAGCGCATCGAGCGTAATTCCGGCGAACAGGATCAAGCCTGCGTCGCGGTTCGAACGGAATACCCGCAGACAGCGCGCCGGATCGTTGATGTCGAGCGCCTTCACCTGCCACGCAAGATGCAGTGCGAAGACCGCGACACCGAGATAGAAGACGGGGCCCGCGCCGATGCCGAGGCCCGCAATCGCAACCGCGGCCGCCGTTCCGGCATAGAGTGCGGCGACCGCCGGCCTGGTGCGGTGCCCGAAGAACAGCGCCGTCGAACCGACGCCGAGCAGCGCGTCATCCTCGCGATCCTGATGCGCGTAGATCGTATCGTAACCGACGACCCAGAAGATCGTGCCCACGTAAAGAATCAACGCGGGCGGATCGAGCCGGCCGAATACGGCAGCCCAGCCCATCAGCGCGCCCCACGAAAAAGCAAGTCCGAGCACGATCTGCGGAAAGTTCGTGACGCGCTTCGCGAGCGGATAAAGCGCGACGACCAGCAGCGAGACGATGCCGGTGACAATGGCGAACTGATTGAGCTGCAATAGCACCGCAAGCCCGATCAGCGCTTGCAGGACGAGAAACGCCAGCGCGCTTTTAACGCCGACCTGGCCCGACGGGATCGGCCGCGAGCGCGTTCGTTCGACACTCGCATCGAGATCGCGATCGAGAATGTCGTTCCAGGTACAGCCGGCGCCGCGCATTACGACCGCGCCGATGGCGAAGAGAACGAGCAGCTTGAAATCGGGCCACGGCGTGCCGGCGGCGTCGGCTGCAAGCGCGGTTGACCACCAGCACGGCAGGAGAAGAAGCCATGAGCCGATCGGCCGGTCGGCGCGGGCGAGCCGCAGATAAGGTTGCGCGAAAGACGGCGCCCGGCGATCGACCCAGTTGCCGGTTGAATCGGCGACGGGCTGAAGCGGTGCCCGTCCGGCTTCGCTCATTGCGCGAGCACGTTGCCGTGCAGCGTATCGAACACGGCGCTCGGCTTTTCGCCCGTGGCGTTGCCGCCGATGGTGTTGACGCCCAGCGCTTCGCTGAGGCCCGAGCTTGGCGTGCGCATCGGCCCGCCGCCGCCGCCGTTCGCGGCGACCTGGCAGACCTTCGTGCTCATCTGCGAAGATTTCGCATTCGCGTCGGCAAGCTGCTTCAGGAAATGATCCGGCACGCCGCATGTCGTCTTGTTGGCGCGCAGGAATTTCAGCAGCCTGGCTTCAACGCCCACGTAATTGCGCAGCAGCCCGCAGGCGACCTTGACGTCGGCTTTTCTCTTGTTGGCGGCTTGCAGCGCCTTGCCGGCTTTTTCACGCTCGCCCATCAGGCTGTTCACCGTGCCTTGGCAATCGACCGCCGGTCCGCCGCCGCCAACGCGACCACGGTCACCGGCGGGCGGCGCGAAACTGAAGCCCTGCGCCAATGCCGGCGTGGCGATGACGAAAAGCGAAAGACCGGCAGTGGCAAGGGCTAGACGAAAACGCATCGGCTCCGGCTCCGGGAAGCGCTATAGACGTAACAAGACAACAGTATTTAGGGCAAGATCGGGGCGGTAACGGGTGGGGGAACGTTAAATTTCATGGCGCGATACGATTTCCGCACCCCGCGGCTCTATGTTCCGGGCGATTTGGCCGAGGGCGGCGAAGCAAGCCCCAGCGAGGCGGGCGTTCACTATCTTCGGAATGTGTTGCGGCTCCCCGCCGGCGCCGAAGTGCAGGTTTTCAACGGCCGGGACGGCGAATGGCTGGCCCGGCTGGGCACGGTCTCCAAGCGCGAAATCAGACTGGAAATCGTGCGCCCGTTGCGGCCACAGCCGCCGGCGAGCGCACTGCATTATGCGTTTGCGCCGATCAAACATGCGCGGCTCGATTTCGTGGTCGAAAAGGCGGTCGAGCTTGGCGCGAGCCGGATCACGCCGGTCATTACCCAGCACACGCAAGTTACGCGCGTGAATGGCGAGCGCATGCGGGCCAATATCATCGAGGCAGCGGAGCAGTGCGGGGTACTCGCATTGCCCGAAACGGAAGACGCCATTTCGTTCGCCGACTGGCTTGCGGCGGTCGACCCGCACCGCATCATCGTTTTTTGCGACGAGGATGCGGAAATCGCCGATCCGTTGCGTGCACTGCGGGAAGCGCCGGATGCAGCTTGCACATTGATCGTGGGGCCTGAGGGCGGCTTCCATTCGAAAGAACGCGAAGCGCTGATCGCGCGCAAGGGCGTCATTCGACTGTCGCTCGGCCCGCGTATCCTGCGCGCGGATACAGCGGCGGTTGCGGCTCTCGCACTATTGCAAGCGGCGCGCGGCGACTGGCGCTGAACCGGATTCAATAGTTTGCAACGCGCGCGTTGTTGCGGTTGCGAAATGTCCCCGCTTTCCCCGGAACAAAAATGGCGATGATGCGTTGGAAACCCGCATGCGCCTCATTTTGGTCCGGTTTGGCGCAGGGGATCAGGGCCGATCACAAAATTGATTCCAGAATTGATTCTGTTCGTCTTTTGCGCGCGCAGGAAGTTTCACGGAGGTCGCCATGACTCAGAAGACGATGGCCCAGGATTACAGCTTCGGAGTCGAGGAAGAATATTTTGTCGTTGACGGCGAAACCAAATCGCTGCGCAAGAAAGCGTCGCCCGCTTTCTTCGCGGAATTGAAGCGCGCGATCGGTCCAATCGTGACGCGCGAGATGTTGCAATCGCAGCTCGAGATCGCGACCAAACCCGCGCACACGATGCAGGAAGCCTACGACGAAATGAAGCATTTGCGCCGCTCGATCGGCGCCATCGCTGCCGAGCATGGCCTGTCTTATTTTGCGGCCGGCACGCATCCGACGGCGGTTTGGTCGGGCGGACAGCAGACGCAGAAAATCCGTTACGACGGCCTGATGCAGGATTTCCAGATGCTGGGCGAGCGAAACCTGCTCTGCGGCATGCATGTGCATGTCCAGTTGCCCGATGCCGGCCGCCGCGTCGATGTCATGCGCCGCATGGTGCCTTACATTCCGCTCTTCATCGCGCTCTCGACGTCGTCGCCGTTCTGGCGCTCGCGCTCGACCGGCCTGATGGGCTATCGGCTCGCCGCTTACGACGAGCTGCCGCGCACCGGCCTGCCCGAGCTGTTCGAGAGCAACGAGGAATATGAAGCTTATATGAACGCGTTGATCGAGACGCGCGTCATTCAGGATTCGAGCTATGTATGGTGGACGATTCGCCCCTCGGCCAATCATCCGACGCTCGAGCTGCGCGCGCCGGACGTCTGCACGCGGCTCGACGACGCGCTGGCGCTCGCCGCGCTTTATCGCGCGCTGGCGCGGCATCTGTTCAATCATCCCGAAACGAATCGCGACATCACCTCGGTTGATCGGGCGATCGCGGTCGAGAATAAATGGCGCGCGCAGCGCTATGGCATTCATGGCAGCTTCGTCGATCGCGGCGAGCTCCGCGCGGTGCCGATCGCGGAGGAGCTGGACCGGCTGATCGCGCTTCTGGAGGAAGATATCGGCGAGCTGAATTGCGCCGCCGAAGTCGCCAATGCCCGCAAGATTCTGTCCACGGGCACGAGCGCGGACATGCAGATCGCCGTTTATCGTGAAGCCGAACAGCGCACCGGCAGCCGCAACAAAGCTTTCGGCGCTGTCAAGGCCTGGCTGACCGAAGCAACCCTGCAATGATTTTCTGAAAGGCAGCGGTTGGCGTGCGGGCGGGGCGTCGTATATCGTCCCGCAACTTTGTTCCTGCCCGCCGGATGTGCCGCATGGCCCGCGACCTGATCGATATGACTCCCATCGAGTCGCGCGACGAACTCGTCGCGTGGCTCGCTGAAGGCTGCCGGCCGGTCGAGGAATTCCGCATCGGCACGGAGCACGAAAAGCTGCCCTTCATGCTGAAGGGGCACTCGCCGGTGCCCTATGACTGCAGCCGGGGCATCTGCACGATTCTCTATGGCATGCGCGACCTGTTGGGCTGGGAGCCCATCATGGAGGGCGAGACGATCATCGGCCTTGCCGACGTCACCGGCGGCGGCGCGATCTCGCTCGAACCCGGCGGGCAATTCGAGCTTTCCGGCGCGCCGCTCGAGAATGTCCATCAGACCTCGCGCGAATTGCACGCGCATCTTGCGCAGCTTCGCGAAGTCTCGCGCCCGCTCGGCATCGGCTTTGCGGCGGTCGGCATGAGCCCGGCCTGGACGCGCGCGCAGACGCCCGTCATGCCGAAGGGCCGCTACAAGATCATGTCGGCCTATATGCCCAAGGTCGGCAAGCTCGGCCTCGATATGATGTTCCGCACCTGCACGGTGCAGGCCAATCTGGACTTCTCGTCGGAAGCCGACATGGTGAAGAAGCTGCGCGTCGGCATCGCCTGGCAGCCTGTCGCGACCGCGATGTTCGCGAATTCGCCCTTCACCGACGGCAAGCCGAACGGCTTTCTTTCGTTTCGTGCCGAGATCTGGCGCGACACCGATCCCGACCGCACCGGCACGCTGCCGTTCGCTTTTGAGTCCGGCATGGGCTTCGAGCGCTACGCCGATTACGCTCTCGATGTGCCGATGTATTTCGTCAAGCGCGGCTCGAAATACATCGATGTCGCCGGGACGTCCTTCCGCGATCTGCTGGCCGGCAAGCATCCGAAACTGCCGGGCGAGCGCGCGACGCTGTCCGACTGGGTCAATCACCTGAGCACGGCGTTTCCCGAGGTGCGGCTCAAGCGTTATCTCGAGATGCGCGGCGCCGACAACGGCCCGATGGATCGCATTTGTGCCTTGCCGGCATTGTGGGCCGGCATTCTTTATTGCCAGCCCGCGCTCGACGAAGCCTGGGCGGTGGTCAAGGATTGGACCCTTGAAGAGCGCGAAAAGCTCCGCGCCGACGTACCGAAGCTCGGGCTGAATGCCGAGATTCGCGGCCGCAAGGTGCGCGATCTTGCGCGCGAAATGCTGAAGCTTGCCCGTGCGGGTCTGACGCAGCGCATGCAACTCGACATCGCCAATCGCGACGAGACCCGCTATCTCGACCCGCTGGAAGCGATTGTCGAAGCGAACGAAACGCCCGCCGAGGCGCTGCTCAAGCTCTATAACGGCCCGTGGGAAAAATCGGTCGATCCGGTCTTCGACTTGCTGGCCTACTGAGCCAGGCAATTACATATAATCGAGAATATGCGTGCTGCCGCCCGTATCGCCGGATGACCCCGCGATCTGGCTGAACATCGACATGAGTTGCGTCGTCGACTTGTAGTTGCTGACCGCGACGTTCAAAAAGCTTGACGAGATTCCCGCCGCCTGCCGCTCTTGCGCGGTCATCGCCTGATATTGCTGAATCAGGCCGAGGCTTGCCGCGCGCGGATCGCCGCTTGCGGTGCCCTGCTGGAACGCCTTGAGGATACTCGTGCGCGTGCGCTCGGAGAGCGCTTGCTTGGCCGCATAGCTCTCGGCCTGCGAGAACTGGTTGCCTTCATTGAGCGAGATCGCTGAAAGCGACTGGTTATCGAAACCCGAGAAATCCGCGAGCTGGCCGTTGCGCCGGCTCGCATCGAACACGAGAATTTTGCCGTTATTTTTCGCCGCAAGATATTGCTGGTCGAGCGCATCGCGCGCCTTCGATGCGACCGTATCGAAATCCTGCGCGGGATCGCTCGCGGGCGCTTCGGCGTCGCGTGCGATGAAATCTGCCAGCGGATCGTTCGGAATATCTTGCGGTAGCGCGGCTGGATTTTGCAGCGCCGCCTGATAGCCCTGCGAGAGCGCGGCGCGCTGCTGAACCCAGGCGGGATCGGTTTTTTCTTCCGGGCTCATGCCGTCGAAATAGGCGAGCGCGGTTTTATAGAGCGAGCTGAAATCATTCAGCAGCTTCGCGGCCTCGAGTGCAGGCTTCATCGCCGCATCGAAGCGCTTCTGCAATTCCTGCGCGGCGAGCTTTTGCTCGTCCGCGGTGAAAAGTCCCTGGCTGTTGCTCGCGATGGCATAGACCGCGCGGCGATCGAGACCGGAGATATCGATAACAGCCGTGTCGTCCGCGAACGGCGAGGTGACGTTCGCCGCCTTGTAGAGATTGTCGAGCGCTTTGCGTGCGTCGGTCGTGACGGTCGCAAAATCTTGATCGGAGTATTGACCGGCGAGGAGCGCCCGCGCCGCATCCGAGATCGTGACGTTGGTGGCTTTTGCCGCGGTGGATTTGCTGGCGGCGCTCGAGGCGTTGGCGTTTGTGGCGGCTGCGCCGCCGTAAGCGTTGCCGAGATAGGCAAGGGTGCTTGCGCTGACGGTCGTCATTTCCGGGCTGGCTCCGCTTGCCTTGATCGTTAACGAAACCTTGCAAAAGATGGTTAACGAAAAGGAAACGGGCGAAACCCGCTCAGCGGGTGTGCTTTTCGCCCCATTCGCGCATCTCTTTGATGACCGGGCGCAGCTCGCGGCCTTTGTCGGTCAGCACATATTCGGCGCGTGGAGGATGCTCCTCATAGAACCGCTGGGCGACAATGCCGTGCTCTTCGAGCGTCTTCAGGCGGTCCGAGAGCGTGTTCGGACTGATGCCTTCGAGCGAGTTTTCGAAATCCTGAAACTTGCGCGGCCCGTCGCGGAGGAGATCGCGTAAAATCAAGACCGTCCAGCGCTCGCCGATGATCGCGAGCGTCCGTGCGACCGGGCAGCGCCGCCCATAGGGCAGAGGCTTCTTGCTGGTTCGGCTGGGCTGGACCTGCGGCATCTCGACTCTCCGGCTCATTATAGCCATTGACAGCGGCAATAGAAACTATATTTTATATAGTGACTATACAACAGAAAGCAACTGGACAACAGGTCATGACGCTCCAGCAGGAAGATACGCTTTCGATCCCGCATGCGGCCGAGCCCGTCCTCATGGGGCCAGCGGCTCACCCGCGGCTTGCCGCCGCCGCACCCGGACGCGAACCCGTCGTCGGCCCGCTGCTTCGTCTGGCCTGGCCGACTGTCGCAGTGCTCGTCGTGCAGACGCTTGTCAGCGTCATCGAGACTTACTTCGTCGGGCATCTCGGCACCGATGCGCTTGCGGGCGTGGCGCTGGTCTTTCCGGTGCTGATGCTGATGACCATGATGTCCAACGGCGGCATCGGCGCCGGCGTTTCCTCAGCGACCGCGCGCGCGATCGGCGCGGGCCGAAAGCGCGACGCGGATGCACTCGTGTTGCACGCAGCCGTCCTCGCCATCGTCTTCGGTGTCGTATTCAGCGCCGGTGTAATCGGCAGCGGCCGCTATCTGTACGAGCTCCTCGGCGGCTCGGGCGCGGCCCTCGCTGCCGCCCAGCAATATTCGCTGTTCGTTTTCGGCGGCTCGATCCTCATTTGGCTCGTCAATCTACTGTCCTCGTCGCTGCGCGGCGCGGGCGATGTGAAAACGCCGGCTTGGGTCACGGTCGCGGGCGCGGTCGTCATCGTGCCGCTGTCGCCCGCGCTGATTTTCGGATTCGGCCCGATACCGGCGCTCGGCATTGCCGGTGCGGGGCTTGCGGTCTTCATTTATTACGTGCTCGCGGCGCTCGCGCTCTTGCTCTACATGCGCCGGCCTTTGAGCGCCGTCCGGTTGACCTGGCAGCCGTTCGAATGGCGGCTGTTCAAGGATATTTTAGGGGTCGGCGGTCTTTCCGCGATCGGCACGACGCAAGCGAACATGACCGTCGCCGTCATCACTTCCTTGGTGGGAATTTACGGCACCGATGCGCTCGCCGGTTACGGGATCGCGTCGCGTCTCGATTACGTGCTGGTTCCGCTGATGTTCGGCCTTGGCACGGCGACCATCACCCTCGTCGGGCAGAACATCGGCGCGAACAAGATCGCGCATGCCCGCCGGATCGCGTGGATTTCGGCGCTGATTGGCGGCGGCGTCACCGAAGCGATCGGGCTCGCCGCGGCGCTGTTTCCGCATGTATGGCTTCGCATGTTTACCGATGACCCTAAAGTGCTCGCACTCGGCACGAGCTACCTTACGATTGTCGCGCCGTTCTACGGCTTCGTCGGCGCCGGCCTGATTCTCTATTTTGCGACGCAGGGCGCAAAGCGCGTTCTGTTCTCGGTGCTTTCAGGTACCGCGCGGCTCGCGACCACTTTTTTCGGCGGCTGGCTTGCCGTCAAGTTTTTCAACGCCGGCCTGCCGGCGCTGTTCGCAATCGCCGCGCTGGGGTCGATTGTGTTCGGCGGCCTGCTTGTGCTTTCGGTCTATCTGCGGCCCTGGTCGGGCGGCGCCGCACTTCACGACTGAGTTTTCTCGGCGCGCTCTTCCTGCTCGATGACGTCCCGCGCCTCGGGGTTGAGCGCTTCTGCTTCCCGCCGTTTGCCGGTGAGCGGCTCTGGCTTGGGCTTCACGCGGCGCATCTTGTCGAGGCCGGCATAAAGACCGCCGGCCTGTTGCAGCGCCAGCCGTTCGCGATCGCGCGTGCGCACGTCATCGATGATGTCTTCGATGATCTCGTCGGTCGCGCCCAGTTGTTCGAGCGTCGCGCGGCCGAAGCTGATCGCCGATTCGAACGTCTCGCGGATTTCGTAATCGACATTCTTGGCGAGCAACGTCAGCGAACTCGCCCGGTCATAGGAGCGGACGTAAAGCTTGGTACCGGGAAAATTCGCCTGAATGATATCGACGATGCGCTCGGTGTTCTCCGCGCCCTCGGTGCAAACTGCGATCAGCCGCGCCTTGTCGGCATGCGCGGCGCGCAACACATCGAGGCGCGCGCCGTCGCCGTAGTAGATCTTGAAGCCGAAGCGGACGACCGCCTGCACCATCTCCGGATCGTTATCGATGACGGTGACATCGACTTCCTGCGCGAGCAGGCATTGCGAGACGACCTGGCCGAACCGGCCGAAGCCGATGATCAACACCGAGCCGCGCGTCTTCTCCAATCCCTCGGTGTCGTAGACAGGCTCGACGCTGTTTTTATTGCGCGACTTGAGCCATTCGACCAGCATCGAAAACGGCGGTCCGATCATCATCGTCAGCCCGGCGAGCGCGATGACGATGCTCGCCTGGCGGGTGGTGAGCACGACGATGGAAAGGCCGAGCGGGATCAGCACGAAGGCAAATTCGCCGGCCGGCGTCAGCACCGAACCGACGCGCCAGGCCTCGGCCCGCGCCGCCGGGTTGAGCTGCGAAATCGCCCAGATGATCGTGGATTTGAGCAGGGTTACCACGATCGCGCCGGCGAGAAGAATCTTCCAATTGTCGCGCACGACGACGATGTCGATGGCCATGCCTACGCCCATGAAGAAGATTGCGAGCAACAGGCCGCGGAACGGCTCGATGTCGGCTTCGAGTTCATGCCGGTAGCTCGACTCCGCGAGCACAAGGCCGGCGAGGAAAGCGCCAAGGCCCATCGACATGCCGGCCTGCTGCACCGCGAGTCCGGTGCCGATCACCAGGAGAAGGGCCGCGGCCGTCATGACCTCGCGCGCATTGGCGCGGGCGAGCAGCTGGAACAGCGGATTGATCAGATAGCGTCCGGCGAGAAAGACCACCGTGATGGTCCCGCCGATCGTCGCCGCCTTTTCGAGGCCGCCCCAGAAGCCGCCACCGTCGCTGACCTGCCAGGGCGACAAAAGCGGAATGAGCGCGAGGATCGGCACCACCGCGATGTCCTGAAACAGGAGCACCGCAAAAGCGCGCTGGCCGTAAGGCGTCTGGAGGTCGCCGCGTTCATCGAGCGTCTGCAGGGCAATCGAGGTCGCCGACATTGCCAGCGCAATGCTCGCGACGATCGCGCCGGCAAGGCCGAGGCCCAGACCGTGAATGGCAAGCGGGATCAGTACGAGTGTTGTGACGATCAGCTGCGCCGCGCCGAAACCGAAGATCACGTGGCGCATCGCCTTGAGCCGCGAGAGCTTGAGTTCGAGCCCGATCAGAAACAGCAGCATCACGATGCCGAGTTCGGCGATGCTGAGGATCGTCGCGGGATCGCGGAACAGGCCGAAGCCGAACGGGCCGATGACAATGCCGGCGGCGAGATAGCCGATGACGACCGAAAGTCCGAGCCGGCGCGCAAGCGGCGCCGCCGCGACGGTTGCGCCCAGTAGGATGAGAAGCGGGAGGAGGAGGCCGTATTCGCTGCCTTCGCTGTGCATCCGGTATTCCGCCGGTTAATGGTGGCTTTGGCCCGATACGCGGGCCGGCAAGATAAAATCGCTATCAGGCGTCACAGCTTGTTTCTGTCCGCTGGGTTGCGGACGCGGCGCTGCATTACTGCAGTTTGTCGTAGCCTTGGCTGAAACCGTTCAGGCTGACCGGAATGCCGATGCCTTCTTCCGGAGTCTGATAGATCAGAAAGACGGCATCCTTGCCGGATTTCAATTTGCCGCTCAGCGTGTCGTCCATCTCGACATCGGCCACGCAACCATTCGGCAGACAGCGCACGAAGCCGACCGTGCCGATCATCGTGCCGTCGATTTTCAAGCCGAGCCCCTTGGGCAGAAGCACGCCAAGCGGCGCGAGGATGCGGAGCAGGCGCCCCTTCTGATCGGCGGTCTTGAGGATGATGATCGTCAGGCCGACATTCGGCCGGTCTTCGGCAACGACGCTCTGAATCAGCGCGCACTGTTCGCTTTTGGCGCCGGGCGGGGTATCGCAGCGGATCTTCCAGTCGCCATGCACGGATTTGAGCACGCCCTGCGCGCGCGCCGGAAGGCAGGCAACCATAAGGATGGCGGCGGTCGCGAAAGCCAGTCGTTGGATGTGCGTCATGAATAAAGCCTGGCCTGATTCCCGGCGTCTAAGCGAATCGTTTTCACGCCTCGGTATTGCGAAGATTAGTCCGAGGTACAACGCCGTCCGCTCATGTCAAGAATACGGCGGAAAATGCGGCACTTTTATCCCGAAAAACCGCTCCCGGACGGCAGAAAACTTGCTTTGCGGCTTTTGCCGTATAGCGTTGCAGCTACCTTGGAATTATGATTGATGGTCGCGAGCCGCCGCTAGGGCGGCCCATCCGCGACCTCGTGGCAGTTCCCGGAGAGCAACGGTTTTGGCGCGGCAACGCGAGGCCTGTTTGCGGCTAAGGGATGGGAAAAGCCGGTGGTATGCTGCAGTGCGGCGTATGCCTGGTTTCGGACGGATTGAGGTTACGGACGGATAAAAGAAGCGGAATGCGACCCATGATGAATCACCTTCGCCAGTTGGCTTTAAGTATTCTCTTTATGAGCGCGGGACTGCTTCCCGCTGCCGCTGCTGGCACTCCCGGTCAGCCGTCGCCGTGGGAGATCAACTTCCAGCCGCCGGCAACGCCGATCATGGCGTTCATCGAGACCTTCCATAACTGGCTGCTCGTCATCATCGGGCTCATCATGCTCTTCGTGACGGTGCTGCTTGCCTATTGCATGTTCGCGTTCAGCGCGAAGCGCAATCCGAAGCCGTCGAAGGTCACGCATAACACCGCCCTTGAAGTTCTGTGGACGGTGATCCCGGTTCTGATCCTGGTCGGCATCGCCGTTCCGTCGTTCCGCCTGCTTTACGATCAGCTCGAAATCCCGAAGAGCGACATCACCGTGAAGGCGGTTGGCACGGCCCAGTGGACCTGGACCTACTCCTATCCGGACAACGGCGGGTTCAGCTTTGATTCCGTCATGCTTCAGGACAACGAACTGAAGCCGGGCCAGCCGCGTCTTCTGGCGGTGGACAACGAACTCGTCGTGCCGGTGAACAAGGTCGTTCGCGTCCAGGTGACGGGCGAAGGCATCATTCACTCCTGGTCGGTTCCGTCCTTCGGCGTGAAGATCGACGCAATTCCCGGCCGTCTCAACGAGACCTGGTTCAAGGCCGAGAAGGAAGGCATCTACTACGGCCAGTGCTCGCAACTCTGCGGCCGCAACCATGCCTTCATGCCGATCGCGGTCCGCGTTGTGAGTGAGAAGGATTTCGCCTCCTGGATCGATCAGGCGAAGAAGAAGTATTCGGCCGTTCCGGGTCTTGCGCCCGGCAACGTGGCCGCCGTCGAAGCGGCGCGCCAGTAATTGGAATGAGGTAGACGATCATGGCCCACGCAGCAGCACACGCCGAACACCACAATCCGACGGGTATCCGCCGGTGGCTTTTCTCCACCAACCATAAGGACATCGGCACGCTGTACCTGATGGAAGCGATCTTCGCCGGCGTTTTCGGCGGTCTGCTTTCCGCTGCGATTCGTGCCGAGCTCGCCGAGCCCGGCATTCAGATCTTCGGCAGCGCGCATGCCTATAACGCGGTCGCCACCTCGCACGGCCTGATCATGATCTTCTTCATGATCATGCCCGCACTGATCGGCGGTTTCGGCAACTGGTTCGTGCCGCTGATGATCGGCGCGCCGGACATGGCGTTCCCGCGCATGAACAACGTCTCGTTCTGGTTCCTGATCTCCGCGCTGATACTGCTCATCATCTCGATGTTCGTGCCCGGCACTTCGGAAGGCCACGGTTTCGCCGGCGGCTGGACGATGTATCCGCCGCTATCGTCAAAGGCCGGACACCCCGGGCCGGCCATGGATTTGATGATCTTCTCCGTCCACTTGGCCGGTGCGTCGTCGATCCTCGGCGCCATCAACTTCATCACCACGATCCTGAACATGCGCGCGCCGGGCATGACGCTGCACAAGATGCCGCTGTTCGTCTGGTCGATCCTCGTAACCGCCTTCCTGCTGCTCCTGGCGCTGCCGGTGCTCGCGGGCGGCATCACCATGGTGCTCACCGACCGTAACTTCGGCACCACCTTCTTCGACCCGCAGGGCGGCGGCGATCCGCTGCTCTATCAGCATCTGTTCTGGTTCTTCGGCCACCCCGAAGTCTACATCCTCGTGCTGCCCGCCTTCGGCGTCGTCAGCCAGGTGATCTCGACCTTCGCCAAGAAGCCGGTGTTCGGTTATCTCGGCATGGCCTACGCCATGGTCGCGATCGGCGGCATCGGCTTCGTCGTGTGGGCGCACCACATGTACACGGTCGGCATGAGCTTCCCGGCGCAGGCCTACTTCATGGTCGCGACCATGGTCATCGCGGTGCCGACGGGCATCAAGGTGTTCTCGTGGATCGCCACGATGTGGGGCGGCTCCATCGAATTCAAGACGCCGATGATCTGGGCGATCGGCTTCATCTTCCTGTTCACGCTCGGTGGCGTCACCGGCGTCGTGCTGTCGAACGCCGGCGTCGACCGCTCGCTGCATGACACCTATTATGTCATCGCGCACTTCCACTACACGATGTCGCTCGGCGCGACGTTCGGCATCTTCTGCGCCTGGTACTACTGGTTCCCGAAGATGACCGGCTACAACTATTCCGAATTCCTCGGAAAGCTGCACTTCTGGCTGACCTTCATCGGCGTCAACATGGTCTTCTTCCCGCAGCACTTCCTCGGCCTGTCGGGCATGCCGCGCCGTTATATCGATTACCCCGAGGCGTTCGCCGGCTGGAACATGGTCTCGTCGATCGGCGCTCTGATCTCGACGCTCGGCTTGTTCGTCTTCCTCTTCACGATCGCCGAAGCGTTCATGAAGAAGCGCAAGACCGTGGACAATCCGTGGGGTGTCGGTGCGACGACGCTCGAATGGACCGTCTCGTCGCCGCCGCCGTTCCACACCTTCGAGACGCTGCCGCGGATCAAGTAAGATGAGCCGGGCCGGCGCCACACGCTCGGCCGAAGTGCTGCCGGGCTTCTCCGACGTTGCAGATTATTTCGCGCTGCTGAAGCCGCGCGTCATGTCGCTCGTCGTGTTCACGGCGCTCGTCGGCCTTGTGCGCGCGCACGGCGATCTGCACCCGTTCCTCGGTTTCGCGGCGCTGCTCTGCATCGCCATCGGCGCCGGCGCTTCGGGTGCGCTCAACATGTGGTGGGATGCCGATATCGACATCCGCATGGGCCGCACACGCACGCGGCCTATTCCTGCGGGCCGCATGCCCGAAGGCGAGGCGCTTGCGTTTGGCATCGCGCTTTCGGTCGCTTCCGTCACCATGCTGCTTCTGTTCACGAACTTCCTGGCAGCCGGGCTTCTCGCGTTCACGATCTTCTTCTACGCCGTCATCTACACGATGTGGCTGAAGCGCTGGACCGCGCAGAACATCGTGATCGGCGGCGCCGCCGGCGCATTCCCGCCGATGATCGCCTGGGCCGCCGCGACCGGCTCGATCGGGCTCGAGAGCGTCATTTTGTTTCTGATCATCTTCTTCTGGACGCCGCCGCACTTCTGGGCGCTCGCGCTCCTGCGCAAGGACGATTACGCGCGCGCCCATGTGCCGATGCTGCCGAATGTCGCGGGCGAGCCCGAAACGCGCAAGCAGATCCTGATCTACAGCGTCATCATGGCCGGCGTCGGCGTGCTGCCCACAGCGCTCGGTTTCGCCGGGCTGGCTTATGGCGCGATCTCCGCCGTGCTCGGCGTGATCTTCGTCGTGTTTGCCTGTGACGTCTGGCGCAAGGAACGCGGCGCAGCTGCACAGCAGGCGGCAAAGCGTCTCTTTGCTTTTTCGATACTGTATCTCTTTTTGTTGTTTGCCGTGCTGCTCGTCGAAGGGATGTTCCGGTGATGGCGGCCGCCAAACATAGCAAGAAGGGTATCGTGCTGACCGAGGAGCAGAAGCGCACCCGGCGCAAGCGCTCGATCGCGCTCGCGCTCGTGCTCGCGGGCTTCGCGCTCCTGTTCTACCTCGTGACGATCGTGAAACTGGGTCCCGGCATTTTCCAGCGGCCGATATGAAGAAGCAGAGCACCAGCGCAAACCGGACTCCCGCGCCGAAAGCAGCGCTTGCCTCCCGGCACCGCGCGGTCGCGTTGTCCTGCGCGGTGTTCGTCGCGGCGATGGTTGGCGCCGCCTATGCGGCGGTGCCGCTCTACGACCTGTTCTGCCGGACCACCGGCTTTGGCGGCACGCCGCTCGTCGCGGTCAAGGCGCCCGACGCATCGATTGCGCGTGAAATCACCGTGCGCTTTGACGGCAACGTCGCCGACGGCCTGCCGTGGCAGTTCGCACCCGACCAGAATTCGATCCGCATCAAGATCGGCGAAACGACGCTGTTCCACTACACCGCGAAATCCACGGCCTCCGCCGATACGGTCGGGATTGCTTCCTACAATATCTCGCCGCCCGAAGCCGCCGGCTACTTCAACAAGTTGCAATGCTTCTGCTTCACGAATCAAACGTTGTCGCCGGGCGAGAAAATGGACATGCCGGTCGTTTTCTTCATCGACCCGGCGATCGACAAGGATCCGCAATTCCGCTCGCTCGATACGATCACGCTTTCCTACACGTTCTTCCCCGCCAAAAAGCAGGCCAAGAAGCCGCTGGCGGCGGTGGAGGGCAATAAACTTCGCTAAATCGCGCTTGCGGCGCGGCGACAGCCGTGCTGTTAGAACGGTTGCAAAATGGGGACTACGGAGAAGGACGATGGCCGACGCCCACGCTAAACATCACGATTATCATCTCGTCGACCCGTCGCCATGGCCGCTCGTCGCTGCGATCTCGGCCGTGATCGTCACTACCGGCGCCGTTTACTGGTTTCACGGCGGCGCGCCCTGGGTGATGATCGCCGGCTTCCTCGGCATCATTTATGTGATGTTCGCCTGGTGGCGCGATGTCATCAACGAAGCGCAATACAAGGGCGACCACACGCGCGTCGTCCAAATTCATCTGCGCTACGGCATGATCATGTTCATCGCCTCCGAGGTGATGTTCTTCGTCGCCTGGTTCTGGGCCTATTTCGACGTCGCGCTGTTTCCCGGCGAGCATATCCAGTTTCTCCGCCTCGAGGCGACCGGCGGCATGTGGCCGCCCAAGAGCGTGCACACGCTCGACCCGTGGCATCTGCCGCTTCTGAACACGCTGATTCTGCTCACTTCCGGCACCACGGTGACCTGGGCGCATCACGCGCTCCTTGAGAATGATCGCAAGGGTCTCGTGCAGGGCCTCGCGCTTACCATCCTGCTCGGCATCATCTTCACCAGCGTGCAGGCTTACGAATACATTCACGCGCCGTTCACCTTCACCGGCGGCATCTACGGCTCGACCTTCTTCATGGCGACCGGATTCCATGGCGCGCATGTCATCATCGGCACGATCTTCCTGATCGTCTGCCTGTTGCGCGCGCTGCGCGGTCACTTCACGCCGGACCATCACTTCGGCTTCGAAGCTGCCGCCTGGTACTGGCACTTCGTCGACGTCGTGTGGCTGTTCCTGTTCACCTTCATCTACGTGTGGGGTGCAGGCGTTCCGGCGGCGCACTGAGCGGACGAACGGCCACGAAAAGCGATCCCACTCCGGTATCCCCGTATCTTGCGGGGATACGCTGCCGCTGCCCGCGTTGCGGGCAGGGCAAGCTGTTCGCGGGCTTTCTCGATCTTGCCAAGCGCTGCGATGTTTGCGGCCTCGATAATCGCTTTGCCGATGCGGGCGACGGGCCGGCGGTCTTTGTCATCCTGATCGCCGGCTTTCTGGTCGTCGGCCTCGCTGTTGTCGTCGAATTCATCTGGCGGCCGCCTTACTGGGTGCATGCCGTCCTGTGGATTCCGGCCGTGCTGTTCGTGACGCTCGGCATGTTGCGCCCCTTGAAGGGCGTGTTGGTCGCGCTGCAATTCCACCATAAGGCAGCCGAGGGCCTGATCGACAAAAGCGGCAACGGCGGCAAACGCTAGAGGCGGAGGATGAAGCGCCCGAAACGCACGAACAAGGCTTCGCGCATGAATGCGCGAAAGCCCCGCGTTTCGCTCGCCCCGCTATGGCGCCGGTTGCTATGGCCGGGCATCTTCGCGGCGATTGCTTTTGCGATTTTATGCAGCCTCGGCGTCTGGCAGATCGAGCGGCTGACGTGGAAACGGGATCTCATCGCGCGTGTTGAAAACCGCACCCATGCCGCGGCCCAACCGCTGCCGCCCGAACAGGATTGGGCGAAGGTGGATACCGCGCACGACGAATATCGCCACGTGCAGCTCAGCGGAAAATTCCAACATGGCCATGAAGTCTTCGCCTATGCGCTGCTCTCGGATCCGCGCGGCAAGTTTTCTGGCCCCGGCTATTGGGTAATGACGCCGCTCGAACTCGACGGCGGCGCGCTCGTATTCGTCAATCGCGGCTTTGTGCCGATGGACCGGATGGATCTGCCGACACGGGCTTCAGGACGGGAGGGAGAACGCGTGACGATCACCGGTCTCCTGCGCCTGCCCGAGGGCCGCAACTGGTTCACGCCGCCGGACGATGTCGCGCGGCGCATCTGGCAGGAGCGCAACCCCGCAGCGATCGCGAAGGCCGAAGGGCTTACGCGCGTCGCTCCGTTTTTCGTCGACGCTGACGCGAGCGGCCCGAACGGGCTGCCGCAGGGCGGCGAGACGCGGGTGACCTTTTCCAACAACCATCTGCAATATGTCGTGACCTGGTTCGGCCTCGCGTTCGCCTTGCTCGCCGTTTTTGCGGCTTTTGCGCGCAAGGAATGGCTGCGCGGCCGAGCTTGAATCGCGGGGCGCGCCCGCCTAGGTTCGCGGCTCGAACGGAAAACCATGCATTATATTTCGACCCGCGGCGGGGCTCCTGAAGCCTCCTTCACCGACGTTTTGCTCGCGGCGCTCGCCCGCGACGGCGGCCTCTATGTGCCCAAAACCTGGCCGCGGCTCACGCCGGCGGAGATCGCCGCTTTCAAGGGCAAGTCCTACACCGAAGTGGCCTTTGCGGTGATCCGGCCGTTCGTCGGCGGCGCCATCGCGGACGCCGACCTCGCGCGCATGATCCGCGAAGCCTATGCCACGTTCGATGCTCCCGAGGTCGCGCCGCTGCGCAAATTGCGCGATGGCGAATATTTCCTCGAGCTGTTTCATGGGCCGACGCTCGCCTTCAAGGACGTTGCGATGCAACTCCTTGCGCGGCTGATGGATCACGCGCTTGCGGCGAAGAACGACCGCGTCACCATCGTCGGCGCAACCTCCGGGGACACCGGCGGCGCCGCGGTCGAAGCCTTCCGCGGCCGCGACCGCGCCGATCTCGTGATTCTGTTCCCCAATGGCCGCGTCTCCGACGTCCAGCGGCTGATGATGACGACGCCGGCCGAAAAGAACATCCACGCCGTCGCGATCGAAGGCACCTTCGACGACTGCCAGGCGATCGTGAAGGCGCTGTTCAACGATCACGCCTTTCGCGACCGCATGAAGCTCTCGGGCGTCAATTCCATCAACTTTGCGCGCATCGTCGCGCAGATCGTTTATTATTTCACCGCGGCGGTCGCGCTCGGCGCGCCCGAACAGAAAGTCTCGTTCGTGGTGCCGACCGGAAATTTCGGCGATATCTTCGCGGGCTATGTCGCCAGGCAAATGGGCCTTTCCATCGAACGCCTGGTGATCGCGACCAATGTGAACGACATTCTCGCGCGCACGCTGGCTTCCGGCCGCTACGAAGTTCGCGGCGTCGTCGCAACCGACTCGCCCGCGATGGATATTCAGGTTTCCTCCAACTTCGAGCGCCTGCTGTTCGATGCCTATGGCCGCGACGCGGACGCCATTCGCAAGATCATGAGCGAACTTTCCTCCGGCGGCTTTGCCATCGCGCCGGAGCCGCTTGCGGCGATCCGTTCTGCCTTCGATGCCGATCGCGCCGACGAAGCCGAGACGCTTGCGACAATCGGCGCCGTCCATCGCGAAAGCGGTTATCTGCTCGATCCGCATAGCGCCGTTGGCGTCGCGGTTGCCCGCAAGCATAAGGTCAAGCCGCCTTACGTCATGCTGGGCACCGCGCATCCCGCGAAATTTCCCGGCGCGGTTGCGAAGGCCGCGGGCGTGCACCCGGCGCTGCCGGCGCGGCTTTCGGATCTTATGAGCCGCAAGGAGCGTTTCGATGTATTGCCTGCCGACGTGCAGGCCGTCGCCCGTTACGTCACCGAGCATTCGCGGGTCCGGGAAGGAGCTTCGGCATGACCACTGAGATCGCCGGCACCAGGATCACGCGCCTCGACAGCGGCCTCGTCGTCGTCACCGACGCGATGCCGCATCTGCGCACGGCGTCGCTCGGCATCTGGGCCGGCGCCGGCGCGCGTTTCGAGGATCCGGCGGAGAACGGCATCTCGCATCTGCTCGAGCACATGGCGTTCAAGGGCACCAAGCGCCGGACCGCGCTGATGATCGCCGAGGAAATCGAGAATGTCGGCGGCGATCTCAACGCCGCGACCGGGGTTGAGTCGACCGGCTATTTCGCGCGCGTGCTTGGCGAGCACGTGCCGCTCGCACTCGACATGCTGACCGACATTCTGACTGAGCCGACCTTCATCTCCGAGGAGTTGAAGCGCGAGAAGGGCGTCATCCTGCAGGAGATCGGCGCGGCGAACGACATGCCCGAGGACTATATTTACGAGCTGTTTCAGCGCCGCGCTTTTCCCGATCAGCCGATCGGCCGGCCGATCCTCGGCACGCCCGAGTCGGTGCAGGCGCAAACCTCCGACAGCTTGCGCGACTATATGGCGCGGCATTACCGCGCCCCGCAGATGGTCGTGAGCGCCGCGGGCGCCGTCGAGCATGACCGCATTGTCGAACAGATCGAGAAGCAACTCGCTTCGCTGCCGCACGCTTCGGCGCCGGCCGCGCAGCCCGCCCGCTATACCGGAGGCGCCGAACTCGGCGCGCGCCGTCTCGAGCAGGCCCATCTTGTGCTCGGCTTCGAGGGCCGCTCATTTCACGCGCCGGACTATTACGCGCTGCAGATCTTCACCAATGTGCTCGGCGGCGGCTCATCGTCGCGGCTCTTTCAGGAAGTCCGCGAGAAGCGCGGCCTTTGCTATTCGGTCTACGCCTATCACTCGCCTTATTCCGATACCGGAGTATTTGCGATTTACGCCGGTACCGATCCGCGCGACAGCGCCGAATTGATGAATGTCGTCGCGGCCGAATTGCACGAAACGGCCGAGAAACTCACCGAAATCGAGGTCGCCCGCGCGAAATCAATGATGAAGGTCGGCCTTCTGATGGCGCTCGAAAGTTCCACGGCCCGCGCCGATCAGGTCGCCCGCCAGATCATGTTTTTCGGCCGCGTCATTCCGGTGGACGAAATCGTCCGCCGCATCGATGCGGTGACCGTCGAAGACGTCCGGGCGGCGGGCCGTAAGCTGATCTCGTCGAGCCGGCCGACTTTCGCGGGCGTCGGGCCGCGCGAAGGGATTGAATCGGCCGCGCGCATCGCGGAAAATCTTGCACAGAAGGCGGCGTAATTTTCCGATCGAGATCCGATGGCTCTCTTCCGATCCATCCCCTGGTCTGAACCGCAACCCTTGATCGAAGGCACGGGCCTTTATCTGCGCCCGCCGGCGATGAGCGATTACGAGGAATGGGCGGATCTCCGGGAGCGCAGCCGCGCTTTTCTCGAACCGTGGGAGCCGGAGTGGCCGTCCGACGATCTCACGCGGAGCGCATACCGCTCGCGCTTGCGGCGCTACGCCGCCGAGCTTCGCGACGATATCAGCTATCCGTTTCTTGTCTTTCGCATGAGCGACAAGCGCATGCTCGGCGGCGCGACGCTGAGCAATGTCCGGCGCGGCGTCGCACAGGCGGCGAATCTCGGCTACTGGATGGGCGAGCCTTACGCGGGAAAAGGCTACATGACCGCCGCGGTCACGGCGATGATCCCGTTTTCACACGGCGCGCTTGGCCTCAAGCGCATCGAGGCGGCTTGCATTCCGGAGAATGTCGCGTCCGCCAAGCTCCTCGAAAAATGCGGCTTCGTGCGCGAAGGGTATGCCCGCAAATATCTATGCATTGCCGGCAAGTGGCAGGATCATCTGCTCTACGCGCGGCTCTCCAGCGATCCGATCGGCGTTAATCCTTCGACGTGATCTTTCCCGGTAACGGCCGCCGCTTTTCGAGGCCGCTCTAGCGCGAGCTGAGCGCCGCCGCGCGGATGACCTGATCCCAGCTATCGTTCTCGGAGCGGCGCAGAAGCGCCGGGCCGTCCGGTGAAAGCCGCGGGCTGTCCCAGCTGCCATGCACGAGGAACGGCAGAGCGACGCCATTCGCTGCGTCCGCCGGCGCGACGAGGCTCGCGACGCCGCGCAGATCGAGATCCCGTTGCGGGATCGAGGCAAGACCGTCGAGCGTCACGGCGACGCTGCCGCTCTCGATGCGCGCCTGCTCGAAGGCGGCGTTGCCTTCATTGATGGCGATGCGGGTCACGAAACGGTTGAACGGCGTGCGCCCGCCGCGCAACTCGCTCAGCGCCGAGAGCGGCTTGCGCGATAGCGTGCGCAGCGCGCTCTCGATATTGACGCCGGCGAGCGAGCCATCGAGCACCGTCAGCTCGGCGTTGCCCCGAAGATCGCGGGTGATCGCATTTACGCTGTTGCCCGAGCCCGTGAGCGCGATGGCGAACGAGCCGTTGCCTTCAATGTGGCGGTTGCCGGTGAGCGCGCCGATGCCGCGGGCGCTGTCGAAATCCTGGATCGTCGCGTCGATGCGCACGCTGGTGCCGTCGGGCGCCGGGCCGATGGCGGCGGTGCCGCGGAGAAGCCCGCCGAAGATCTGTCCCTGACCGGCCGAGAGCGTGAACTTGCCGTCCTTGACGGAAGCGGCGAGCGCGACCCGGCTGGCTTCGACCTTGCCGAAGACGACCTTGCCCGCCGAGAGCCGCAGATCGAGGCCGAAGCCGGCGAGCGGTTTGATATCGAGCGGCTCCTGATTCCAGCCGCGCTTGTCGGCGCTCACCAGCGAAAAGCCGTTCATGTAAGCCGAAAAATCGGCGCTGTCGGCGGCAAGCGTGCCCTGCAGCGCCGGCCGCTGCGGGTCGAGCGTGAGCGTCAGCGTGCCGTCGGCGCGGTTGCCGTCGAGCTCGATAGCGAGATTCGAGGCGGTGATCGTGCTCGGCGTGATCTGCGCCCGCGATTTCAGGGACAGCGGGCCGAAGCCGCCGCGCGTCGGCACGTCGATGCCGAAGGACGACAGCATGAACCGGAGCGAGCGCGATTCGAGCGAGAGCGCGCCTTCGGCCTGCAGGCCCTTGCGGAAGGCGAACATGCCTTCGAAGCCCGCGCGCATGATTTCATTCTCGAAGCGAAGCCGCACCGGGCTGCGGGCGTTCTCGCCGAGTGCGCCCGCGTTGGTGATATGCAGGCTGACATCGCTCGGGATGCCGCGCCAGCGGAGCGAGGAGAGCATCGAAAGGCTCGTCCCCGACCAGGCGAGCGAGGCATCGACATTGGAAAGCTTTTCGGCGCGGCCCGTTTCCACCGAACGGACATCGACTACGCTGTTCGTAAGATTGATCTCCGGGCCGTTGCCCGCGCTTGCCGCGGGCGGCCGCCGCAACGGCAGGCCGAGCAGCCGCACGCCGTCGGGGCTGAATTCGATATTGAGATGCGCCTGGTCGAAGGCGAGGGACGCGACCTCCACCTCGCCGATCAGAAGCGGCAGGATCCGGATCGTCGCCTTCAGCGAGCCGGCGGTGAGATCGTTGTCGCCGCTTTCGAAGCGGACATCGTCGAGCCGCAGTCCCGGCTGCGGCAGCACCGAAAAATGCATCGCGCCGATATGCGGCGTAATGCCCGTCGCCGCCTCGAGCGAGCGCAGCACGGCGGCGCGGATTTCGTGGCGCGGCACCGTATAGGGCAGGATCAACAGCACACACAGACCGCCGATGGCGGCCAAAAGCATGGCGATGGCGATCCGTTTGATCCGGATGACGACGTTCACGGTGTATTTCGTTGTTGAAATGGGTGGTGATGAATAGCACAGCCGGGGGGACTTGTCCTACCCACCCTGACAGATGCGACAACAAAGGCTATGAATTAGAACGGTTTAACAGGAGATTGGGCCCATGAATCACGAAAAACCGTTGTGGATACCGGGCCCTGATCGTGCTGAGTCGGCGCAAATCACCGCCTTCCGCCGCGAGGCCAGCGAGCGCTACTCTCTCTCCCTGAATAACTACGCTGAGTTGCACGCCTGGTCGGTTCGCGAACCGGCTGCCTTCTGGGATCTCCTGTGGGATTTTTGCGGCGTCATCGGCGAGAAGGGCGCGCGCCATCTCGTCCATGGCGACAGGATGCCGGGCGCGCAATTCTTCCCCGACGCCAGACTGAATTACGCCGAGAACCTGATGCGCCGCCACGGCGGCGGCACGGCGATGATCTTCCGCGGCGAGGACAAGGCGGCGCGCCGCTTCACCTATACCGAGCTCGACGAGCTGGTGTCGCGTTTGCAGCAGGCGCTCATGGCTGCGGGCGTCGGCAAGGGCGACCGGGTCGCGGCGATGCTGCCGAACCTGCCGGAAGCGGCGGCGCTGCTCCTGGCGGCGTCGTCGATCGGCGCGATCTTCTCGTCGTGCTCGCCGGATTTCGGCGAACGCGGCGTCGTCGATCGCTTCGGCCAGATCGAGCCCAAGCTGTTCTTCGTTTGCGACGGCTACTGGTACAACGGCAAGCGCATTCCCATCACCGATAAGGTAAAAGCGATCGCCGAAAAAATCCCGTCGATCGAGAAGGTCGTCGTCGTGCCCTATCTCGGCGATGCGGGCGCGGCGAAGGCCGTGCCGAACGGCGTACCGCTCGGCGATTTTCTCGAAGCCTTTTCGCCGCATGCGCTTCGCTTCGAGCGGCTGCCGTTCAATCATCCGCTCTATATTCTCTATTCGTCGGGCACGACGGGCGTGCCGAAATGCATCGTGCATTCGGCCGGCGGCATGTTGCTGCAACATTTGAAAGAGCACCGGCTGCATTGCGATCTGCGCGCCGGCGAGCGGCTGTTCTATTTCTCGACCCTCGGCTGGATGATGTGGAACTGGCTCGTCTCGGGGCTCGCCAGCGAAGCGACGCTCTGCCTTTACGACGGCTCGCCCTTCGCGCCCGATGAGGGCGTGCTGTTCCGCTACGCCGAGGATGAGAAGATCAACATCTTCGGCACCTCGGCGAAATATATCGACGCGGTGAAGAAGTCGGGCCTCGTGCCGAAAGACAAATTCGATCTGTCTTCGGTGCGGCTGATCGCTTCGACCGGCTCGCCGCTCGCGCCGGAAAGTTTCGAATTCGTCTATCAAGGCATCAAGGAGGACGTGCATCTCGCTTCGATCTCGGGCGGCACCGATCTTGGCGGCTGCTTCGTGCTGGGCGAGCCGGCATCGCCGGTGTGGAAGGGCGAGATTCAGGTGCCGGGCCTCGGCATGGCGGTCGATGTCTGGACGGAGGAGGGCAAGCCCCTCGCGCAGGGCCGCGGCGAGCTGGTTTGCACCAGGCCCTTTCCTTCGATGCCGGTCGAATTCTGGAACGACCCCGATGGCCGGAAATATCGCGGCGCCTATTTCGAGCGTTTTCCCGGCGTGTGGTGCCACGGCGATTTCGCCGAATGGACCGGGCACGGCGGCATGATCATTCACGGGCGCTCCGACGCGACGCTCAATCCGGGCGGCGTGCGCATCGGCACCGCCGAGATTTATGCGCAAGTCGAGCAGATCCCGGAAGTTCTGGAGTCGATCGCGATCGGGCAGGAGTGGGATCATGATGTGCGGATCGTGCTGTTCGTGAAGATGCGCGACGGCGCGCGGTTCGACGACGCGATGGCCGACCGGATCAGGAAGCAGATCCGCTCCGGCGCGAGCCCGCGCCACGTGCCGGCCAAGGTTGTCGCGGTCGCCGACATTCCGCGCACCCGCTCGGGCAAGATCACCGAGATCGCGGTGCGCGAAGTGGTGCACGGCCGCCCGGTGAAGAACACCGAGGCGCTGGCGAACCCCGAGGCGCTCGCGCATTTCAGGGATATTCCGGCGCTGCGCAACTAGGCTTCGCCGGTTTTGCTGCTTCGTCATGGCCGCACTTGTTGCGGCCATCGTTGCGTTCATTCAGCCGCGCGTCATCGTTCTCGCGATCGCTTTTCAGCGCCGAGGCATCGTCAGCTTCCGCTCGCTCATGAAATAGCGCGCTTGGGGTTTACCCCATTCGCGCCCTTCCAAATGAGGGCGGCGCGGGACGCCGGAGACTTGCCGGTCTCCACGGTCTCGTGTCGAAAGTGGAAAGACACGAGAGTTGTATTTCCGCA
>Ga0182740_1000643_pt1 | contig 33121 bp, 23 predicted proteins | sample eDN5th37CKraftBY_FD_128872 | JGI IMG/M metagenome (GOLD analysis project Ga0182740, IMG submission 128872) | Enriched backyard soil microbial communities from Emeryville, California, USA - eDNA 5th pass 37_C Kraft BY (version 2) (version 2) | ecosystem: Environmental > Terrestrial > Soil >...
CGACCAGGAGGTGGATTCCACCGTGGGCCGCATCGGCTGGCAGGCGCGTTTCGATGGCGGCAGCGTCCGTCCCTACGTGCAGGTCACCTGGGACCACGAGTTCGAGGACGGCCAGCAGGCCAGCGCCTGGCTGCAGACGATGGCCGACGTGGGCGCCTACAAGGTGCCGGGGCTGCAGTTCGATCGCAACTACGCCAGCGCCGTGCTGGGTGCGCGCATCACGCTGTGGGGGCTGGACAGCAACATCGGCCTGAGCACCACCACCGCGCAGAAGTCGGCCCGTGACGCGACCCTGTTCGCCAGCTTCGGCGGCAGCTTCTGATCCGATGAAAGCAGGCGGTGCCGACAAGCGGCACCGCCTTTTTGCCGGTAGGTCGGGGCTACGCCCCCGACGCTCCGCATGCTCGAACATCCAGCGTCGGGGGCGTAGCCCCGACCTACCCGGGCAAGTTCGGCACCTGCAAGGGCGAGCCCGTTGCACTGCGCACCTGCCACCGCATAGACTTCACCCCGCGCCACGCGGGCGTAGCTCAATGGTAGAGCTGTAGCTTCCCAAGCTACTGACGTGGGTTCGATTCCCATCGCCCGCTCCAGATACGCAACCGCTGCGTATGCTGCCGCGCTTCCTGCCCGGCACGCCTGCGATGAAGCTCGCAATCCTCTCCCGCAACAGCAAGCTCTATTCCACCCGCCGCCTGATCGAGGCGGCGCGCGCGCGTGGGCACGTGGTGCGCGTGCTCGACCCGCTGCGCTGCTACATGCGCATCGCGCCGGATGGCTTCGCCATGCACTACAAGGGCAGGCCGCTGACCGGGGTGGATGCAGTGATCCCGCGCATCGGTGCCTCCATCACCCGCTACGGCACCGCGGTGCTGCGTCAGTTCGAAATGATGGGCGCACGCACGCCCAACCCTTCCGATGCGATCCTGCGCGCGCGCGACAAGCTGCGCGCGCACCAGGTGCTGGCGGCCAAGGGCATCGACATGCCGGTGACCGTGTTCGGCGACAATCCCGACGACACCGACGACCTGCTGTCCATGCTCGGCCCGCCGCCGCACGTGGTGAAGCTCAGCGAAGGCACCCAGGGCAGGGGCGTGATCCTGACCGAAAAGCTCAGCGCATCGCGCGGCACGGTGGAGGCGCTGCGTGGCCTGTACGCCAATTTCCTCGTGCAGGAATTCATCGCCGAAGCGCAGGGCGCCGACCTGCGCTGCCTGGTGGTGGGCGACCAGGTGGTGGCGACCATGCGCCGGCAGGCGCCGGAAGGGGACTTCCGCTCCAACCTGCACGCCGGCGGCAGCGCCGAGCCGGTGGTATGCAGCAGGGCCGAGCAGCAGGTGGCGGTGCGCTCGGCCAAGGCCCTGGGGCTGGGCATCGCCGGCGTGGACATGATCCGCTCGGCGCGCGGCCCGCTGGTGCTGGAAGTGAATTCGACGCCCGGGCTGGAGGGTATCGAGGCCGTTTCCGGCGGCGACGTCGCCGGGCGGATGATCGACTACGTCGCAGGCCTGAGGCGCTGAGGCCGGACTTGCGCTTTACTCCCATCTTTTTAACGACACTTTAATTCCGCGGCGCATAGGCTGGACGCACTGTACCCTCGCTCTCCTCGGCGGGTCCGGTGATCGGGAATCTTCAGGCCCCGGCGGGTTCGCCGGGGCCTCGTTTTGTCTCTTGTTGCGGGAAAACCGGGCCGTTAAAGTCGGACCTTCCGCTTCGTTGGGGACAGCACTGGAACATGCCATGACAGCGAGTACCGCAATGGAAAGGTTCACGTGCGGATATGGCAAGGTGCGGTAGAAAACCAAGGGGCGCAACAGGGAATGCAGTGAACTTTGCACCCTGATTTCCGTCAGAGTACGCGGCAGCGATGCGCCGGCATCGCTGGCCTTGCACATACGATTCCCACCGGCAAGGACAACAGAGGCCAACGTGCGCATTCTCGTAATCGAAGACAACAGCGATATCGCGGCCAACCTGGGCGACTACCTCGAAGACCGCGGGCATACGGTGGACTTTGCCGCAGACGGCGTGACCGGCCTGCACCTGGCCGTGGTGCATGATTTCGACGCCATCGTGCTCGACCTCAACCTGCCCGGCATGGACGGCATCGAGGTCTGCCGCAAGCTGCGCAACGATGCGCGCAAGCAGACGCCGGTACTGATGCTGACCGCGCGCGACTCGCTGGAGAACAAGCTGGCCGGCTTCGACTCCGGCGCCGACGACTACCTGATCAAACCGTTCGCCTTGCAGGAAGTCGAGGTGCGGCTCAATGCGCTGTCGCGGCGCGGCAAGGGCGGGCATACCCGCGTGCTGGAAACCGGCGATCTGGAATACAACCTGGACACGCTGGAAGTGCGCCGCCAGGGCAAGCTGCTGCAACTCAACCCCACCGCGCTGAAGATACTGCAGGCGCTGATGGAAGCCTCGCCGGCGGTGGTCACCCGGCAGGAGCTGGAAACCCGCGTCTGGGGCGAAGAGCTGCCCGACTCGGATTCCCTGCGCGTGCACATCCACGGCCTGCGCGCGGTGGTGGACAAGCCGTTCAACGCACCGATGATCCAGACCCGCCACGGCATCGGCTACCGGATCGCCGCACCCGATGCCTGAAACCACGGCGCAGGGCAACGTGCACAAGCGGGGACGTTACCGCCGCCGCCTGCGCAGCCGCATCATCGTTTCGTTCGCGCTGCTGGGCTTCTGCCTGACGGCGCTGTTCGCCTTCGCCACCAACTGGGCGCGCATGCGCGTGGAGAACCAGTTGGTCGAGGATGTGATGAACCGCAATCTGGATGCTTCCTGGCAGAGCTATATCCAGAGCAGTGGCCGGGAAGTGGTTGCGCCGGTGCAGCAGATGCGCGCGTTCCTGTATCGCCCCGACAAGCTGGATGGGTTGCGTCGCGATTATCCCGAGTGGGAGCACTTGCAGGACGGTATCCACAACTTCAGTGGCGAGGACGCTGACGGGAGGGCGTTTTCCTACAAGGTGGGGGTGCGCAAGACGCCTGACGCCTGGTTCTTCGTTGCATATGACATGAGCCAATCCGTCCGCGGCGAGCAGCAGCTGAAGCGTGCCCTCTTCCTGTCGGTCCTGGTGTTCAGCCTGTTGTCCTGGGTATTGGGCTGGTGGTCCGCATCCCGGGTGATGCGGCCCGTATCCGATCTGGCTGCGCGCTTGCGGGCCTATCGCGGGGGCAGCAGCCATCCCGAGCCACTTGCGCCACGTTTTACCGACGACGAGGTAGGGCAGTTGGCCGAGACCTTGGACGACTACTCGGCACGCCTGACCGAAGTGGTGCAGCGCGACCGCGAGTTCAATGCCGACGTCAGCCACGAACTGCGCACGCCGCTGGCGGTGATCCGTGGTGCCACCGAACTGTTGCTGGCCCGCCCCGGGCTGGACGACAAGATGCAGCAACGCCTGCAGCGCATCCAGAGAGCAGAGCAGCAATGCAGCGACCTGATCGGCTCGTTGCTGCTGCTTTCGCGCAACGAGCGCGGGCAGGGCAGCAGCAACGTGGCGAAGGTGGCCGAGCAACTGCTGGAGGCCCACCGTGCACAGCTTGGCGGCAAGCCACTGGAGCTGGTGCTGGAAGGCGGCCGCGAACTGGTCGTGGACGCGCCGGAGGCGGCATTGTCGGTGGCGCTCGGCAACCTGATCGGCAATGCGGTCAAGTACACGCAGGAAGGGCAGGTGCGGGTACGCGTGCTCGACAATGCGGTGGAAGTGGTCGATACCGGCCCCGGCCTGAGCGAGAAGGATGCGGCCAGCTTGTTCCAGCGCGGTTACCGTGGCACCCATGCAGGGCATTCGCAGGGGGGCGGCATCGGCCTGTCCATCGTCAGCAGGCTGTGCACGCTATACGGCTGGCAGGTCGGTATCCACCCGGGCGAGGAGTGCGGCGTGGTGGCGACGCTGACATTTGCCCCGGCCGTTTGATCCCGTCTTTCGTAGAGCGGGCCTTGGCCCGCTGCCTTGGGCGGTGTGCATTGATGTGGGGGGCAAGCCCCCCACCTACGGCTTCGTGCAGCCGGCAGCCAATAGCCGGTATAGACGATCCAAGGCCTCCACCTGCGGCTGCAACTGCTCCGGGTGCCCGTCGTTGACGATCACATCATCGGCCAGCGCCAGCCGCTGCTCGCGGCTGGCCTGCGCCTCGATCATCCGCATGGCCAAGGCTTCGTCGATACTGTCGCGGCGCAGCAGCCGGGCATGCTGTACCGCCTGCGGGGCATCGATCAGCAGCACCCGTTGCAGCCACGGGTAGGCTGCGCGGCCACCGGCTTCCGTCAGCAATGGAATTGCGGCGATGGCATAGGGGCTGCTCGCAGATTCGCAGGCATCCCTCACCCATGCGCGGATGGCGGGATGGGTGATGGCCTCCAGCGCCTTGCGCTCCTGCGCATCCGCGAATACGTGCTCGCGCAGCCGTGCGCGATGGAGCGTGCCATCGGCCTGCAGCATGTCCGCACCGAAACGCTCGGCAATCTGCTTCAGCGCGGGGCTGCCGGGGGCAACCACTTCGCGTGCGGCCACGTCCGCATCGGCCACGACGATGCCCAGCGCCTCGAAGCGTCGGGTGACTTCACTTTTGCCCGAGGCAATGCCTCCGGTGAGGCCGATGACGAAGGTGCTCATGCCGAATACCATAGATGCTGGCGTAGATGCGGGGCTTGCCCCGCATTGGGGCTTTCCCGATAATGCCACGTGCGGGGCAAGCCCCGCACCTACGTCAGAAGCCTGCCAGTTGTCTGTAGCCGGCAATCATCTGGTCGCCCCACATGAACACCAGCCAGCCGGCGATGGCGAGATAGGGGCCGAACGGGATTGGCGTGGCGCGGTCGCGGCCGCGCGAATACAGCCAGATCGAGCCGATGATGGCGCCCACCAGCGAGGACAGCAGGATGATCGGCAGGATGCCTTTCAACCCGCACCATGCGCCCAGCGCGGCCAGCAGCTTGAAGTCGCCGTGGCCCATGCCTTCCTTGCCGGTGATCTGCTTGAACAGCCACCACACCGTCCATAGCGACAGGTAACCCACCGCCGCACCCAGCAACGCCGGCTTGGCCGGCATGTAGAGGTTGTCCATGCTGCCCACCAGCCCCAGCCACATCAGCGGCAGGGTCAACTGGTCGGGCAACAACTGCGTGCGCAGGTCGATGCCGGACAGGGCGATCAGGAAGCAGGTCAGCACGATGGCGCCGAAGCCCTGCCAGCCAAAGCCGAACTGCCATACGCAGGCCAGCACCATCAACGAGGTCAGCAGTTCCACCAACGGGTACTGGATGGAGATGGGGGCCTGGCAATGGCGGCATTTGCCACGCTGGAGCAGCCAGCTGAACAGCGGGATGTTCTCGTACCAGCCCAGCTTGTGCTTGCAGTGGGGGCAATGCGACGGCTCCACCACGATCCCCGGCGGCGGCGGCTCATAGAGGTCCGGCTCTTCCAGGATCTCGCGCGCGTCGCGCTTCCACTGCCACTCCATGCGCCGGGGCAGGCGCAGGATCACCACGTTGAGGAAGCTGCCGACCAGCAGCCCCAGCCCGGCAGCAAGGGGGTAGCCCAGGCCGGGGTTCTGGTCGAGAAATGCCATGTATCAGTTATCCGACAACGGAGGCGAGCTTGAAGATGGGCAGGTACATGCCGACGACCATGCCGCCGACGACCACGCCGATGAACACCATGATCATCGGCTCGATCAGGCTGCTCAGTGCATCCACCGCATTGTTCACTTCCTGCTCGAAGTATTCGGCCACCTTGAACAGCATGGTGTCCAGCGCACCGGCTTCCTCGCCAATGGCGGTCATCTGGATGACCATGTGCGGGAAAACGTTCACCTGCTTCATCGCCATGTTCATGGGGTAACCCACCGACACGTCGTCGCGCATGTGCAGCACGGCTTCTTCGTAGACCTTGTTGCCGGTGGCGCCGGACACGATGCCCAGGGCCTCCACCAGCGGTACGCCGGCGCGGAAGGTCACCGCCGTGGTGCGCGAGAAACGGGCGATGGCGCTGTTGTGCATGATCTGGCCGATCACCGGCACCCTCAAGATCAGGCGGTCCATGCCATGCTGGAGCTTGGGCGAGCGCTTGTAGGCGAAGATGAAGCCCACGATCGAGCCCACCACTACCAGCAGGATCAGCCACCACCAGCCCACCATGAAGCGCGAGGCTGCCACGATCATTTGCGTGAACACCGGTAGATCGGCACCGAAGCTGCTGAACACTTCTTCGAACTGCGGCACCACGAATACCAGCAGGATGGCGCTGACCAGCAGCGCCACGGCAATGGTCATCGCCGGGTAAAACAGGGCCTTCTTGATCTTGCCCTTCAGTGATTCCAGGTTTTCCTGGTAGTTGGCAATGGTCTCCAGCACTGTTTCCAGCACACCGGCGCCTTCGCCTGCCTTTACCAGGTTGCGGTACAACTCGTCGAATTGCACCGGATGTTTGCTGATGGCCTCATAGAGGGAGGAACCACCTTCCAAGTCTGTACGGACTTGCCCGATCATCTTGGCCATGCGCGGGTTCTTGTGGCCGCTGCCGATGATCTCCAGCGCGGTCACGATGGGCACGCCGGACTTCATCATCGTCGCCATCTGGCGGCTGAAGAAGGCGATGTCCTTGGGCTTGATGGGCTTGCCCGACGCGCCGAACAACGGCTTGGGCTTGGGCTTGACCACCGTGGGGGTGATGCCCTGCTTGCGCAGTTCCGCACGCAGTATGTTGGCGTTGCGGGCGTCCTGCTCGCCCTTCATCTTCGCACCGCGCTTGTCGGTGCCTTCCCAGACAAATGGCTGCATCAGGCTGGTGCTGCGGGACACCGGCTCTTTTTTCATTGCGCTACGGGTAACGGACATCGCTCTTCTCCCCAGCCGGCCACTCCCCGGGCCGGACGATTCCCGCATGTTAGCCGGTCTGCCGCTGTGCGGCACCCGGGGCGGCCACAAGCGTGGTTCACATCACGTTCTCCGGTAGACCGTAGGTGCCGGGCTTGCCCGGCACGCCCGTTGGCGTACACATGACAGCTTGAGGTCGCAAGGTGACGCAATGCGTCACCTTGGTGGATTCGTCCCAGAATTGGCACAAGGGGCTTTTCTTTCCGCTGGATGCTGCCATCATGCGCACCGGGGAGTTGGCAGGGGGCTGGCATTTGGCATGCAACCTGCTTCGCATACCCGTACCGGCTGGGCGACGGCCCATCCGTACCTACAATCCAGACCTCTAGGGGATGTACTCATGAAGAAGATGCAGCAGGGCTTTACCCTGATCGAACTGATGATCGTGGTTGCGATCATCGCCATCCTGGCCGCCATCGCGCTGCCGCAGTACCGCAACTACACCCAGCGTTCGGCCAATGGCGCCTGCCTGGCTGAAGCCAAGGCCTATGTCAACACCGCCGTGGCTGACGCGGCTGACGACCGTGATCCGACCGCGTTCGCCCCGGCTGCTTGCGAGGCCGGTGCCACTGCGACAAAGGCTGATTACACTGGCGATGCAAACATCGAGTTCCAGGCCAAGGCCCGTGGCAATTCCAACATCATCCGTGGTACCAGCTGCAACATGGGCAGCGGCACCTGCAGCCTGCTTCCCGAAGGCACGGCGGGTACCCCGTAAGCAAGGCTTGGTTTTGGCAGGCTTGCTGCCACCAAGCGTGTTCAGCGAAAAGCGCCGTGAGGCGCTTTTCGTTTTTATGGCCCTGAGCGGGCCGCACCGCTGCCTGCAGGACCTCGCATGCTCGCCGCCCATCGTCTGTTCGCGCTTGCCAGCCTGGCTGTCGCGCTGATCGCCAGCTTGGCGTACTGCTTCGGATTACCCGGGATGTTCGTGTTCGACGACATTCCCAACATCGTCAACAACAACAGCATCCACCTGACCCGGTTGGATGCGCGCTCGCTGCTGGACGTGCTGGCCACGACGCAGGTGTCCGGTGCCATGCGCGGCTTGCCGACGCTGAGTTTCGCCTTGGATTACTGGCGGGCCGGGGGGGCGGACCCGGCCAGTTTCCGCACCACCAATATCGTCATCCACGCGTTCACCGCCTGCGCGCTGGCCTGGCTGTTCAGGGCGCTGCTGCGGGCTGTCGGCATGGACGGCAGAAAGGCCGGCGCGACGGCCTGCATCCTGGCGCTGGCCTGGGCGCTGCATCCCTTGCAGGTTTCGGCGGTGCTGTACGTGGTGCAACGCTTGCAGACGATGGGTACGCTGTTTCTGGTACTGGCGCTGCTGGCCTACCTGCAAGCACGACGGGCGCAAATGCAGGGGCTGCCGGGGCGGGCCGGCTTGCTGGTTGGCATCTTGCTGTGGGTGTTGGCCTTGGGCTGCAAGGAAGATTCGGCGCTGTTGCCCGCCTACACGCTTGCACTGGAACTGACCGTGCTGCGCTTTGCCGCCGCCGATGTGCATGTGGCCCGAACCTTGCGTCGTGGTTACCTGGTGGCGGTGCTGGCTGGCGCGGTGGCCTATGCGTTCTGGGCGGTCCCCCATTACTGGCAATGGGACGCCTATCCCGGACGCGATTTTTCGACCTGGGAACGCCTGCTGACCCAGCCCCGGGTGCTGTGCATGTATCTATGGGAGATCCTGCTGCCGCTGCCCCGGCACATGCCGTTCTTCTACGATTGGGTGCAACCCTCCCGGGGGGGGCTGCAGCCGTGGACCACCTTGCCTGCGCTGGCCGTGGTGCTGGGCCTGCTGATGCTGGCCTGGCGCTTGCGCTTGCGGCGGCCGTTGTTCGCGCTGGGTGTGTTTCTTTTCTTCGGCGCGCATTTCATCACCAGTAACGTGGTGGGGCTGGAATTGGCTTTCGAGCACCGCAATCACTTCGCCCTGATCGGTGTGGTGCTGGCGGCGGGCAGCCTGCTGGCGGAAGCCGGCCAGCGGCTGTCCCTGCGCCCGTTGGTGCAGGCCAGCGTGTGCGTGGCGCTGCTGGCGACACTGGGCAGCGCCACCGCGATGCGCGCGCACGATTGGCGCAGCAACGTGTCGCTGGCACGGGCCAGCACGCAGGCCGCCCCCGGTTCGGCCCGGGCGTGGATCGAGTTGTGCGATGCGTATTTCAATGCTGGCGGCGGCATACGTGTCCGGCCCAATCCGCATCTGGACGACGCGATCCGTGCCTGTGCCTCCGGCGTCGATGCGGCTCCCGGCTCATTGAACAGTCTGGTCTTGCTGACGGTTCTGAAGACCGTCCGCGGCGACGTGTCCGCACAGGACTGGGCGCGCTTGCAGGCCCGGTTGAAGACCGCACGCATGAGTTGGGATAACACCCGGGCACCGCTGATCCTCACGCATTACGCCAGTCTTGGCGTGCCGCTGGACCGGCAGCAGGTATTGCAGGCACTGGCCACGCTGGACCGACGGACTACCTTGGGCCCGTCGCAGCTGGCGTATATAGGCGACAGTCTGATGAAGGCCTGGTCCGAGCCGGAACTGGCGATGCCCTATTACCTGAGGGCGATCGCGCTGGCACCGCCGGGCGATCCGTTTGCCGATGAGCTGGCCAGCGAGTTGCGCGACAAGGGGCGGCCTGATCTGGCGCGTGAGATCGAACGTGCCGGTCGCTCAGCAAACCCGTCGATCTCTTCCACACCGCCTTCGCCCTGATGCCCGTGACCCTGTTGCCCGGACGTTTCCTGCTGCTTGCCTTGCTGGTGGGGTGCTTGGCCGCCGCGCTATTCCTGCCCGGGCTGGGCGGCAGTTTCATGTTGGACGACATGCACACCATCGTGCAGAACTCGTTGATCCATGTGGATACGCTGGACCGCTCGCCGCTGCTGGATGCGGCAGCGAGTTTCCAGGGGGCTAGGCCATTGGCGATGGTCAGTTTCGCTTTGGATTACTGGCGTAGCGGCAGCGTGGACGCGGCCACGTTCAAGGCCACCAATCTGATGATCCATGCGCTGACGACCTGTTGCCTGGCGCTGTTGCTGCGCCGGCTGCTGGTGCTGGCCGGTTGGTCGCCTCGGCGTGCGGTGATCGGCGCGCTGCTGATGGCGTTTGCCTGGGCGGTTCATCCATTGCAGGTTTCCTCGGTGCTGTATGTGGTGCAGCGCATGCAGACGCTGTCCACCTTGTTCCTGGTGCTGGCACTGTGGGCATACTTGGGCTTGCGTCAGGCGCAAATGGCCGACGGGCGCGCTTGGCCGCAAGGGGTGCTGGCGTTGGTGTTCTGGCTGCTGGCGCTGGCGAGCAAGGAGGATGCCGCGATGTTGCCGGCCTACTGCCTGTTGCTTGAGGTGACCGTGTTGCAGTTCCGCGCGGCCCAGCCCTGGCGCGAGCGGTCGCTACGGCGGAGTTACCTGCTGGCCTCATTGGCAGGCGTGGTCCTCTACCTGTTCTGGGCCGTGCCGCATTACTGGCACTGGCAGGCTTATCCGGGCCGCGACTTCAGCAGCCTGGAGCGCCTGCTGACCCAAGGCCGGGTATTGGTAATGTACCTGGGGCAGATCGTGTTGCCGTTGCCCGGCCGGATGCCGTTCCACTACGACACGTTCGTGATTTCGCGCGGGTTGCTACAGCCGGTGACGACATTGCCGGCGCTGTTGCTGGTACTGGCGTTGATCCTGTGGGCCTGGGCATGGCGTCGGTGTCGGCCGATGTTCGCCTTCGGTGTGCTGTTGTTCTTCGCCGGTCACTTCATCACCAGCAACGTGATCGGGCTGGAACTGGTCTTCGAGCATCGCAATCATTTCGCGCTGATCGGCGCGGTCGTGGCGCTGGGCGATCTGCTGGCCGCCGCCGCGCAGCGCTGGCGTGTCCCGCCCCGCTGGTGCGCCGCCATCGCCAGCGCGTTGCTGGCAGGCCTGTGCGTGGCCAGTGGCCTGCGCGTCCACGCCTGGGGTGATCCTATCCGGCTTGCCCAGTACCACGTGCGGATCGCCCCGGCTTCGCCGCGGGCATGGCTTGAACTGGGTGGCACCTATTTCGACTTGGCCGGCAGGCGCGCCGGCAAGGACAGCCCCTACCTTGCCTTGGCAATCAAGGCCGTGGAGGACGGTGCGGCCAGAACCGGCTCGCCGTCGGCATTCTCCAACATCGTCACCTACAAGAGCATCCAGGGCGTGGCGACCATGCACGACTGGGACAGGTTGGTGCAACGGCTGGAAACGGCCCCGATGTCGTCGCCCACCCGCAACATCCTGCGGACGATGGTCAACAACCTGCGGGCCGGGATCGGGTTGGATGAAGCCCAGGCCATGCGGGTGATCGAAATCATCGGCCGGCGTGCTGCGTTTTCGCCCGATGAATCCCTGTACATCGGTAGCTTCATCCAGTCCCTGCCGGCACAACGGGAACACGCACTGCCGTGGTTCGTCCGTGCCGCCAGCGATTTACCGGCGGGGGAGCCGCGCATCGTCGGGCTGGCCGGCGAGTTGGAGCATGAGGGCAGGCCCGATTGGGCCGATGCTGTCAGGCGGGCCAACACAGACGGGCGCGCCGTTCCGGGGGGATGATTCCGACAATGCTCCAGCGCGTCAGGGCTTGGCCCGTTTCTTGCTAATGTTTTTTTTTGAGAACAGCATAAGGAAGCAGTCATGCACCAGCGCAATGCAGGTTTCACCTTGATCGAACTGATGATTGTGGTCGCGATCATTGCCATCCTGGCCGCTATCGCGCTGCCGCAATATCGCAATTACACCCAGCGCTCGGCCAATGCGGCCTGCCTGGCCGAGGCCAATGCTTTCATGCATACCGCCTCGGCCGATATGGCTGACGAACGCAACAGCACGGTGTTCGTGGCAGCAGCCTGCGAAAGTGGACCGGCCGCCGCGTTGCAGCCGAGCGATTGGACAGCGAACACGGCGGTACAGTTCACCCCGCAGACGCGTGGCAACAGTGCCCTCCTGAAGGGGACCACATGCTATGCGGGAACCGCTGCCTGCTCACTTGAGCCATAAGCGGGCATCAGTACCGGCAAGTCAGGGCATGGCAGGGTTTCTCCCCACGCGTGTCAACCCGGCCGCGCGTGAATGGCGCTGGGCGCTCATGCTGGGCGTGGCAACGGTGGGCGCGTTTCTGTTGCGCTGGTATTACATCCAAACCGCAGAGACCATCAATCCAATTCGTGGGGACGCCAGGCAATACGTCGCCTATGCGCTGAACCTGGCCTGCCACGGGACATTTTCCAGCGCGTCTCCAGACTCGGGCATGCCTGTGCCGGACAGCTATCGTGACCCTGGTTATCCGCTGTTCCTCGCCTTCTTTATACGCCTGCAAGGGACCGGGGCCGAATGGCTGCACGCGGTGCTCATGGGCCAGGCCATGCTCGGCGCGCTGACGGTTGCACTGACCATGCAGCTGGGGCGCTCCTGGCTGGGGCCGCGCTGGTGCCTGGCTGCCGGCGTGGCGCTGGCGATCTGGCCACAAACCATCGCCATTTCGGGCGTGCTGCTCAGCGAGACGCTTGCCGGATTCCTGTGTATTGCAGCCTTGCTTGTCAGCCAACTGGCACTGGCCCGGAACAGCATGACTCTCGCCATTGCCGCCGGCCTCGGCTTCGGCATGGCCGGATTAACCAATGCGGTACTGGTTCCGTTTGGCGTGCTGCTGGCGCTGTATGCAGGGTGGCGGCGCTTCGGTACCCCGCGGGTGTGGATCGCGTTGGCATTGGCTGCGGTATTGCTACCAGCGGCATGGCAAGTCCGTAGTGCGACGTTACCGGCCACCACAGGGGCGGACTCGCGCAATTCATCGGTGTACCGCGCCATGCAGAACCTGGTGCAAGGCGCCAATCCCAGCTACCACGTCCTCTATGAGCCGAGCTTGGCGGGGGACCCGGTCGCCCAGCGGCTGATGGGCGAGATCGATGAGGAAATCAACCTGCTGCATGACGCCCCTGCCGCCGGGTTGGCAAGGATTGCCGATCGGATCGGTCAGCACCCGCTGCGCCATCTTTCCTGGTACCTGCTCGAAAAGCCGTGGCATCTCTGGAACTGGGGCATTGGCATCGGGCAGGACGACATCCACGTTTTCCCGGTCGTCCATACGCCTTTCTACGAAACGCCCGCCATGGTCATGCTGGCGGTGGTTTGCAGGTTGGCCAGCCCCCCGCTTGCCGCGACCTTGCTGGCCAGCCTGATGGTCTTCGTCGTCTGGCATTTCCGGATGAAGGCGTGGCCCGCGCTGCCGGCAGGTTTGAGCAGTGCCTGCTTGCTGGTGGCCTATGTCACGGTTGTGTATGGGCTGTTGCAGTCCGATCCACGCTACTCGATCCCTTTCCGTCCTTATGAAATGCTGATCGCAGCGACGGTATGGCAGATCCTGTTCTCCATGAAAACGAAGGGACAAGGCGCAGGCCGTGGGATAGTCGTCCCAATGGACCAGGCTGACCGAGATGATGCAGAGCAATGATGGGGGATCCGCGCAAAATCCGCAGGCGATTGCCTGAGCTGCGTGCCGTCTGCACGGCGTTGCTTTATGGCCTGTTGCCGAACCTGCCGTTCTGGCTCGCCATGCATTTCCTGAAGGTTGATCGCCCGTACATCGGGCTCGATTATCTGGCTTCGGGCGTGCTTTTTGCGTACGGTTGGAGAAAGCTTGCGGCGGTTCTGTTGACCTTTTTTCTGCTTGCCGATGCACTGTCGATCCAGGGAGCGGTGTATCCGGTACTGCACCCGGCAGACATCTTTTACCTCGTCTCCCTGTTGCCCTATGCACCTTCCATCTGGCAATTCGCAGCAGTCGGCACGCTTTTGTTGTTGATTGTCATGGTTGGCGCGTCTTGGCATTTCGCGCGTGCGACGGATCGGTTTGCCGCGTTGGTACTGCTCGGGCTTGCGATGCTCGGTTATGCGGCCCAATCACGGCTGGACCCGCATAGCTCGGAATTTGAGCGAAACAAGAGCAGTGTGTTTGGCAGCCAGTTGGCCTACTACGCCAACACGCGCGCCACACTTGTGCTCGACAGTCTCTTCGAGAGGGTAAATCCACTGTATCCCACCGGATTCAGGGACGAGATTTCGTCATGGGCCAGCAAAGATGATTCCGATAGCAGGAATCTTCTGCTGATCGTCGTTGAATCCTGGGGGCAGATGAGGGGCCAGCGCATTCAGGACGCCATACTTCAGCCCTTGCTCGCGGAGCGGGATCACTTCCAGTGGTTGGAGACAGGGCAAACGCCCGGCAACCATGCCACCGTGGAGGCGGAACTGCGTTATCTATGCGGTCTGGGCGCACGCTATCTCAATCTGGAGTCGGTCACTGAAGGCTTCGAGCACTGTATGCCCTGGCAGCTCAAGGCGCGGGGCTACACGACTACCGCGATCCACGCCGCCGACGGTGGCATGCATGCGCGAAAATTCTGGTATCCGCGCGCGGGCTTCGACAAGATCCTTTTCCGCGATACGGCCCCTTGGAAGACGCACTGTCATTCGTTTCCGGGGGCATGCGACCGGGAGATCATGGCATCGACCCTGCCTGCGGCATTCGCGGGCAAGGAACGCCAGTTCGTCCATTGGATGACGCTGAACACGCACGCGCCCTACGATGAGCGCGACCTGTGGATGGATGCCCTCAATTGCGCAGAGTACGAACTACCGAAACACGGCGACACCTGTCGCTTGAGCAAGCTGCATGCACAGTTTTTCCATCAACTCGCGCAAGTTCTCGCGCAGCCGGCAATGCGCGGCACGGAAGTGTTCATAGTGGGCGATCACTCTCCGCCAATTCTCGACCAAGACGAGTTCAAGCGTAATTTCATCGATGGGGTGGTGCCTTATGTTCACTTGCGGGTGAAATAGACGTTGCTTTCGCATGAGAGGAAGCGAGCGCTGGCCCTTCGCCGACAGCGGGCCGCGCCCCCTTCCAACTGCGCCGATGGTGCAACTGGCCGTGACGGCCATACAAGCCACGCCTGCGGCGTGGCGTCGTCGGCGGTGAAGGATGCGCAGAACAACGCGCCTCCCCGGCGCGGATCGGCGTAGATGTGTTGGTAGATCCATGCATGGCTGGCCAGGCTGGTGGCATCGGCGATCTGCCGCGGGCTCCAGTCCTTGGTCAACTTGGTCTCGCTCCGATCGATGGCTATCGCATCGATGCGCGGCGAATGGCTGGCTTCGAGCAGGGCATGGATGCGATATCATTCGTGCAGGTTCAGGCGGCCTGAGGCCTTGGCAACTCCACCTGGTAGTGAAGTCGCCCAGATCAGGTCGCTTGGGCCGTTTCACAACCTCCGGTGCTGCGAATCCGAATTCATCGATGAACTCGCCGGGCGATACAGGGCTTCCGGACAGGATAGTCACAACACTGCGCGAGCGGGGACATATTGATATGGCCAGACGCTTGCAGCGTCAATTTGGGATGCAGTCGCTGATGGATACGCAGTTGCTGCCATGAGTGCGTGGTGGTCTCCCATCAGACGGATATCGGAAATGAGGCGCGCGGCATTATTCGGCGCAGCTTCGCGTGCTGGCACCGCCATGCTGGCGCGTTCGCTGATCCAAGCCGTGCTGTTGATCATGCTGGCACGCCAGTTGGGCAGTGATGTATTTGGTGGTTGGGTTGCCATTACTTCACTGGCATTGCTTGTCGGCATGCTGGCAAGCATGGGTATGGGCTATTTGGTGTTGCTGCGTAGTGGCCAAGGCTTTGCCAGGGGAAGGGTGGCATTGTCGGCGGGGTTGCCCTGGGTGCTTTGCTGTGGGTTACCTTTGCTGATGCTGTATTTGCTCTTGGCTGGCATGCTTTTCGGACAGCAGTTGTCGTTGACCGTCTTGTTGCTGGTCGGTGGGACGGAAATGCTGATGGCAGCGCCGACGCTGTTGCTTACCTTGCGCTTGCAGGGCTGTGGCTACCCAGGCACTGCACAGGCGCTGTATGTCGTGCCACCGGTGCTTAGACTTTTACTGTTGTTGGTGGTGGCGATTGCAGGCCATCCATTGGCAGTTGAGGCCTTCGCGCTGTGGTACGGCGTCAGCGCGTTGTTTACAGGTATGGTGGCGTGGGGATTATGCCGGCGGCATGGTCTGATGCCGCAACGTTGGCGCTGGCGGTTGCGGTGGCCACATCTGCACGCTGGCCTGGTTTATCTGCCTACGCGGATCTGTGCCTTCGGTGCCACGGAGATCGACAAGGTACTGGCACCGTTGGTGCTGGCCAGCACCTTGGCCGGCAGTTATGCATTGGCCTCGCGGGCAGCGGGTTTTGTTTTGCTTCCTGTTCATGCCGTACTGGCTGCTGCACAGCCGCAACTGGCTGCAATGGCACGTGCCGATCGTAAGGCGTTCATGCGCAAGAGCAGGGCCGGGCTGCTGATGGCGGCGGGCTATGGTGTGCTGGCTTCTACCATAGTTGCGGTATGGGCCGCGCCATTGCTCGGCTGGCTGACCGGCGGGAAATATCCTGACTTGGCAACGGCATTTCTCGCCCTTGCCCTGGCGCTGGTGCCGATGGTGCTGCGCCATGCCGTTGGAGGGGTGCTGTTGCCACTGGGCAAACCGCTGTTGCGCGTAAGTGGTGAGCTGCTGGGCATGGCGGGGCTGTGTATATTGATGCCGCTGTTGGCAGGGTTGGGCCTGCTCGGTATTGGTGTGGCTTTGTTGCTGTCTGAAGTCTTGGCGCTATGCGTGCTGTTTGCAGGTTTGCTGCCTGGTTTCAAACGGGAGGCGGTAGATGCAGACTAGAATCTTCAGCAAGCCTCATGGCGTCGATCTTCAGCAGGAGCTTCAACGCTTGGCATGCCTTGAAGCGGTATGCTCTGAAACAGGGTTGGCGATTACGGCTCCGGTCCTTGGGGTGGACGCGGACCGGAGGGAAATCCATTACGTCCATCTGGATGGGCTTGAACCCTTGACACTGGCTGCTGGACAGGATGGGCGATGTTTTCATGCATTGGGCGAACTGCTTGCTGGTATGCATCGTTCCAGACCGCTGGTTGTTACTGCATGTGAACGTGATCTGGACTGGGAGAAAAGCCAGCTCGAATTGGCCGGAATAGGGGCTGATTTGGTGGTCAGAGTGCTTGATGAGTTTCCTGCTGGCTTCGCCCACGGTGATCTATGGCATGGCAATGTTCTGCGCCGGGAGGGAGCGTGGGTGATACTGGACCCGATTCCATCGGGGGTGATCCTCCAAGGTGTGACGATACATGCATCGGGAATTTTTGATCTGGCTTATATTCATATGAGCTTGTTCGCTTGTCGTCAGTTGCGGGATTTTTTTGCTGATGCCGGTGCGGCAACCAATCGTTACGGTCAAGCCTTGTTGGAAGGCTATCTTGGGTGTTCCGATTCAGGCTGGGCGCTGCCAGCAGTGCTGCAATTGAGCCAGGCTTTAGCATTGCAATGGCGAGATGCCTACAGTCGGCGCTTGGCGATGCCGGTAGCGTTGTTGAAACAACGGATGTTCGAGAGGAATTTCAGAGCTTACTATATGGGCAACTATGAAGCGTCATGATTCGTATCGGGAATCCCACGCCGCCCCGGATATGGGGTATAGGTATGAGGAGTTTCTTTCCAATAGAATCGATGCCGATATCTGGCGATTGCAAAGTGGTCCGCAATTGTCGGCATGGTTGGACGAAATGGTCGGTAGCCATGGTGGACGACATCTGGACTTCGCCTGTGGTACCGGCCGGATTCTGGAAGTGATCGGTTCGCGTTTCGGTCAAATCACCGGCGTGGACATCTCCCCGCAGATGCTGGCACTCGCACGTGAACGATTTCCGGCGGTGCAGATGTTGCTGGGGGATGTAACCCGAGAGGCGGAGCTTGTTGAGGGGATGTTTGACAGTGCAACCATCTTCCGTTTTTTTGCCAATGCGGAGCCAGCGCTGCGCGAAGACGTTGCTAGCTGGCTAGCTGCGCACTTGAAGTCGGGGGCAGTATTGATCGGGAACACCCACAGCCATACCTGGAGCTGGTCCGGCGGGTTGAATTTTTTGGCCCATCTACTTTTGCGTCGAGGGGGCAGAACGCTGTCACGTGCGGAGTTGACGATTTTGCTGGACCGACACGGTTTCACCGTCCAGCGGTGGCAGGGCTATCGGATCATGCCTACGGTTGGCGGGCGTCCCATGCTTGGGCGGCGTTTGCAGATCGCAGTGGACTCACTGTTGCGCAAGTTGCATCTGGGCTTTCTCGGTTCCGATCAGTTGTTCATGGCTGTACGTCGCTAGGCTGCGCACTCAGCGCTATAGCAGACGGCGGTAAGTGTCCAGATAGGCCTGTATGGCTGATTTACTGGAAAAGTTGGCGCATACGTGTTCGCGCCCATTGCGCCCCAGTTGCATGCGCAGGTCAGGGTCTTGCTGTAGTCGATCAAGGCTGTAGGCCAGCGCCGGCAGGTCATCTACCGGTGTGAGCAGGGCTGTTTCACCATTCCGGCAAATCTCGGCTGTGCCAGTGCTGTCAAAACCAGCCACAGGCAGCCCGCAGGCCATGGCTTCCAGGGCTACATAGCCAAAGGCTTCGTATCTGGTCGGGATGAGGGCGACATCCATCTGCTGGTAGAGCGCAGGCATGTTTTCTGGTGCATGGCGTGGTACCGGGATGAGTCGTTGCCCTTTCATGCCGCTGCCACCATCTGCACGCAATCCGCCGAGGTAGTGGATTTGTATCCCGGGCGACAGTAGTTCTGCCAAAGCAGGTAAAACGTCATTCCCCTTGCGGCGGGCTGGATTGCCCACAAACACACAGCGAAGGGTGGTCTTGCTGGTCGTTTTTTCAGGGTCAGGCTTAAAAATGGTTGTATCAAGCCAGTTATGGATGCAGCGTACCTCCCGCTGCTGCTGACTTTGGATGGCACGTGCAGTGTGTAGGCTGACCGCTGTCAGTGCATCGGCAGCTGCATAGGAACGGTGCACTCCTGGCAATACATGAAACCGGTGGTAGATCGACTGGCCCAGGCTGCGGAAACGGTGGAATGCAGGGTCGCCAATATAGTGGTGCTCGGTTATTACCAGTGGAATGCCGTCGCGCTTGAAGGCATAGCCATTCCAGCTGTTGGCATGAACAATGTTTGTGTCGGGTGGTGGCGCTATCCTGGACAGCAGCCAAGGGGCTAATTCGAACTTTCGGTCAAAAAACTGCACCACGGGGATGTGGCCGGCAGCGGCGAGGCCATCGGCCAGACGCATGGTGTAGATGTCACTGCCGGTTCCGGTCCTGATGGTGGGTAGCCATATTTTCAGTGAATGAGCAGGGGGTGGGTTCATGCAGCACGTGTGTTCATGACGGTAAGCAAACGGATGTATCCCAGAGCTACGGAACTCCAGTGGAATTGTTGTTGCAGTGAGTGGAGTTGTTGCCCTGCCCAGGTTGATGCTTCCATTGGCTGGTCAAGCACCCGGATAATCTGGTCGGCAAGCGACCGCGGGTTGGAGGGCTCGGCAAGATAAGGGGGCCATTTACCATTGAAGACCTCTTTTATCGCGTCGATCCGGGTTGTGACCACCGGGCAGCCACAGGCCAGTGCTTCCACGCTGACCAGCCCAAGACCTTCGCGGTCACCGGTGGCAGCTTGGACAAAAGGGGCAACCAACATGGTTGCGCGACGGTAGTAGGCAGGCAAGTCACTCTGTGCACATGCGCCGGCGAAATGCACATGGTCTTGCAGACCCAGCCGTGCCGCCTGCGCCTGGCGCTCGGCAAGCTCCGGGCCAAACCCGACGACGGTCAGTATTGCCTTGGGGTACTTTTCAATGATGTATGGCAGTGCGTCCAGCAGGTAACGAAAGCCTTTCTTTTCGACCAGCCGCCCTACGAACAGCAGTTCGTACCGGGCGCGCTCCGTGGAAGCCGATGTGCAGAACCTGTCCATGTCCACCCCCATCGGTGCGACGGTTGTCCGTTCCTTGGGCATGCCAAGGGCATGCAATGGCTCCAGCATGGCATGACTGACCACGCTGGCATGCATGCAGTGGCTCAGCGTCCAAGTCTTGATTCGGCGCATCAAGTTTCCATTGAGCGCGAACAGGTCAGCCCCATGTGAAGTGACAAGGATCGGTGTGCTTCGGCGGCTCAGGCAGTTGGCCAGTACAGCGATGAAAGCCTGTGGGAGGATCCAGTGTGCATGGATGACGGCGGGTTTATGTCGCAGCAGAAAAGCAAAGGTATAGACAAGTTGGGCAAGGAAAAAGCTTGGCAGGAGCAATGCCAGCCAACGATGCCGGCGCAGGTTGGCCAAGATCCCGCCGTTATTGACCAGCCTTTCCAGCCAACCTGGAGCATAGCGAAAGCGGACCACGTCCACACCACAGAGCTTTTCTCGTGTCTTTGCGCCATGCGCATGTGGGCAGAGAACTGTCACATTGAAGTCGTTGACCAAGCGACTGCTCAGTTCGTGTACAAACCCGGGTTCATGGTCGCCGGCCCAGCGTGGGTAGGTGGAAGCCAGAACAAGCAGGCGTGGCAATGAGTGTTGGTCAGACATCCTTGCTCCACCGAGGCGACTTGCCGAACAGATAGATATGGGTGGGGCTGAGAAAACGGAGGGAAAGCAGAACAGGTTGTGGCAAGAGCGAAGCGAGTCTTGGCAGCATGCTCTTGCTGGATTCGGTGTGGATGAGCGAGCGGATGGCTACATCGAATTGATTCTCGAAAATCAGGCCATGTGTCGTCAGAAGTGACTCCACCTGCTGCATGGACAGTGGCTCGCAATCGTAATGATCACCGCGACCAGCGGCTCGCAAATAGGGGGTGCGCAGGTTGTGGGGTAGCCAGCTGAGGAACGGAAGCCGGTAATGTGGCTCGACGACCTGCCAGCGGCTGGGAACTGCCAAATAGCCGGTTCCGCTTGGCGAAAGAACCCGTCGCAACTCTTTGACATGCGCTGATTGTGCGGGGGGAGCCCCCACGTGTTCAATAACGTGGTTGCTGATGACGTAATCGAAAGTGCCATCGTCGTAAGGCAAGGTAGTTCCCTCGACCTGTCGGAAATGAAATTTCCCGCTCACGATGCGTTGATCGATTACGTCCGCGGCATACACTTCGCTTTCCGTGCCTAGCCACTCAGCGATCAACTGGCTGATGACGCCAGAGCCGCAACCAACCTCCAGTACACGGAGCGGGCGGCCATTTTGCTCCATGCCAAGCAGACGGCAGATCTTGGCAGCCTTGGGGCGACGGCTGTCGATATCCAGTGCTGCATGTGGCCGTCTCTGTAAATCAGCCATCTTTCCGGTAGGTCAGGTTGGTGATCTGCTCCGAAATCAGCCCGATCAGAAAAATGATGACCGCCGCGCTGAACAGTAAAGTGCTCATATTGGTGAGCCGATGCATGGTGACGAAGGTATAGCCGTAATACCCCAGCCCGGTTAGGAGAAATGCACCGGCAATCGGTGCGAACAACTTCAACGGCGAATACAGCGTGGCGATCTTGAAGATGATCAGCAGGAAACGAATGCCGTCCTTTATCGGGCGGATGTGGCTGTTGGTGCCCACGCGCTTGGTCACGGGAATCGGCACATAGGCCACCGGGTAGGCGCTGCGGAAGAAGGCCATCGTGCTGGTGGTGGGGTAGCTGAAACCATTGGGCAGCAGGTGCAGGAACTCACGGAACTTCTCCGCGCGTACGGCGCGGAAGCCGGAGGTCAGGTCGTCGATGCGGTGGCCGGTCATGTGGCTGGCCAGGCGGTTGTAAAAGCCGTTGGCCAGGCTGCGGTGCAGGTTGGCTTGGCCGCTGGCGTCTCGGGCCCCTACCACCATGTCGTATCCCTCTTCCAGTTTGGCCAGCAGCGCGGCGATGTGTTGTGCGCTGTGCTGGCCATCGGCATCCATGAACACCAGCACGTCGCCGCTGGCGGCGCGGGTGCCGCGCTTGATCGCCGCACCGTTGCCCATCGAGTAGGGGTTGCTGACCACCTGCGCACCGTGGCTGGTGGCGATGGCGGCGGTGTCGTCGGTGGAACCGTCGTTGACGACGATGATCTCGGCCTGCGGGTATGCCTGCCGCAGTGCCGGCAAGGTGCGTTGCAGGCCCTCGGCCTCGTTCTTGGCCGGCAGGATGATGCTCAGTTGCTGCACGTGGTGTACCTGTTGATTCTCCCCGGTCACATGGTAGCGGGAAGCGGCCACCGGGGAATGCGGGTGTGCCGGGACGTGGTGCCTGTCGCAGAATTGGAGCGGGTGCGGCAGGTTGGTCGGCTTGGTTGGCCCGGGGCATGGGGCAGGGAAATGCCTGCTCCGCATGGCCGCCGCATATGGCGCCGGCCCAAGGCTACAATCGCCCCATTGCTGTCTGCTCTGGGGAAAACTGAATGAACGCAGCCGCCAATCTCGTGGGCATCACCGGCATTGCGCGCCGGCTGGTGCAGGACGGGGCGCTGGACGAGGCCGTCGCCCGCAATGCAATGGCACAGGCCGGGGAGGCCAAGCTGCCGCTGGCGCAGTGGCTGGCCGATAAGCGCCTGGCCACCGCGGCGCAGTTGGCCGCGGCCAATGCCGTGGAATTCGGCATGCCGCTGCTGGACGCGTCGGTGTTCGACGCCAGCCACAATGCGATGAAGCTGGTCAGCGAGGAATTGCTGCGCAAGCACAACGTGCTGCCGCTGTTCAAGCGCGGCGGCAAGCTGTTCATCGGTACCAGTCACCCCACCCAGCCGCTGGACGAGATCAAGTTCCACACCAACCTGGTGGTCGAACCAATCCTGGTGGACGAGGACCAGATCCGCCGCACCCTGGAACTGTGGATGGCCAGCAACGATTCGCTGGGCGATTCGCTGGGCGGCGGCGACGAGGATATGGGCGACCTGGAGGTCAGTGCCGGCGACGAGGACATGGGTGGTGGCAGCGATTCCGGCGTCGATGCCAAGGGCGATGACACCCCGGTGGTGAAGTTCGTCAACAAGGTGCTGGTGGACGCCATCCGCAAGGGTGGGTCAGACATCCACTTCGAGCCGTACGAAGACGACTACCGCGTGCGTTTCCGCATCGACGGTTTGCTCAAGACCGTGGCCAAGGCGCCGGTGAAGCTGCGCGAGCGCATCGCCGCGCGCCTGAAGGTGATGTCGCAGCTGGACATCGCCGAGAAGCGCGTGCCGCAGGACGGCCGCATCAAGCTCAACCTGTCCAAGACCAAGCAGATCGACTTCCGCGTCAGCACCCTGCCGACGCTGTTCGGCGAGAAGATCGTGCTGCGTATCCTCGACGGCAGCGCGGCCAAGCTGGGCATCGACAAGCTCGGCTACGAGCCGGAGCAGCAGAAACTGTTCCTGGAGGCCATCCACAAGCCTTACGGCATGGTGCTGGTGACCGGTCCCACCGGCTCGGGCAAGACGGTGTCGCTGTATACCGCGCTGGGCATCCTCAACGACGAGACCCGCAACATCTCCACCGCCGAGGACCCGGTGGAAATCCGCCTGCCGGGCGTGAACCAGGTGCAGCAGAACAACAAGCGCGGCATGACCTTCGCTGCGGCGCTGCGCTCTTTCCTGCGCCAGGACCCGGACGTGATCATGGTCGGCGAAATCCGCGACCTGGAAACGGCCGAGATCGCCATCAAGGCGGCGCAGACCGGCCACATGGTGCTGTCCACGCTGCACACCAACGACGCGCCGCAGACCATCGCGCGCCTGATGAACATGGGCATCGCCCCGTACAACATCACTTCGTCGGTGACGCTGGTGATCGCCCAGCGCCTGGCGCGGCGGCTGTGCAGCCACTGCAAGCGGCCGGCGGACCTGCCGGAAAACGCGCTGCTCGCCGAGGGCTTCACCCCGGCGCAGATCAGCCAGGGCATCCAGTTGTACGAGCCGGTCGGCTGCGACGACTGCACCGAGGGCTACAAGGGCCGTACCGGCATCTACCAGGTGATGCCGATGACCGACGAGATCGCCACCATCGTGCTGCGCGGCGGCAACGCGCTGGACATCGCCGAGGCCGCGCAGCAGATCGGCGTCAACGACCTGCGCCAGTCGGCCCTGCTCAAGGCGGCGCAAGGCATCACCAGCCTGGCCGAGATCAACCGCGTCACCAAGGACTGAGCCAGTCCCTCGTGCCTTTGTGGATGCGGGGCTCGCCCCGCGGCGCTTTCCCGGTGAAGCCCCGTGCCGGGCAAGCCCGGCACCTGCGAGGTGCCGCAGCGAAGATGCGTGCTGTAGATGCGGGGCTTGCCCCGCATGGGGCCCTTCCCGGGAACGCCCGGCACCCCTGCGTGGGACCCGCTCCTCAAGCGAGTTGACGCCCGGCCGATACCTTGGGGACAGGGGCTGGCAGGGTGGTTCGACCGCTGCGCGGGGTTGCGGTAGGCTGGCGCGGCACGTGTCGGTCCACGCAGCGGTGTCTGGGGGGAAGAGTGCATGAGCGGTAGCGTTCGGTCGGGCGATGACAGGATGTTCGAGTTCCGCCAGGAACAGGCAGACGACGGTCCGCCTGCCGACGGTGTCGCTTTTACCGTATTGAGCGTGGACGACGACCCCGCGTTCCAGCAGTCGCTGCGCATGGCGCTGTCCGACTTCCGCTTCAACGACAGCCCGCTGCGGCTGCTGACCGCGTCCTCCTCCAGTGAAGCGCAGGAGGTGATGGTCGCCCACCCCGATGTCTCGGCCATCCTGCTGGACGTGGTGATGGAGAGTGACGACGCCGGCCTGCAGCTGGTGCGCGCGGTGCGCGAGCAACTGGGCAACGCCGAGGTACGCATCGTGCTGATCACCGGCCAGCCGGGCATGGCGCCGATGCGCAAGACACTGCAGCAGCTGGATGTCAGCGATTACTGGCTGAAGACCGACCTGTACCGCGAGCGCCTGCAGGGCATCGTCACCGGCTCGCTGCGCACCTGGAGCGAGATCCACGCGCTGGCGCGGGCCAAGCGCGGCCTGCAGCACATCGTGCAGATGGGCAACCGCCTGACCGGGCAGCGCGACCTGGACGATTTTTCGCGACAGTTGCTGCATGAACTGGCCACGCTGCTGGAAATGCCCGCCGATGGCCTGGTGTGCGTACGCGAGGACGGGAACGGCACGCCGCCGGAGGGCGTGCGCGTGATTGCCGCCGATGGTGTCTTCGCGACGCAGCAGGGGCGCTGGCTGGCGGATGTCGACGATGCGATGGCGCGCGACCTGCTGGCCGAGGCGTTCGCCACCCGTGCCAGCGTCGGCATGCCGGCCTGCCAGATGCTGTACCTGGATGGCGATGGCCGGGTGCCGCCGCTGGTGGCGTACCTGGCCAGCGAGCGTTCGCTCGACGCCGAGGAGCATGAACTGCTGCAGGTGTTCACCGCCCATGCCAATGCCAGCCTGGTCAATGTCGACCTGACTTCGCGGCTGGACCGGGTAGCCTACCGCGACAGCCTGCTCGACATTCCCAACGGCAATGCGCTGCGGCTGGAGCTGCAGCAGGTACTGGAGCAGCCCTGGCCCAGCGGGCAGAGCCTGCTGGTGGTGGACCTGGGGCAATACACCGACGGCAGCCTGGCGCTCGGCCCGGAGCAGGGCGACCTGCTGCTGCAGCGCATGGCCGAACGGCTGGCGCAGCTGTATCCCCCGCCATGCAGGGTGGCGCGGCTGCACGAGGGCACGTTCGCGGTGCTGGGCCCGACGACGTGGCTGGCGCTGGATCCGGTCAGCGCACTGGAACAGAGCGAGGACACCGGCGAGCTGCCGTTCCTGCGGGTGGATGCGGCGCGGGTGGACCTGGACCATTACCGCGGCGGTGCCGGCGGAGCAATCGCCGCCGGCCTGCTGCTGGTGAACCGCATCCGCGCCGATGGCGGGCATGGCGTGGCCGACTACCGTGCCGAGGGCGAGCAGGAGAACCTGCAGCGTTTCCTGCAGTCGCGGGCGCTGTACCGCGCATTGCGCGAGGACCGCATCGGTGTCGCGCTGCAGGCGCAGGTGGACATGGACAGCGGCGCCGTCGTCGGCGCCGAGGTGCTGGCGCGCTGGAACGAGAGCGGCCAGCCGGTATCGCCGGCGGAGTTCATCCCGGTGGCCGAGGCCAGCGGCCTGATCGTGCCGCTGGGCCAGCGCGTGATCGAACTGACCTGCGACGCGCTGCGCGCGCTGGAGGCGGCCGGCTTCCCCGAGGTGCCGCTGTCGGTGAACGTGTCGCCGCTGCAATTGCACCGGCGCGAATTCATCGACGAACTGGCGGCCACGCTGGAGAAGCAGGGCATCGAACCGCAGCGGATGGAGCTGGAAATCACCGAAGGCGCGGTGATGAACGACTACCAGGCCGGACGCGAACTGTTGGCGCGGTTGCGGCGATTGGGGTTCGGCATCGCCGTGGACGATTTCGGCACCGGCTATTCGTCGCTGCGCTACGTGCACTCGCTGCCGGTGACGCGGCTCAAGCTGGACCGCCACTTCACCTCGGAAATCGGCGAAGCCCGCGGCGAAAGCAGCGTGGCCGACATGATCCTCGCGCTGGGGCGCCGGCTGGGGCTGGACGTGGTGGCCGAAGGCGTGGAAACCCGGGAGCAGGCCAACTGGCTGCGCGAACACGACTGCCCCTGCGCCCAGGGCTACCTGTTCGCGCGGCCCGAACCGCTGGAGGATTTCATCGCCCGCATGCGCCGGCAGCGGACGGGCGATGGCTGAAGTGCCGCGCGCGGGATTCCTCCGGCGGCGCTGGCAGGAGGCCTGGGTGGGCGTGCGCCTGCAGCCGTGGCGGGTGGCGCTGATCGCCGCGCCGTGGTTGCTTGGCCTGCTCACCGCGCTGCCGTTGCTCTGGTACGAAACCGACCGGGTGCTGCGCGTGCCCGAGCGCCAGGCCAGCCACGACGCGGTGCAGTACGCCGCGCAATCCATGCTGCGCTGGATGGAACGGCTGAGCGACGATGCCCGTTTCCTCGCGCTGCTGACGCCGCGCCTGCTGGAGGACGGTTCGCAGGCTTCGCTGGTGGAAACCTATGGCAGTTTCCTGCGTGCCGGCAGCGACTACCACAAGGTGCGTTGGCTGGATGCCACCGGCCACGAGCGCCTGCGTCTGGACCAGGACGGCGGCGACATCCGGCGAGTGCCGGTGCCGTCCCTGCAGGACAAGCAGGGACGTCCGTTCTTCGAGAAAGCGCTGCCGCTGCAGCCGGGGCAGGTGCATCTTTCGCCGCTGGACCTGAACGTCGAGAACGGCGGCATAGAGCAGCCGCTGCGGCCCACGCTGCGTGCGTCCTCGCCCTTCGTGCTGGCCGATGGCAGTAGCGGCGTGGTGGTGCTCAACCTGCATGGCCGCGTGTTGCTGGAGCGGCTGCGCGAACAGGCGCAGCAATCCGGCTTCACCCTGTACCTGGTGCACCCCGGGGGTTATTGGTTGATCGGCCCGCAGGCGTCCGATGCGTGGGGCTGGCAACTGGGGCACCGCGAGCGCAACGTGGCCGCATTCGACCCGGCGTTGTGGCGCGAATTGCAGCGGCATCCGGCCGGTTACTGGCAGGGGTGGAGTTTCTCCACGCTGGAAGCCGCATGGGGGCAGGGCGAGGGCCGCCTGCTGGCGCATGCCGACCCGACGCTGGCGCAACTGCGCATCCTCGTGCACCGCGTGCCGCCGCAGGGGGCGCGTTGGCAGCTGATCCTGGCCGTTTTCGCGGTGCTCGGCCTGTGCATGGTGGCGTGGGTGGTGCTCGGGCAGGCGCGCGGGTTGGCGCGCGAGACCGCCTACGTGCAGCGCCTGCGCGACGGCAACGCGGCGCTGGCGCTGGCCAACGAGCGCCTGCTGATGGCGCAGCAGGAACTGGCGCGTGCCGAACGGCTGTCCTCGCTGGGGCTGATGGTGGCCGGCGTCGCGCATGAAATGAACACGCCCCTGGCCAGCGCGCAGCTGGCGCTGGGCAGCCTGGGCGATGCCATCACCACCCTGCAGGAGCAATTGCGCACGGGGCTGCGGCGCTCGGAGATGGACGCCTTCCTCGCCAATGCGACCAGCGCCTGCACCCTGGCCGGCAACGAATTGCGGCGCAGCGCGGCGCTGGTGCAGCGGTTCAAGCAGGTGGCGGTGGACCGTGCCTCGCTGGAACGGCGACGGTTCGACCTGGCCGAAGTGCTGTTGGATGCCGATCCGCGGCTGCGCAAGGGCGGGCCGGTGGAAGGCGTGGAACTGGTGCTGGAGCTGGAACCGGGCGTGGCGATGGACAGCTACCCGGGGCCGCTGGGGCAGGTGGTGGCCAACCTGTTCGCCAATGCCCTGCTGCATGGCTGCCCGCCGGGTGGCCCGGGTCGCATCGCCCTGTCGGCGCGTGCGGACGGCCCAGGGCAGGTGCGTATCGACGTGGCCGACGACGGGCAGGGAATCGCGGCCGACGACCTGCCGCGCATCTTCGAGCCGTTCTTCACCACCCGCCGCAACCGCGGGGGCACCGGGCTGGGGCTGCACATCGTCCACCAGATCGTGACCGAGGTGCTGGGCGGACGCATCGAGTTGCACAGCCGCCGTGCCGGCGCCCCCGGCGACGGGCCGGCGGGAACGCGTTTCAGCTTGTACCTGCCGTGCCAGGGGCCGGACCGCACGGCCGAAACCCCATGAAGCGGAGCGAGCGGGTCCGGTGGCCGCAGATACGTCACGCTACCGGGATCAGTCCATCCCCAGCTTCTTCAGCTTGTAGCGCAGCGCCCGGAAGGTGATGCCCAGCTGGGCGGCGGTGCGGGTGCGGTTCCAGCGGTTTTCTTCCAGCGCCTTCTGGATCGCGGCGCGCTCCATCTGCTCGATGTAGGACGGCAACGCGGCATTGGCCGGGTCGGGATCAGTTGCCACTTCGGCCTGCACGGCGGCGGCGGTTTCGTGGCGCGGGGCCGGCAGGTGCAGGTCGCCGGCGCCGATGCTGTCGCCTTCGACCAGGGCGAGGGCACGTTCGAGGATGTTCTCCAGCTCGCGCACGTTGCCGGGGAAGGCATAGCCGGCCAAGGTATCCAGCGCCGAGGGCGACAGCAGCGGCGTCGGCAGCTGCTGCGCGCGGGCCAGGCGGCGCAGGATGGCGGCGGCCAGCTGCGGCAGGTCCTCGCGGCGTTCGCGCAGCGGCGGCACGCGCAGCTCGATGACGTTGATGCGGTAGTACAGGTCGTGGCGGAAGCGGCCGTCCTGCACCAGTTCGGACAGGTCCTTGTGGGTGGCCGAGAGGATGCGCACGTCCACCGGCACCTCGCTGGCCGCGCCGACCGGGCGCACGGATTTTTCCTGGATGGCGCGCAGCAGCTTGACCTGCATCTGCAACGGCAGCTCGGCCACTTCGTCGAGGAACAGCGTGCCGCCGTGCGCGGCCTGGAACAGCCCCGGCTTGTCGGCATGGGCGCCGGTGAAGCTGCCCTTCTTGTGGCCGAAGAACTCGCTTTCCATCAGTTCGCCGGGGATGGCGCCGCAGTTGACCGGCACGAACGGCCCGGCCGCGCGCGCGCCCTGGTCGTGGATGGTACGCGCCACCAGCTCCTTGCCGACGCCGGATTCGCCGACGATGTAGACCGGCGCCTGGCTGCGCGCGACCTTGGCGATGGTGGCGCGCAGGGCGTCCATCGCCGGGGAGTCGCCGAGCAGGCGCGAGGCGCTCTCGGCCGGTTCCACCCTGGCCGGGCGCTCGGTGTTGTTCAGTTCCAGTGCGTGGCGGACCATGCCGCGCAGCACGCCGATGTCCACCGGCTTGCTGACGAAATCGAAGGCGCCGGCCTTCAGCGCCTCCACCGCCAGGTCCATGCTGCCGAAGGCGGTGATCATCGCCACCGGCGTGCACGGGTGGTCGCGGGCGATTTCGGTGACCAGCTCGATGCCGTTGCCGTCGGGCAGGCGCATGTCGGTCAGGCACAGGTCGAAGCGGTTGTTGGCCAGCAGTTCGCGGGCTTCGGCCAGGTTGGCGGCGGTGCTGATGCGCAGCCCCATGCGGCCGAGGGTGAGCACCAGCAGTTCGCGGATGTCGCGTTCGTCGTCGACGACCAGGGCGCTATGCGTCACATTCATGCTGGAACGATAGCCGAGGATGACGCGGATCGTCACCCGGTTTTCACGGTGAGGGGGGTTCTACCGCCCCAATTCGAGGCCGAGCGTCGGTTGTTTCCTTCTCCCTCCGGGAGAAGGTGCCCCGCAGGGGCGGATGAGGGTCGGGCGAAGCCGTGACGCAAACAGCCCCCAGTGGTCGCGATGATGAATGCGTCGCCATGCGCCCAGTGGGAAGACAATCGGGATACCGCTGTTTCGACGATGAACATCACGCGGCTTCGCCCAACCCTCACCCCAACCCCTCTCCCGGAGGGAGAGGGGCTCATTCAATGACCGGCGAAGGTGCTGCGCGCCGTGGCCAGGGTGAGGCGGAAGCAGGCGCCGCCGGTGGCGACGGGCACGTAGTCCAGTTGCGCCTGGTTGGCGCGGCACAGCTCGCGGGCGATGTACAGGCCCAGCCCGGTGCCATGCTCGGAGGTGGTGTAGAACGGCCGGAACAGCTGGGTGGCCACGGCGTCGGGAATGCCGGGGCCGCGGTCGGTCACTTCGATCACGGCGTTGCGCCCGGCCGATGCGACGCGGATGCGCACCTGCGCCGGTGCCTCGCCGCTGCGGCCGTACTTGAGCCCGTTGTGCACCAGTGCGGTCAGTATCTGGTGCAGGTGGCGCGGGTCGAACAGCCCTGGCACCGACGATTCGTGGATCAGGGTTTCCACGCTGCCGGCCTCGGCCGACAGCATCTGCCGGTACTCCAGCACGAAGCGGCGCACGCAGGCGGCCAGGTCCAGGTGTTCCGGGTTGGCGCGTTCGCGCCGCGCCAGCGCCAGCACGCTCTCGACGATGCCGTTGGTGCGCTGGCACTGCTGGTGGATGATCTGCAGCAGGCGGCGGTCGGCCTCGCCGAGGTCGGCCGACTCCTCCAGCAGTTGCGAGGCGTAGTTGATCGCCGCCAGCGGGTTGCGGATTTCATGGGCGAGGCTGGCCGAGAACCGCCCGAGCGTGGACAGGGTCAGCGATTCGGCGCGGCGCGAAGCCACGGTGGTGTCGTCGAGGAACACCAGCGTCTGGTCGCTGTCGGCCAGTAGGCGGGCGAAGCGCGGCTGCACCTCGGGCAGGTCGCTGGCCAGCTGTAGCGGCAGTTCCTCCTCGTTGGCGCCGTTGCGCCAGCGCTGCAGGCGCCGCGCCAGTTCCGGCACGGCCTGCGCCAGCCGCGCCTCGCCGCTGGCCAGGTGGTCGCCGCTCTCGCCCATCAGCGCGGTGGCCGCCTCGTTGGCGACGGTGATGCGGCCGCTGCCGTCCACCACCAGCACCCCGGTGCGCATGCGGCGGATGATGAGTTCGTTGATCTCGAACAGGTTGGCCACCTCGGCGCCGCGCTGTTCGGCCAGTTGCTGGTTGCGGCGGGCGCGGCTGCCGATCTGGTGGCTGATCCAGGCCAGTGCCAGGTAGCTGGCGGCGAACATCGCCAGTTCGGCGATGTTGCGGGTACCGTCGCCGCCCTCGAACTCGCGCCAGGTGTATTCGGCCACCGCCGCGCTGCTTGCGACCAGCGCCAGCAGCATGCCGCGCGAGAGCGGCAGCAGGGTGGCCGCGGCGGCGATGTTGAACAGCAGCGTCATCGAGATGCCGGCGCTGGCGCCGGGCAACGCGTGGGTCAGCAGGGTGGCGGCGAGGATGTCGAGCACCGCGCTCCAGAACACCAGCGGCTGCAGCCAGCGCTCGTTGCGGCCCCATGCCAGAAGGCAGGCCGCGGCCAGCAGGTAGACGACCGATACCGCTTCGGCCAACCCCGGATGGTGCGCCTCCTCCATCAGCGCGCTGAGCGGGCTGAACACCAGCGCCGCGATCAGGCTGGCGATCAGTACCCGGAACAGGGCGAAGAAATACAGCTCGCGCCGCGGCAGCGACTCGATGCGGTCGATGAGCGAGGAACGGGAGTGCAAGCGCGGGACTCCTGCGGCGGTCGGTGTCCAGTATAGGTGCCGGCCGCGCTTGCCATGCCGCGCTTGCGGGTGTCGGGCTTGCCACGGCAAGTGGCTGAAAAGGCCAGGGAAATCTTCCGGGATGCACCGTTTCCAGTGGGTTTGCTTTGCGCCACGGGCCGCGGTCGGCGACAATGGCGGGCCCGCCCGCCCTGCTGGAAGGCCAGTTCCTGGCCCCGAGCGACCTGTGGCGGTTGTTCCCATTCCCACGGTGACACATGAATTTCCACGAGTACCAGTCAAAACAGCTGCTTGCCGAGTACGGCATCCCCGTGCCGGCCGGCAAGGTCGCGGCGACCCCGGACGAAGCGGTTGCCGCCGCCCAGTCGCTGGGCCAGGGCCCCTGGATGGTCAAGGCGCAGATCCACGCAGGCGGCCGCGGCAAGGCCGGCGGCGTCAAGTTCTGCAAGACCGTCGATGACGTGAAGGCTGCTGCGGCCGGCATGCTCGGCAAGCGCATGGCCACCTACCAGACCGCCGGCGTCGAGCTGCCGATCAACCTGGTGCTGGTGACCACCGCCGGCGAGATCGTCAAGGAGCTGTACCTGTCGGTGCTGGTCGACCGTGGCACCCGCACCATCAGCTTCATCGCCTCGAGCGAAGGCGGCATGGAGATCGAGCAGGTCGCCGCCGAGACCCCGGACAAGATCCACACCCTGAACGTGGACTTCGTCGAGGGCGTGCAGGGTTACCACGGCCGCGACATCGGCTTCAAGATGGGCCTGACCGCCAAGCAGGCCGGCCAGTTCGCCAACATCATGGTGAACCTGTACCGCATCTTCAACGAGAAGGACCTGGCGCTGGTCGAGATCAACCCGCTGGCGATCCTGGACGACGGCAACCTGTACGCGCTGGACGGCAAGTTCAACAGCGACGACAACGCCGCGTTCCGTCACAAGGAACTGGTCGCCATGCGCGACAAGAGCCAGGAAGACGAAACCGAAGTGACCGCTTCGGAGCTGGACATCAACTACGTCACCATGGACGGCAACATCGGCTGCATGGTCAACGGCGCCGGCCTGGCGATGGCGACCATGGACGTGATCAAGCTCAACGGCGGCGAGCCGGCGAACTTCCTCGACGTCGGCGGCGGCGCCACCAAGGAGCGCGTGACCACCGCGTTCAAGCTGATCCTGTCCTCGGACAAGGTCAAGGCGATCTTCGTCAACATCTTCGGCGGCATCGTCCGCTGCGACATGATCGCCGAGGGCATCATCGCCGCGGTCAAGGACGTGGGCGTCAAGGTGCCGGTGATCGTGCGCCTGGAAGGCACCAACGTGGAAGAGGGCAAGAAGCTGCTGAAGGAAAGCGGCCTGGCCATCATCCCCGCCGACGACATCAACGACGGCGCC
>Ga0182740_1000644_pt1 | contig 33017 bp, 31 predicted proteins | sample eDN5th37CKraftBY_FD_128872 | JGI IMG/M metagenome (GOLD analysis project Ga0182740, IMG submission 128872) | Enriched backyard soil microbial communities from Emeryville, California, USA - eDNA 5th pass 37_C Kraft BY (version 2) (version 2) | ecosystem: Environmental > Terrestrial > Soil >...
CGCTGCTTGCGGCCGGCGAGATCGGCGCGGTGCTGCATTATTCGGCGAGGAGCGCCGGAATCTTTCTTCATCTTGTTGACGAGGCGGGCCTGCGCGAAGCGGCCGGCCGCGCGCGGCATATCTGTATCTCGAACGCGGTCGCCGAGCCTTTGGAGCGGGCGGGCCTTGCAACCGAAGCGCCGCCGCGGCCGAGCGAAGACGCCTTGTTTGCCTTATTGCGGTGAAGCTGTTGCGGGCTTTGGCGCACGGGGTTATGCGATAGTCGGGCGGGCAAACACGAACGAGCGAGGAAGCCATCGTGCCGGATGACCGATCCGATCCAGCGTCGAGTTCTTCTTCGGGCACGGGGTCGAGCGCGGAGCGCAAGGCCAAACCGCCGGTGATCGATCTCACGGCGACGGACGTGACGCCCAAATCCGAAAAAGAAGCCGAACAAGAAACCGGCAAAAAGCCCGGCAAGCCATCCGGCGGACCGGAACAATCGCGCGCCGGTTCATCAGAAGCGAATGCGGCGCGCGAAACTGAAACGGCCGCGCGGCAATCAAAAGAATCGAAATTGCTTCCGGTATTGGCGGGCGTGATCGGGCTGCTGGCGGGCGCGCTGGTGCTTTCGTTGGTCGTGCTCTTCGCGGGCGACGGCGCGAGGCGCCTGTTTGCTTCATCGAGTGAAGCGCCGTCGAGCGCGCCGGTCGTGGGCGATCTTGCGGCGCTGCGTTCGCGCGCCGATCAGCTCGCGCAGCGGCAGGACGACATCACCAAGCAGATCGGCGCGCTCAGCGCGCAGATCGAGGCGCAGGCGAAGCAACTCGAAGCGCGCGTCAAGCAGATCGATACCCAGACCCGCGAAATCGATGCGCTGACCAGGCAGGCAGAGGCGCAGACCAAGGAAATAAAAGCGCTCGATATTCCGGCGCTCCGCGCGCGGCTTGATGCTGCCGAGGCAGCGCTGAAATCGGCGGGCGTTACGGCGGAGCAAAGCAGAACGGCGGAAATGCGCGCGCGCGACGAGCTTGCCGCCAAATTCGCGGCGCTCGATGCGCAGGTGAAGCAGGCGCAGGCCCGTCCGGCGGTGGCGAATGCGGCCGAGGTTGTGGCGCTGGGTGCACTGAGAGACGCCATTGCGCGCGGCGCGCCGTTCACGCGCGAGCTCAACGCCGTGCGGGCCATGCTGGGCGAAGCGGGCGGCGCGCTTGCGCCGTTCGAGCCGGCGGCGGCGAAAGGGCTGCCGGCGGTCGCGGATCTGCGCAAACGCTTCACGGCGCTCGCGCCGAAACTTGCGCATGAGCCGAAAAACGAGAGCAGTTATTTCTCGCGGCTGATGTCGAATGCGGGGCGTCTCGTTGAAGTGCGGCCGATCGGCGAGGCGGCCGGCGACAGCGCCGGTGCGGTGGTCGCCCGCGTCGAGACGCGGCTTGCAAACAACGATCTTGCCGGGGCGCTGCAGGAGGCCGCAAAACTCCCGGCGGCCGCAAAGGTGCAGGCGGCCGACTGGCTCGCGGAGGCTTCGCGGCGGCACGAAGCGGATGTCGCCGTCGGCAATCTTCTGAATGCCGCGCTGACGCAGCCGAAAGCAACGCAGAATAATCCGGCGCAAGGCAATCAGGGAAAAGCGCAATGATCCGCATTGTCGCTTTTCTGATCCTCACTGCGCTTGCGGCGCTGGGCGCTGCGTGGATCGCCGACCGTCCGGGCCAGATCGTCATGACCTGGCAGAACTGGCAGATCACGACATCGCTCGCGGTGGCGGTGGTTTTCTTCATCGCGGCGGTGCTCATCGCAATGCTGATCTGGACGATCATACGCTTTATCCTGCGCTCGCCCGATCTCGTGTCGCTGTTCTTCCGCGAGCGCCGCCGCGCCAAAGGCTGGCGCGCGATCACGCAAGGCTTGCTCGCGGTCGGCACCGGTAATCTTGCGCTGGCGCACCGTTCGGCATCGGATGCGCGCAAGTTCGCAGGCGACAATCCGCTGACGCTTTTGCTTGCGGCGCAGACGGCGCAACTGGAAGGCGACGCTTCGAGCGCCGAGCGCGAATTCCGCGCGATGCTCGGCCGCGACGATACCAAGCTTCTCGGTCTGCGCGGTCTTTATATCGAAGCCGTACGCAAAAACGATCCGGTCGCAGCTTACGGTTTTGCGCAAGAAGCGGCGCGCTCGGATGCAATGCCCGCATGGTCGGCCGAAGCGCTGATCGAATTTCAGACGCGCGCCAGGGATTGGAGTGCAGCGCTCGCCACGCTGGAAGCCGCGGCCGCCGCACGTGCCGTCGACAAGGCGCTCGCGAAGCGCCGCCGTGCGGTGCTGCTCACCGCGCAGGCGCTCGAAGCCGAGGAGAAGAATCCGGCACGCGCCCGCGAGCTTGGCCAGGAAGCGGTGAAGCTCGCGCCGGATCTCGTGCCGGCCGCGGCGCTGACCGGACGCCTGCTCGGCATCGATGGCAGTTTGCGCAAGGCGGCGGGCATCATCGAGAAGGCATGGGCGGCGACGCCGCATCCGGATCTTGCGCTTGCCTACGCGCATCTGCGGCCGGGAGATACCGCCGAGGATCGGCTGAAGCGCGCGCGCAAGCTCGCGAAGAAAAAGCCGGACGCGCTCGAATCGAAACTGATGCGCGCGCGCGCCGCGCTCGAAGCGCAGCACTTTGCCGAGGCGCGCACGATTCTCGAACCGCTGATGGGCGATCCGACGCAGCGCGCGTGTTTGCTGATGGCGGAACTCGAAGCCGCCGAGCATGGCGATCACGGCAAGGCGCGCGAGTGGACGGTGCGCGCGCTGCGCGCAAAGCGCGATCCGGCATGGGTTGCCGACGGCTATGTTTCGCAGGAGTGGCTACCGGCTTCGCCGCGCACCGGCGCGCTCGATGCCTTCGTCTGGGCGGTGCCCGATGCCGTGCCGGGCGGGCCGATTCTCGATCAGGCGGCGGAAATCGTCCTGACCGTGCCGCCGCCGGCGGCGAAGTCCGAAACCGTGGCAGCAAAGGCGCTTCCCGAGCGGAAAACGCCATCCGAGCCCGCGCCGCCGCCGATTGTGGCCGAGCCGCCGCGGCCGGACGACCCCGGTCCCGATGCGCCCGGCCCGGAAATCGCCGAGGAAACGCCGCCGCCACGGGGCTTTTCGCTGTTCGGATGGCGGCAAGGGCCTTCGGCATAGCGCTGTCTGCTTGATAATGCGCGCCGCCGCCGCTATCACCACGGCCATCACCGAGAGATGCCGCAATAGCTCAGCTGGTAGAGCACGTCATTCGTAATGACGGGGTCGGGGGTTCGAATCCCTCTTGCGGCACCATTACTTAGCCGAAAACGTCTCTTGTTCGAAAATGGCGGGGTACCGCTGGGGTACCGGCGTTTGTTCCCGTATGGTTAACCAAAGGTAAACGGGAGGAAGGCCCAAACGACGGACGTTTTGGGACTCGCAAACAAGGTTGTGAACGCAGCCGCGCTCGGTATTGGTCGCCCGCCGGTCACGTTGTTCAATCTGTTCTTGCAGTCGGGCGAATTGTTCGATTCAAGGGGGTGTTGCGATGACGAAGTTGATTCGCCGGACGACAGTCATCAATGAATAGCGCCGTCCTGAAGTTTGGATCGAAGAAGAAAAATCGCGGTGCCCTGACTGCGATTGACCTATTCTGCGGCGCTGGCGGCTTGTCAGAAGGTTTCCGCCAAGCGGGGTTCCGCATTCTAGTCGGCAACGACGTGGATAAATTTGCGGCGGCTACTTACAAGCGCACGCACGAAGAAGCCGTTTTTCTTCCACAGCCAATCGAAAAACTTAGCGCAAATGATTTTCTGCGCGCCGCTAGATTGAAGCGGGGTGAACTCGATTGCTTGATCGGCGGGCCTCCTTGCCAAGCCTACAGCGTTTATAATCATCAACGCGGATTCCGCGACAAGCGCAGCAAATTATTCCTCGAATATCTCCGCATTGTCGAGGGCGTGAATCCGAAATGGGTCGTCCTCGAAAACGTCACCGGTATTATGTCACTGGGCGGTGGCCGCGCGGTTCGTGAAATCACCGAAGGGCTCCGCGAACTTGGCTACAACGTTGAAACGCGAGTGCTGCGGGCCGAAGATTACGGAGTACCGCAGGAACGTCGTCGATTTTTCTTTGTCGGAAACCGTATTGGTGCTCCGATCCTGTGGCCGGAAGTTACGCATGGTCCCAATCTTATTCCTTTCGTGAATGTCTGGGATGCGATTGGTGATTTGCCGAGGCTATCAAACGGCGAAACGCCGAATAAGCCACTTTCATATCGCGCACCAGCAAACTGCGATTTTCAAAAATATGCGCGGGTCAAAGAAACCGAAATCACAAACCACGCCGCCCCCCGACTCGCCCCGATAAATCTTGATCGGATGAAGTTCATTCCCGAAGGTGGAAGCTGGCGCGATATCCCGCATCGCTTGTTGCCAGCGGGGATGCGAAAAGCTCGGCGCTGCGATCACACTAAGAGATATGGGCGACTCGCCAAGACCGGCCTTGCTTCGACGATTCTAACGAAGTGCGATTTGCATTGGGGAGCATTTATTCATCCTACGCAGGATCGCATTTTGACGGTGCGCGAAGCCGCACGGTTACAGACGTTCCCCGATTGGTTTTCGTTTGAAGGCCCCCGCACGGAGCAATACGTCCAAGTGGGAAACGCTGTTCCTCCGGTATTGGGCCGCCGCCTTGCAGAAGCATTATTCTTCGGAAGACAGTCCAGCGTAAAAACGGAGACAACGCAGCTTAAGGAGCTGCGGCTTGCCGTATAATCCTGAAGATATTGCCGGCGAAGTTTTAGGCGTCCGCGCCAAACTCGGCCTTGATCCTGAAGCAACAGATTTCCTCTGTCCCTTTATCGACAAACGCTGCGTGAAACGCAGTACGTCGCTCCCCGGCGAGCCGTATCCAGTCTGCACCATCTGGAGAGGGGCCAAGCAGCCACTCGATCCGGTCGAGGATTTAATTTGCGTCTGTCCCAAACGATTTTATGCGGTCGACTTTCTAAAAGATGTAATCGCACATTGCTGGCCGGGCACGCCGCCGAAAAATCCTAAGATTGCGCCCGAAGTAAAGATGGCGGGCTTTGGCAATGTCGATTTTGTTATCGCGGATGTTTTAGAGGACGGCGGCGTAGGGCAGTTCCTTTCGGTCGAATTGCAGGCCATCGACATTACGGGATCGGTGTCCTCTGCATATTTTGCGCTTCGAAAAAATGAAGAGCTTGCGAAGCGCCCGACTTACGGCTTGAACTGGGACAACGTATATAAGCGGTACATCACCCAGTTAATTCGCAAGGGCTATTTTCATCACCACTGGAAAACGAAAATCGTCGCGGTGATTCAGGAACAGATTTACCAAAACATAGTCCAGCGCGCCGATTTTATGAGATCGACGAATGTCAAATCTGATACGGTCAATATCATTTTTATGACCTACCGATTTGAGAATGATCCGAGCAGACCGGGAGAATTCAAGCCCGTACTGGCGACGGTTGAGGGAACGAGCCACGCAAATCTCCAACAAGCGATCCTTTACAAAGAAGCTCCATCGCGCGATGCCTTCTGCAAGCGAATTTTGACATCGCTCGCGCGGAAGTAATGGATCGGATATCGGCTAGTCAGCGCAGCGCAAATATGCGCGCAATTCGCAGCACGGGCATGAAGCCAGAAATGCGTGTCCGTCAGCGTATTCACGCGATGGGCTATCGTTTTCGACTTCACAAAAGCGAATTGCCGGGAAAGCCCGACATCGTTTTTGCTAGACGCCGTAAGGTGATCTTTGTCCACGGGTGCTTTTGGCATCAGCACAAGGGCTGTAAACATTGCCGCAAACCTAAATCCAACCAATCATACTGGCTGCCCAAGCTAGCTAGAAATGTTCGCCGGGACAGAAAGCATCTAAAGGCGCTTAAAGAGAGCGGATGGAAGGCACTTGTTATCTGGGAATGCCAGATCAAAAATGATTACTCATTGGAAAAGCAACTCCGGAAATTTCTACGATAGAACGCGCGAAAGCTTTTTGAATCGTTTGGCAATACGCTAATGCTTTACGGGGGGGGTGAAATGGAAAAGGCAATTATTGGCCTAGTGGGCGTGATAATTGGCGCATTCATATCAGCTTTCGTCGTTCGGCGGTCATCCTATATCTCGTCTGTTACGACCGAACGAACAAAATGGATCGACAAACTGAGAACCAACATCGCTGACCTCGTTGGAACACTCGCAACGATATCGTTGAAAAGCAGTTCGGATACCTATCGGAAATCAGCTGAATATGACGCGGATAAAAGGAAAGCGGAAACGCTCGTCGCTACAGTTATCTTGCAGCTTAATCCAGACGGTTCTATCGACAAGAATATTATCAAGCTTCTTCATCGGCTTCCGTTTTTAGCAGAACGATCCGATAAATATCGTGATGCTGAGAATGCCCTTATTCTACACTCTCAATTTCTTCTAAAAGAGGAATGGGAAAAAGTTAAATACGAAACACAATCAGCCATCGCTCGGTGGTGGAAAACAGATTGCAATTCGGAGCGTGAGGAAAAATATCGGAATTTCTGTGAAAGCAAAGAATCCTTCTTGTCAGAAATTAAATGAGCGTATCAGAGAAAATAAGGGCACTTGCAGGCGAAGGATTAAGCGTATCCGAAATCGCTAAGCGGCTTGGTATTCGCTATCAACACGCCTATGGCGTTTTGAATCAGTCGCAAGCTTCAACGGAACCAAAATCTCCTCTTACAACGCAGCAACTATTAGCTACCGGATTCTCACTCGCCGGTCATTGGCAGCTTTCGAATAGTGGTGATCTCGCGACAAATCAAAAACTCCCGAGTGACGTGGGCGTTTATGCCTTCGCAAAAAATAATACCGCTCTTTATGTTGGGGTTGCCACCATTGGACTCGCGAAGCGCATTTATTTTTATGGCAAGCCCGGCCCTAAGCAGATTACGAACCTGCGACTCAATGAAATGTTGAAAGCAGAATTGCTCAGTGGAAGCGAAATCGAAATCTATGTTGCTAGGCCACCTGATTTCGATTGGAACGGGCTCCCTATCCATGGGGCTGCCGGACTGGAGCTCGGGCTGATAAAAAAATTTGATTTGCCGTGGAATAAACGGAGCGCCCTCTGAACTAAATCAACGCGAGGTGCTGACCGCGTGCCTCAGCAATGAATCCATCTAAGGATTTTCTTTCGCGCCTCCCCAGCACCAGCGGAATCTCTCCACGCTTTCGCGCCTCAAAGGTGAGCCGATATTCGCGGCGCTTCGCCTTGCGCGTGGCATGGAAAGCCGGATCAGATTTTTCCCGCTCGCACTCGCGTTGCCGCTTGATCGCTGCGGCCCTTCGCGCCTTGGCGCGCACCGCATACGAATTTTCCTGCCGGTGAGCCCGCCGCCGCGCGTTGATCCGCTCGCGGTTGGCTTCCACATAGGCTTTAGCGGTCGCGCGGGCCTTCGGTGTCTTGCGGTAGCGGCGGCAATACGCATTCCAGCGATCACGATTCCGTTTGCGCCACCTGAGATGCGCGGCGCGATGCTTTTCCTTGTTTCTCATGGAGCACCTCTTTGAATGCCGCCCGCAACATTCGTTGGAGCTTCCACATTGCTCGCCGCTGAGATTTACGCATTGGCGGGCTCCGGTTCATCGAATGCGGACTCGGGAAGCGATTCGATGTGCTCGGCAATGTAGGCTTGGCGCTTTCGGATTTCGGAATCGAGCGCCTGTTTCATCTGAGCGGCCATTGTCACGTTCTCCAAGCGGAGATGGTTGAGCACCTGAGCGGGCATCCACCGGAGACTCGATGAGAGTCGTGCGATCACGTCTTGAATGCGGAAAACTATATCGTCCACCTTCACGGCATTGCCGGTGTCGAGCCAAAGTCTGATCTCGTCAATCTCACCTTGGATGGCCTGATCCTGATAACGAATGTCCGCCGGAGAGAGTCGCTTGCTTTCGGCGGGCGCGTCCTCGTCCTCCAGCACCTCACCGCTCGGGAGCGGTTTCGGCGTCGGCAAAATCTCCACGATCTCACCGGCGATCTTGAGCACGGGCACGAATTCAGCATCGAGCGCCTTGCGGATGTTTTTCTCACCCACATCGAAACTGAGCGCGATAATCGGCGCGATCTCGCTCGGCATTTTTTCGAGCGCATAGACAACCGAATTGCGACGGCTCGTGAGATAGGCTTTCGCGTCCTTTGTCGAAATCACATTCGCGCGCAATTCGGTGAGTGTCACTCGCCGCCGCTGGACTCGCACGGCTACTTTTTTGAATCGCGGATCGTCTTGAGGCAAGAGATCGAGGAATTCGGCGGAGATGCCCTCGGCTTCAAGCCACGTCATTACCTCGCCGATTTCAAACTCCCACTCCACCGGCGAGGTGCCGGGGCCGGTCGCGCCTTGGCCGCGCCGCCGATAGGGCATTCCCCGCTCAACGAGTCGGCGAATCTTCTCGATGCTGAATCCGAGTCGGCGCGCAAGCTCGATGCGCGAAACAATTTCCTCGTTTGCCATGATCGTCCCCCGTGAAAAATTTTTCCCGACTCACGAGAGCACACGGGGAAACGAGAGCAAGTAAGATAGCCCTATCTCCTGGACACGATCCGAGAGCCCTGATTCCGAAATGATATAATATAACAGTTGCAAAGGTGATGCGCTCCGCTCCAGTCCGCATAGCGCAATCGGGCCGCAGGACCCGCTCGCTCACCGATCTCCGCGCCGCGCGCCGCCGCCCCGTGGCAGTTCAAAACTTTGCTCTCCAAATTATTCAGGGATTTTGTGAGGTTTGTGTGTGTTAGTTGTTCTCCCCCTAAAGGGGGAGAGAACAACCACCACACCCCGCACCATTGCCTTGCGTTGTGGTTGTTCGATGAATGTGGTGGTTGTTTAACTGCCACAACTGCCACATCCTCACCGGCGAATAGGCCGATTGCACCTCGGCCCACCGGCTAGAACGTCTCGCTTTCCTCCTCGTTCGCGGCCTCGGCGACAAATAGACCTTTGCGCGGGCGGCGGTTGTTCCCCTTCTTTGGCGCGTATTCTTTTTCGATCAGGACGCCGGAGCGGATCATCTCCTCCAGCCGCGATCTCGCTGCCATTTTCGAGAGATTGAATTCATCCATAAGCAGGGACTCGGCCCGCGTCGATTTCGGCCCGGTCGCAGCGCGCGTGTATTTGATATTTCCTCCATCGAGTCCCGCCGCGATCTTGTCCAAGAATTCCTGCCGCTTCGGCCACTCTCCAGCATCATCGCCGGTGAGGAGATTCTCCTCGTCGGCATCGTTGTGCTCCTCCTCGAATTTCGCCATCTTGGCGAATTCCCACCCGCAAAACTGGAGGCCCGCGCGGCTATCCCCATCGCGAAGCGGCACCTTCACTTTCTCAAACCACGGGGTTTCCGATGGCGGAGCATAATTCTGTTTTGGTGCGAAAGCCTTGGCATAGAATCGGCGATCCTTCGGCGGCCTGATCAGCCGGTGCTCGGTTTCGCTCATCGGGAAAAAGTTGAGGCTTCCACGGCAAGCATTGATGATCGCGGATGCGCCGCGCGCCGCAAACATATCCTCGGAGCCGCCCGCCTTCGATGTGTGATGGGTGATGAGGAGCGAGCACTCCGTCCCGGCGATCAGTTCCTTGAGCACGTCGATCACTTGAGTCATGTCCTCGTTGTTCGATTCTGAAAAGCCGAGGTGAGTCGAGATGAGCGGATCAATCGAAAGGAATTCGATGTTGTATTTTCGCACCGCTACATAGATCGTTCTCCAAAGCTCCGTTTTTTCGACGACAAGAGTTTTCGCATTGCGCCTCACCAAATGAATCGCTTCGCCGTCGCCGCCTTTGCCCGCGAACGTGCGGATGTAGTCACCGATTTCCTCCCGGTCGAATCCGAGCACCGTGCACACCGCATGGACGCGCCGATCAAATTCATCCCGGTCATCCTCACCCGAGATGAGGAGCGTCCGGCGCGGGCGCACACCGAGCGGCTTCCATTGCTCGAAAGGCCCCACGGCCTTACCGGTCGCCATGATCACCGCGAGCACGATGTTGAAAAGCGATTTGCCGGTGCCGCCGGGGCCGATGAGTGCAAAACATTTTCCCTTTTCGAGCGCGCTTTGGACGTGCCACGGCGTTAGATCAATCTCGCTCGGCTCGCGCTTCCCCACGATGTAGAAAGTGCCATCGCTGCATCGCTCCCACTCGATGCTCCCCGCACGAGGATTTGGTTTCACCTCGGCCTCGCGCTTCCGGCCCTCCACGCCCGGCGTCATCTTGGATTGCGGGCCGCCGCGAATCGTCTCGCCCGGCGCGAGCGGGGGTAAGTCCTCGGGGAATTCTCCCGTCCAACCGGCATTCATTTGATTGAGCATCGCCGTGATCTCGGCTTTGGTTTTCTTTCGTCGCTTCGGCCCCATCGGCTCAACGTAGCGATCAGGCGCTTCGGTTGGTTTTTTCATGGCCCCACCCTTCTTTTGTTCAAATCTCATCCAGCATTTGCCGAGCACTCAAATTTGTGTCGCGTGTTGCCTTAGCGCGCACGAGCGCCGAGATGCTTCCCGATGCCGCACGAAATCTTTTACCGTCGCGCTCGAATTGCGCGATCACTCCGCTCTCAGCATTCGTCAAAATGAAATGCTCGTCGCGGCGCATGAGTGAGAGTTTGGTGCTAATCTCATAAGGCTCAGTGGAAAGCACCGCCGCGCGTACGTCGCCCAAGTAAGAGCGCGCCACCGCGAGCGGCACATCGTCAACGATCACGAGACGTGGCGAGGAGACGTTCACTACTTTCGGCAGTGACTCGGTGCCGATCCATACATCGTGGCCGAGAATTTCGAGCCCGTGGATGGTGATTCTGTCACGCGGGAATAGGGCGGAGGCTTCCACGATCCCGGCGATTTCATCGGCCACGCCCTCGTGGCTAGTCACGATCAGCAAGCGGAGTGGCTTGGCTGGCATCAAAGCTCCGGCCCCTTCACCGCTCGCAAAGAGCAAGCCGATATGGAGCATGAGATCGCGCGCGGCATCGTCGCCGGTGATCGTTGTCACGCGGCGCTCATAAAGCGCACCGGCAATGATCGGCGTCTCGCCATCGTGATTGGCAAAGCGCGGACTCGTGCCATAGGGCCGTTTCGTGGTGGGCTTCCTACGCGCTGCCATAACGCTTTCCCTCATTAAAAGGATTTTTCTCGAACGCGAGTCGCTCGGTTTCTTCATAGATGCGGTCGAGTTCAGAAAAATTCGGTTTGATGACGAGGCCCATCTTTCGGATCGGGCGGAGCCAACACTCCCATGCAAAACGGTCGCCGTCCGGGTGATGCAGGGATTGCGTGAGCATTTCGCGGCGGAGTCGCCGCATGTGATCGCGAACGCGATACAAAAGCTCATCGGGAATTTTCGAGGGCCACCCGAATATGGCTCTTTCGATTGCAATCCTCAGCGCCGGGTTATCGCGCGGTTCAAGCGTCACAGGATCGCGAAATTCCCATTGGCAAGCCCGGTGCTGCGAGAGGTAGCGCAAGGAATTGGCCCGCCAAATCGTTACCTCGTCGATGACGGGGCGGTGCGGCTTGCTCTCGTTTTCCGGTGAGGTACTCATTTTACACTCCTTGGGGATCATCCTGTAGCGGGCGGCCTCATGGGTTAGTGGGCGGGCGGTTTTTCCTTGCGGGGGAGCCGCCCGTTTCCGTTAGTGCGGCGTCTTGCGCTGCTTCTCGCGCTCGTGGTGGCGCTTCCAAATCTCATCGGCGAGATCGCCTTTGAGATTGGCCTCCGTCTTGCCCGCCGTGTTGACAGGCCGCCGCTTGCCGAACGTGCCCACCGGCGCGCGCGCCTCGGGATCGCTCTCGATGATGTTGGGCTCTTTCCGAGGCGGATTGATCGGATCGTCCACGGTAGGACGCGGCGAGCGCGTGGCTTCCTCGTCCGGCTTTTCAAGCGTGATGACCGGAGTGCCGTCCGGCAATTCCGTCACCTCGCCGGAGATCGGATTGCGCGCGCGAGGCGAGTTGAATTTCGCCCGGATATTCGCCGCGAATCCTTCCGGCGCGAGGCCCTCGGGATTCTGGATCGTCGCCGTCTTTTTCGGCTCGCCGATCTTCACCGCCGCCTTGAGGTACGTTTCGGCAACGTCGAGATCGCCATCGAGAATCTGGCCGGGGTTTTTCGCCCCAACCATGCTCACGAGATACGTCTCCATTTCCTGCTTACCGAGCTTCTCGCAACCCTGTTTCCAGTAGCCGCGAATGCGGTCGCGCGCCGCTTTTTCTTCGGCGGCGGTCATGCCGTCATCCGTTGTTACGATTTTTCCGCCCATCATTGTAATCGTCACCATTGTCAGTCCCTCCACGCCCGTAAGGAGATGAGGTGACGGCGGACGGGCAAAACCGCCGTCACCTCTGAGGAGTGGAGGTGGATGGTCGCCGCCGGGCTTAATGGCCCACTGGCATCCACCTCCGAGATGCCGCGCGCTCCAGTGAACGGATACAGCGCGCGGCAAATCCAATTCGTATGGACGGCGGATGTGTGCCACCTAGGGAAAGGTTCATCGGCATCCACCGTCCCTCACCGCGCGAGCCGATGACGATCACCACGCGCGGCGAATTCAAAAATCAGTATTCGCGATCAGCCAAAAAGGTGCTGAGGCTGCGGTCGAGATCGGCCAAGGTGGGTTTCTTTTTGAATCGGAAACCGAGCCGAGCCTCCAAGCTCATCGCGGGCCTCTGGAGAACGATCCCCTTGGCTTTCAGGTTACGGAAAATGGATTCGCAGCGGTGCTCCAGTTGGAGTTTTTCCTCGTAAAGCTCCCAAAGTTTTTCGAGTTGCTCGGCGCGCGTGAGCACCGGCTTTTTGCCCATGTGGGCCTCCAGTTTCCCGGCGAGAGCTTCCTCGACTCGCTCGGGAATGAGGAGCGCCGCCACAGACCAAGCATCGCCAAAGGAATCGATTGCGCCGTGGCCGATGACTCTTGCCGGGCCGAAAATTGTTTGCGGTTTATATACGCCCGGCCTTTTGGGATTCGTCGCCGCCGGGATGGGATTGAAATCCCGCGCCGAGGCCGCCATTTTTTCCCGCACGAATTCTCCGAGATCGAGTGGGGCTACGGTGTTGTCGGCGATGTGCGCCGCTCCCTTTTTGATCGCCTTGATTTTCTCGCCCATAATCTCTTGGAGTTCGTCTTGATCGTTCGCGCCCTCATCGTGCGGCCATAGTGTTGCGCGGAATCCGCGTTTCTTTCCCGCCGCGATCACCATGTCCTCGGTGACGAGGCCCACACTCCCTCGCGTGATCTCATCCAATTTTTTGTCATCCGTTTCGTTCTGAATTCCGATCTCCTCGAAAATCTTGTCGATTTCGGCCACGCGCTGAGTCGAGCCGCCCGGATCAGATACGTTTCGGTTCCGCTCATGGAGGAGATTGAGTTTGCGTTTTTGGCGCTCCTCTTTTTGCGCGTAGATCGCATTTTTCGCGCCATACAGGATGGCCATTCCCGCCTCGCCTTCATTTATTTCCGGGCGGAATTCATCGAGGATGTTTTCGATCTCTTTCGGAGCGGAGGATTTTCTCAATGCAAGGTCCATGTCAGTCTCCTTTGTTGGGTGTGTAGTTGCTTTCAAGATGCGGATTTTCGGATGCCGTTCTAGTTGGCCCGTATATTCGGGCTTCTACGGAGGGGGATCGCGCGTAAGTCCTTGCGCGGTTTCGACTCGCCTCCTCAAAGGCCGCGAGGCGATCAGCCGTTAAGCCGTGGTGCCGATAGACCGGATTGAAATTTTTGCCCCGTTTGCGCTTGAGCGGTTGCGAAAAAATCGTGAGCGCGCGGTAGCGTTCGGACGATGCGGGTGGCGAACAAAGCAACGTCTCAAATTCTTTTGCCGTGGCATCATCGCGGTAACGCCGCATGAGATCGGCAAAAAGAATGGAAAGGGAATCGCTCGACTGTTCCTCAAGGATTGCCGAGGCGAGCATTTGCAGTTGATCGGGCTCGGCGATTTCCATGAGCGCGGCGATGCGGTCGCGTTGTTCGCGCTCGGTGGCGGAGACAAGCGGCCATCTATAGACCGGCGGCACCGTGGCGATTGCGTCCACACTTTCCAGAAAGCGGACGGCCTCGGCGCGCTCTTCATCGTTAAGCGCACGGCTCCAGTGTTCGGCTAGCGGGCCGGTGTCGCCATTGAGAGCGGCGACGTAAGGCGTGGAGAACGAGCCGGGCTTGGTTTGGATGTAACGCCACCGGGGCACATACCAAGGCGCAAGGTCGTGCACCTCGGGCGTCAACGGCGCGCGGAATATCTCCACGAGGGCGCGCGGATTGCCGAGCGCGGGCCGTAGATGATTCACGGCCTTGGTGGTTTCCTCGGCCCGGCGGAAGGCGGCGAGGATCGGAGAGACGGCCACGGCGGCTCTCAGGCGGCGCGGCGCTGAGGCTTCTCGGTGGGCAACGTCTTTTTGAACGCTTCAAGCTCCGCGAGATCGTAAAGCTTGCGCGTTCCGTTCCATCGCGGCTTGGGAAAATCGGGGTACCGATCCTCCATCCGCCTCAGAAACGTGCTGTGATTTGTCGGCTTGCCATCGCGCGTCCGCGCGCGAAAGCCAAAAAACGACGCGCAATCCCGCGCCGTCAAAAAATGAGAAGGTTGAGACTCAAACATGATGCCCTCTTAAGCGCGCTCGATTGCGCGTTGAGGGCACCTATTGATAGCAAAAGCCTTGGCGATAAAAGATGGAATCTCACTCCGAATTAACGCCAGCGAGCGCGCGGCGCTTTAACGCCTCCCGCAAATAGTTTTCGCTGGAGTGCTCGGAGTCGCTTTCAATCTCCATCTCATCGCGGATCGCCTCGAAAAGAGCGATGAGCGCCGGATTGGAACGCCCGGCCTTGCCCTTGAGCGCGGTGTGGGCCTTCACCGCAAAATCGGCGGCAGCATGGAGGTCTAGTTTCGATTTTGCACCACGCTTGAGCCGGTGCCCGAGCATCTTGGCCGGAGCGCCCGCAAGTGCCGCGCGGAGATCATCATCCACGCCAAGCTCGGCGGCGATGCGCGGCGAAGCGATGCGCCGGAGCATCTCGTTTGCTTTCTCAATGTGCTTCGCCGCGTTCTCGACTAGATCGCGGTCGCCTTCGCCCGGCGCGGTGCTACCCGCGTCGAGATAGAGCGCAAAAAATTCATCCCAATATCGCTCAACGTCCGCCGGACGATCCGGGGCGAGCGCGCGGAGGGCTTCTCTCACCTTGCTCATGCGGCACCTCGGATCGGTACCACGTTCGCAATTTTACCGGACACGATGGATTGGACGAGATTCGCCCACGCTGCAAAGGCTTCCTTTTTCTCCTCCAAATAGCGGTGCTGATTATAAACCTCCTCGGTGTCCGCCTGATTCGAGACGTGGTTGATGCACCGCTCTGCGATCTCGCCGGAGATGCGGAGGCGCGAGAAGCCCGTGCGCGCGGTGCGGCGGAGATCATGAATCCGCCAAGCCGGGATGCTCACCTTGTCCGGGTTATCGCCGCGCTTCTTTGCTTCCTCGCGGGCCATTCGCAGCATCGCCGCCGTGATCCGCTCCTTGGCTTTTCGGAGTCCGCTCATCGCTGTTTTGCCGGTGGTGGAGAAAATAAATCCGGCCTTGCCCTCCACGCGGGGAACGCCCGCCAAGATTTTCAGCGAGAGCGCAGCCAACGGAATCGAATGCTCACGCTTGTTTTTCGTCCGCTTCGCCGGGATCGTGAAAAGGCCAGTGCGGCGCTCAATCTCAGCATCCACCGCGCACCGGAATTCATCGCGGCGGGTAGCGTTCAAGAGAGTGAGTTGCAAGAATGCACCGAAAGACGATTTGAGCACGAGGCGCTTGCGGTCTCTCACGGCCTCAAAGGTGCGCTTGTGATCCTCCTCACAGGCTTTCCAGAGCCACCGGATTTCATCATCGGTTAGGACGCGCTTGCGCTTCACCTCACGGCCCGGCTTGTCGAGGCCGCGCATGGGCGAGTTGGTGAGGATCGCATTGTCATCCTCGTCCCGTTTTTTCTCGAAATGCCCGAAAAAGTGGTTCAGGAAGGCATAGAGCTTGTTAGCGGCGTGAGGCCCACGGTCGCGGGAGACACGAGCGAGGAGCTTTCGCACATCGTTTTGTTTGAGCGCGCCGAGGAGCTTCCCCTTGAATTCAGGAACGGCAATTTTTTCGAATGCCCGCGTCACGTCCTCGATGTAGTTGGGGGTGAGATCGGATTTGAGATTCTCCAGATAGTCCGCTTTGTATTCCATCCACCGCTTCTCAAAATCGTCCTCGCTCGCCTTTTTGGTTGCGGCGGCCTCAGTGCGGACACGGGCTCGTTCAACCATTTTTTCGGCGGCGGGATTCGAGCCGGAGGCCACCTTGCCGCGCGCTTTGCGGGCGGCGTCACGAGCATCACCGAGAGAGACGGACTCGAATGAGCCGAGTGTGAGCTTGTGCTGCTTTCCATCCTGCCGGTAGCGCACGATCCACGTCCGCGCGCCGGTGGGTTGCACCACGAGCCGGAGTCCCGGTTGCTTGTCGTCCGCGAATTCGTACCGCGACTCTTTCGGCTTCAAATTCTCAAAATTTTTCACCGTGTAGGGCATCGGAATCCTCGCTCGGGGTACCGCCGGGGTACCGCTTTTTGGCCGTTAGGGGCCGGTACCCGATGCTACGTCCCGAGAGGTCGCCTAGAAAGAAATGCTTGGAAACACGGTTAAATCTGGAGGGGAGGACTCGTCATTGCTATGCCCCGTGATGCTACGCCGCATTTTTCGTAATGACGGGGTCGGGGGTTCGAATCCCTCTTGCGGCACCAATGGTTCACTTCACAACGGCGATGCGGGCTTCGGACGGAACGGGCGGTCTGTGCTTTCGGCATGGGCGCGGCGCCGCTGATTGCTCCGCTCATGGCCGGGGAGTAAACTTGCGATCCATGGAACCGATACGCCGCATCACTCGCGCCATCTGGCGTGAGGGAGCTTTTTCGGAAGGCGAGCGCGCCATCCCGGAAGAGACGGCGATTGCCTTCACCTATAACGGCTCATCCTACGCCGTGATGATGGGCACGCCGCAAAATCTCGAGGATTTCGCCTATGGCTTCAGCCTGACGGAAGAAATCATCGCGTCGCCGAAAGAGATCGAATCGCTTGAAGTGGTCGAGAGCGAGCTCGGCGTCGAGCTTAGGATGTGGCTCGTCAAGGAAAAGGGCGAAGCCTTCACGGTGCGCAAGCGGCGGCTTGCCGGCCCGACGGGCTGCGGGCTATGCGGCCTCGAGACGCTGACCGATGCGATGCGCCCGGCGCAATCCGTCGAGGACGATCTTCGCGTCGATCCGCAGGAGATCATGCGGGCGCTGGACGCGCTTTATCCCGAGCAGAAGATCAATCATGAGACGCGCGCGGTTCATGCCGCGGGCTTCTGGAAATCGGGCGAGGGAATCGTCGCCGTGCGCGAGGATGTCGGCCGCCATAACGCGCTCGACAAGCTCGCCGGCGCGCTGGCGCGCGGCAAGGTTTCTCCCCGGCACGGCTTCGTTCTGATAACGAGCCGGATCTCCGTCGAGATGGTGCAGAAGACCGCCGCGATCGGGGCTGCGATCATCGTTGCCGTTTCGGCGCCGACCGCGCTCGCGATCCGCACCGCCGAGGCCGCCGGCATCACGCTTGTCGCGATCGCCCGCAAGGACGGCTTTGAAGTTTTCACGCATCCCTATCGCATTTTGAAGCGAGCGCCGGCCCAGGTCGCGTGAGCGACAGCCGATGCGTTCGGTTGTCAGATCAATCAGCGCAGATCGAACCGGATCGGCGCGGAAAACGCCATCTGCGAGCGCCCGAGGCCAGGCGGGATTGGCGGGAAGGGCGAGGCGCGGCGCACCATGTCAACCGCCGCCTGATCCAGCACCGAAGCGCCGCTGCCGCGCGCAAGCGAAGCCGAGGTCACCGCGCCGCTTGCCGATAGGGTAAAGCGCACGGTGGCGACGCCGCGAATGCCGGCGTTCTTTGCCGCCGCCGGGTAGGATTTGTAACGCTGCAGATGCGCGAGCACCTGCGCCTGATAGGAAGATGTATTCGCGGTGCCGCCGGCATCGTTGCGGCGGCCTCCCGCACCGGCCCGGCCATGCGCGCTGGCGCCCGCGGCCCGGCTCGGGTTCGCAGCGGCGGTGCGCGGCGCCGGCGTCGAACGCTTCTTCTCTTTGTGCTGTTCCTTTGCGGGCTTCGGCGTTTCCTTCGCCTCCTGCACGGCCTCGGGCGCTTCATCGTCCTTGGGCGGCGGCGCGGCTTCCGGCTTCTCGGTCTTCTCGGTGTCCTGCTGCTCTTGCGGAGCGCTGGGAGCGACCTGCTTCTCTTCGGGCGCGGTCGCCTCGACCGGCGTTGGCGCCGAAGGCAATGCAGCCGTGACGGCGACCTCTACCGGAATAACCGTCGCACCGTCGCTCGCAGCGGCGGCGGCCCCCGCAGCGCGCTCGAGATCATAGTTGTTGCGCTCCCACATGGCGGCGAACAGCGCGGTATGGGCGATGAGCGAAAGCGCGATCGCCGCTTCCCAGATGCGCCCGCGCGGCATTGGCGGCAGCGCGGGGCGATCGTTCCGGCTGGCGGCCTTCGGTGCGGCCTTCGAGCTCACATGCTCCGACAGGCGCGCCGGGATAACGGTGAAGGGGAGCTTGGCGCTGCCGCCATGATCGCGGCGCGCGACAACCGGGAAGGCGATGACAACCGCGCTGACTTCGTCAGCTTCGCGCGGTGTCTTCGCCTTCCGAAGTGCCATGACGGTTACCGGTTGCTCAGGCGGCCTTGCCGTTGGGGAACAGCGAGAGCACCTGTTCGAAGCCTTCGAACTCGGGGTGGCCCATCGAAAGCGGCGCGTTGTTGCCGGCGTTCTTGTGGGCGTCGGCGAACTGCTGCGACTTCGTCCAGGCCTCGAAATTGGCGCGAGTGTGCCACGTGGTGTGGCTGGCATAGAGCGTGTGATCTTCCTTCGACGGCCCGCGCAGCAAATGGAACTCGACGAAGCCGGGCAATTCGTTGAGCCGCGATTCGCGCTCGCGCCAGACCTTCTCGAACGCGGCCTCGCTGCCGAGTTTCACCTTGAAACGATTCATCGCGATAAACATGGGGTCGTCTCCTCAGGAAGGCACCGTCGTTGCATACGGGGCCGGGGTTGAAAAGGGCGGCGTGGATTGGCCCGCGCCGCCCTGCTTTCGTCAGCCGCCGAAGCGAACTTTCAGTGAGGCCTTTACCGTGATGCCCGGATCGGGGAAGGCGAGCGGAGGCTGGCCGTGGGCCGGATTGGCATAAACCTGCGTGTAACGAGTGTACTGCTCGTTAAACAGGTTCTCGACCGCGAGCCCGAGTGTCGCATTTTCATTCAACAGGTAGCCGAGATAGAGGCTGACAATATTGAATGACGACGTCGGTGCGTAAACCGAAGTCGGAGGCGTGCCGGAAACCGGAATGTCATCCGCTTTTTTCGCGGCGACCGCCTGCCAGCGGGCGGCAACCGTCAAGCGGTTATCGAGAAAGCGCGAGCCGATTGTCGTGGTGATGAAATCCGGCGGCACGTTCGCGAGCGGCTGGCCGTCGGACTTGTTCTTTCCGCGCACATGGCTGCCGGCAAGGCCGATATACCATTTGCCGGTGTCGTACATCGTTTCGAATTCGGCGCCTTCCAGACGGGCGTTGCCGATATTCTGATACTGCTGGCAGCCGAGCGAGAGAATTGTCGGCGGCGCCGGCGGAGGGTTGAAAATCATGCTGAACGGCGTCGGACAGGTGACGCCGCCGGCGCCCATCGCTCCCGTTACCGAAACGATGTCGATGTAATCGCCGACGTCGTTACGATAGACATTGAACTTGCCGCGAAAACGATCTCCGGCCTTGAAGATGTCGTCATATTTCAGATTGAAGCCGATCTCTTTGGTTTTTCCGACTTCGGGCTGGAGCGTCGGATTCGGGATGAACGTAAACGGCGCCGAGATAATCGGGTGAAGTCCCTGGATCAGCGTTTCGGTGATCGCCGGAGCGCGGTAGCCTTCCGCATAAGTCACGTAAGGCTGGAACCCTTTGAACGGCGTGATGCCGACGGTGAACTTTGGAGATACGCGGCTGCCGCTTGCCGAGTCCGTCGCGCTTTCAAGCTTGTATTGATCGTAACGAACCGCGCTGATGAATTCGAGCCAGCTCGAATAATTGGTTTTCAGCTGCGCGAAACCGCCAAAGACGCTGCGCTCGCCGCTCGGCGTATAAACCTGGCCGACTCCGGTCGTGTTTACCCTGTCCTGAAAACCGTCCGCGCCGATCGTCAGCGCATGGCGGAACGGCCCGGTATCGAAACGCGAAGTGTTGTTGACGTCAAAGCCGAGCGTCTCGATGCTGAAGTTGCGGCTGTCACCGGGAAAACCCACCCCGTTCGGGGGCGTTGGGCCGGACAGGATCGTTTGATCGGTGCTTGTCCGGGTCCAATAGACATTGGCATCGACGTTAAAGATCCGGTCTTCGGGCTTGTAATAAAGCCAGCGCGCGTTGGCGATCTGGTTCAGAACGCCGGTGCCGTAAACCGTTGACGGCGACTGGCCCGAATTGAAGTCGGATTCGAATTGCGTGTAACCGAACTTCACGGTGTGGCCGTCAGCCGGGCGTAACGTGGCCTTGGCAGTGCCGGTCCAGGTGTCGTAGCCGGAATTCGGAACCACGGTGCCGTTGCCGCTTTTGTAATTGCTTTGGTCGCGGTAGGTGCCGCCGAAAAACAGGTCGATGTTTTCGCCCGCGCGCACCGCGCCCTGCAGATAAGTATTCCAGCCCTTGTTGGTGCTGAGCTCGCCAAGGCTCTCGACCGCCCATTTTTCACCCGGCTTGAGGATGTCTTCGGCGTCCTTGGTGCGGAAATAAACGACGCCGCCGATGGCGCCCGAGCCGTAGATGTTTGCCGTCGGACCGCGGGTGATATCGACGCCGGCGATGGTGTTCGGCTCGATATACATCTGGCCGTTCGCCGAGTGGCCGGTGCGCTGCATGTTCTGGCGCGCACCGTCGATCAGCGTCGCGACGCGGCCGAAATCCTGGAGGCCGCGGACGTTGATGGAAAGCGACGGATCGTCGGCGCGGTTCTGGAACCAAACGCCCGGCGTCGCGCGGAATAATTCTGCAGCGCTCGTGGCTCGCGTCTGCTCGATTTGTTCCGAACCGATGACGGACGATGCCGCCAGCGCGTCGCTAACCGCTTCTGCTGTCTTCGTCGCCGTGACGGTGATTGCGTCAAGCGTTATCGTTTGTGAATTCGCGCCGCTTGCTCCCGCGGCGACAATTGCCAGTGTCGACGCGGCGGCGCAAAGCGCTCGCACGCGTGTCGTCCTCAAATTCATCAGACTGCCCCCAGTCGTTCTCGATTGTTTGCGTGTTGCTGGCTGGCGCCTGAGGGCTGGCTGGCGTGTCGACCCGGTCGAAATTGTTTTTTCGTTCCCTGGCCGTTGCTTTTCGTAGCGCCTCGCGCTAATTGCCGTCAAGTGTTTGAAATCACACACTAAAATGCTTCTAAACTGAGAGCAGTTTTGAACCATTCGAAGGAAGAAAAAACCGTGAGCGGAATCAACACAGCAACGAGCGATCGCTCGGTTGCTGTGCATGACAATCGCATCGCCAGCCGCGACCTATTCGTCGCGACCAAAGAAATCCTGATTCAGCACGGCGACGAGACGTATCGCTTGCGTCTGACGGGCCAGAACAAGCTCATTCTCACGAAGTGAAGTCAGGGCCGCTCATGCATCGTTCGATTTATCGTTTGGTTTTTTTGGGCGCGCTGGTCTTTTTCGCATTGAATGGCGGCGCGTTTGCCCAGCCGCGCACGATCAATGACGCTGCGGGCCGCAAGGTTACGATCACCGATACTTCGCGCATCGTTTCGATCGGCGGCGCGGTGACCGAAGTTCTCTACGCGCTCGGTCTTGCCGACAAGATCGTCGCGGTCGATTCGACCAGCACTTTTCCCGAAGCAGCGAAGCAGAAGGCCAATGTCGGTTACATGCGCGCGCTCGCCCCGGAGGGCGTGCTGAAGATCGGCCCGACGCTGATCCTCGCCATCGAAGGCTCCGGCCCCGCTGAAGCGGTCGAAATTCTCGAACGCGCGTCCGTGCCCTATGTTGTCGTTCCGGAAGCGAAGAATGCCGAAGGCGTATTGCGCAAGATCCGCTTCATTGCCGAAGCCGCTGGCGTGCCGGCGGAGGGCGAGAGGCTCGCGAGCGCCGTGCGCGAAGATTTTGCCGCGCTCGGCCATGCGTTGAAGGGCATCAAGCAGCGCCGCAAGGCCGCATTTATTCTTTCGATGGGCAGCGGCTCGCCGATTGTCGGCGGCGCGGGCACGAGCGCCGATGCGCTGTTCAAGCTTGCCGAGATCGACAACGCGCTATCGGCCGTGAGCGGGTTCAAGCCTGCAAGCGATGAAGCCCTGATCGCCGCCGCGCCCGACGCGGTGGTGGTGATGTCGGAGCGCGATCACGCGATGCCGCCCGAGAAAGTATTCTCGATGCCGTCGCTGGCGAATAGCCCGGCGGCGAAAACGCGCAACATGATCGGGCTGCCCGGGCTTTATCTGCTCGGCTTCGGCCCGCGCACCGCGCATGCGGCGCGCGATCTCGCCGCGGCTCTTTACCCCGAAGCGAATATTCCCGCCTTGCCGGGGCGCTCCTGGACCGCAGCGGCCTCGGGCGGCGAAGCAAAAGCCAAGTGAGGGCGACCACAAGTGAGGGTGATCCACAAGTGAGTGCGATTCAGATGAGTACGAAGTGAGCGCCACCGTTTTCGGCACGCTGAAGGCGCCACTCCGCCGCGGCGGAACCGGCTTGTGGATATGCGCGGCGCTGCTCATTGCCGCGATGATCGGCTCGCTCGCCATCGGCCCGGTGGCGATCTCGCCGGGTCATGTGCTCGGCATTCTCCATGATGCGCTCGCCGGCGCGCGACCCTCGGGCGGCGACGCGTTACGCGATGCGATCATCGTCCTCGACATCCGTTTGCCGCGCATGATCCTCGGCGTGCTGGTTGGCGGCTCGCTCGCCGTCGCGGGGGTGTTGTTGCAGGGCATCTTCCGTAATCCGCTGGCCGATCCGATTTTCGTCGGTGTCTCGCCGGGCGCCGCGCTTGCGGCTGTCGCCTTCATCGTGCTCGGCGGCGGTGTGGCGATCGGCGCGAGCGATTTTATCGGCCGTTTTGGCCTCGTGCTCTCGGCCTTCCTCGGCGCGCTCACGGCAACCGCGATCCTGCATCGGCTTACGGTGCATGAAGGGCGGACCTCGGTCGCGGCGCTGCTCTTCACCGGCATTGCGCTCGGCGCGCTCGCTTCGGCCGGCACCGGCATTCTCCTTTTTCTCGCCTCGGATCAGCAACTCCGCGAATTCACGTTCTGGTCGTTCGGCTCGCTCGGCGGCGCGACCTGGATCAAGGTCGCGATGCTGGCGCCCTTCGCGCTTTTGTCGTTTGTCATCGCGGGCCTGCTCGCACATGGGCTCGATGCCATCGCGCTCGGCGAAGCGGAAGCCTTTCATCTCGGCATCAATGTCGAACGCCTGAAGCGGCTTGCGATTGTCGCGGTCGCGGCCGGCGCAGGCGGTTCGGTGGCGGTCTCCGGCACGATCGGGTTCGTCGGGCTCGTCATTCCGCATCTTCTGCGTTTGATGATCGGCCCCTCGCACAAGAAACTTCTGATCGGAAGCGCACTGCTTGGGGCCGCCATTCTCGCCGCCGCCGATGTGGTCGCGCGCACGGCCGTAACACCCGCCGAGTTGCCGATTGGCGTCGTCACCGCGTTTCTGGGTGCGCCATTCTTCCTGTGGCTGCTGCGGCGCTATCGCGCGTCGCTCGGAGGCTAAAGGAATGTACGAAGCGCGCGCGCTTTCGTTTTCACGCCGCAACCGCGCCATTCTCGATGGCGTGGATTTTTCCGCCGCGCCCGGCAAGACGGTCGCGATCGTCGGCCCGAACGGTGCCGGCAAATCGACGCTGCTCAAGCTTCTGACCGGAGAGCTTGCGCCGTCTTCCGGCGAAATCAGGCTCGACGGCAGGCCGCTCGCATCTTTCGCGCCGCAGGAGCTCGCGCATCGGCGCGCGGTGCTGCCGCAATCCGGGTCGGTAAGTTTCCCGTTCACGGTCGCGGAGATCGTCGCGCTCGGCGCGGCCGGACGATTCACGCGCGCGGAAAAGGAATCCCTGGTGGCGCGCGCTCTCTCGACGGTCGAGATGCCGCAATTCGCCGCGCGCTTCTACGACGAGCTTTCCGGCGGCGAGCGTCAGCGCGTGCAGCTCGCGCGTGTCTTCGCCCAGCTCTGGGCGAGCGGCGGCACCGGTTATCTTCTGCTCGATGAGCCGACGAGCAGCCTCGACCTTTCGCACCAGCTTTTGACACTTGAACTCGCGCGTCAGCATGCCGCGGCCGGCGCGGGTGTGATCTGCGTGCTGCACGATCTCAATCTTGCAGCCATGGCGGCCGATGAAATCGTCGCGCTCAAGAACGGCCGCGTCGTTGCCGCGGGCGCGCCTTCGGCGATCGTCACCGATGCGCTGATGGCCGAACTATACGGCGTGACCTGTTCGGTGCGCGCGGTGCCCGAAGGGCCATTCGTGCTGCCGCAGTCGGTGCGCCGGCAGGCCCGGCATTAATTCGGCGCTGGCATTATTCCGGGTTTTCCTCAGCGGCGATTGACGGCCATCGCCATTAATCCGAGAGTCCCGGTGCAACAATAAAGCCGTCACGGGAACGCTACAGGAACGTTTCATGGATTTTTCGCTTTCGGAACGCCAGCGTCACTGGCGCGACCGCGTTAGCGCCTTCATCGCCAAGCACGTTCAGCCGGTTCTGCATCGCTACGACGAGGAGATCGCGGCGTTCGGCGGCAATCGCTGGCAGATCGTGCCCGTCATCGAAGAGCTGAAGGCGAAGGCGAAGAAGGAAGGCTTGTGGAATCTGGCGCTGCCGCCATCCGATCATGACGAGGGCGACTATCACGGCGCAGGGCTCAGCAATCTCGAATATGCACTCTGCGCCGAGGAGATGGGGCGCATCGAGTGGGTGTCGGAAGTGTTCAACTGTTCGGCGCCCGATACCGGCAACATGGAAGTGTTGTTGCGCTACGGCACCAAGGCGCAGAAGGAAAAGTGGCTTAAGCCGCTGATGGCCGGCGAAATCCGCTCGGCCTTCCTGATGACCGAACCGGCGGTGGCTTCATCCGACGCCACCAACATCGAAACGTCGATCACCAGAGACGGCGATCATTACATCGTCAATGGCCGCAAATGGTGGTCGACCGGCGCGGGCGATCCGCGTTGCAAGATCGCGATCGTCATGGGCAAGAACGACCCCAAGGCGGAAAGACACAAGCAGCAATCCCAGATCCTCGTGCCGTTCGATACCAAAGGCGTGAAGATCGTGCGCATGCTGCCGGTGTTCGGGTTCGACGACGCACCCCATGGCCACGCCGAAATCCTGCTCGATCACGTGCGGGTGCCGGCGGAAAATCTCATTCTCGGCGAGGGGCGCGGTTTCGAGATCGCGCAAGGCCGGCTCGGGCCGGGCCGCATTCATCATTGCATGCGCACGATCGGCGCCGCCGAAGCCGCGCTCGAAAAAATGGTGCGGCGGCTTTCGACGCGCACGGCATTCGGCAAGAAGATCTCCGAGCAGTCGGCGTGGGAGCAGCGCATTGCCGAGGCGCGCATCGATATCGAGATGACGCGGCTTTTGTGCCTGAAGGCCGCCGACATGATGGATAAAGCCGGGAACAAGGCGGCAAAGCTCGAGATCGCGATGATCAAGGTCGCGGCGCCGCGCATTGCGCTGCGCATCATCGACGATGCGATTCAGGCGCATGGCGCGGCGGGCGTCACCACCGATTTTGGCCTGGCGCGGACTTACGCGCATATCCGTACGCTTCGGCTCGCCGATGGGCCGGATGAAGTACACAACCGCTCGATCGCACGCATGGAGCTTGCGCGCTATTCCAATCGCGGGCCGTCAAGCGAATAACGAGTGATCGCGGATGAGCGGCGCGTCTTCCCCAAACGAGGCGGAGTTCACCGGCACCAAGCCGGTCGAAGCGCGGCATCGCATCGACGAGAAGAATCTCGATGCGTGGCTTGCCGCGAATATCGAAGGCTATCGCGGACCGCTTGCCGTGTCGCAATTCAAGGGCGGGCAATCGAACCCGACCTATCGGCTCGATACGCCGGGGCGCGCCTATGTGCTGCGGCGAAAGCCATTCGGAAAATTATTGCCGTCGGCCCATGCGGTCGATCGCGAATTTCGCGTGATCTCGGCGCTGCATCGCGCGGGCTTTCCGGCCGCGAAACCCTATGCGCTGTGCACGGACGAAAGCGTGATCGGCGCGATGTTTTATGTCATGGCGCTCGTCGAAGGGCGCGTGATGTGGAGCGGCGCGTTGCCGAACGCTTCGCGCGAGGAGCGCGGCGCGATCTATCGCGCGCAGATCGAAACGCTGGCGCGGCTGCATCAATATCGTCCGGAGGAAATCGGCCTTGGCGGTTACGGCCGGCCCGGCAATTACTTCGCGCGGCAGGTCGAGCGCTGGTCGAAACAGTATCGCGCATCGGAAACGCAAGACATTCCGGAGATGAACCGGCTGATCGAATGGCTGCCGCGGACGGTGCCGGCGCAGGAGCGCGTTTCGGTTGTTCACGGCGACTATCGCCTCGACAATTTGATCTTCGACGCGCGCGAAACCAGAATCGTCGCGGTGCTCGACTGGGAGCTTTCGACGCTTGGCGATCCGCTCGCCGATTTCACGTATTTTTTGATGAACTGGTCGATGGCGCCGGAAGGGCGTAGCGGCATCAAGGGGCTCGATCTCGCGGCGCTCGGCATTCCGTCGGCGGCGGAAGCCTCGGCGCTGTACTGCGAGCTCACCGGCCGCGACGGCTTGCCGAATCTCGATTGGTATCTCGCCTATAATCTCTTTCGAATGAGCGCGATCCTGCAGGGCATCGCGGGGCGCATTCGGGACGGCACCGCCGCGAGCGCGCATGCCGAAGCTTCGGCGGCGCGTGTCGTGCCGCTTGCCAAAGCCGCGTTCGCCTATGCCGAGAAGGCCGGCGCCTAAAGGACGCCCTGTCCAATCATCTCTGTTTCGGGAAATGCATGGCTAATGATTTTGCCATGATCACAACAGGTTAGCTTATAAATTACATTATATATAAGTGTTATTTTATAATTTGACATTACAAAAATGGGAGAATAGCAATATTACATAGATAATAGCGGCAACCAGCAGGTCAGTACATGGGCTATTTCACCGTCCCGAAAGCGGCTCCCTTCAGCGAAGAGGAAATCGAAGCGCTGAACCGCGTCGTCGGTCCGGCGAGCCCGGTGCAGCGGGCGTGGCTCGCGGGTTTTCTCGCGGGCGCCGAGGCGGCGCTGGGCAGCGCTCCGAGTTTGCAGCCCGAGCAGGCGGCGGCGCCGGTTGCCGCCGAGCCGCTGACAATTCTGTTCGCGACCGAATCCGGCAATTCCGAAAAGCTCGCCGCCGACGCCGCGAAAAACGCGCGCAAGCTCGGCTTCAAGCCGAGCGTCATCGATTTCGCCGACCTTGAACTCTCATCGCTCACGAAAGCGAAAAATCTTCTGGTGATCGCCGCGACCTGGGGCGAAGGCGAGCCGCCGGCGCGCGCGGTGCGCGCCTATAACGAGTTGATGAGCGATGCGGCGCCGAAACTCAGCGGCGTCAAATTCGGCGTGCTGGCGCTTGGCGACTCGGCCTATGCGGATTTCTGCGGCGTCGGCAAAAAAATAGACGAGCGGCTCGAAGCGCTGGGCGGCAAGCGCGTCGCCGATCGTGTCGATTGCGATCTCGATTTTGCGAAACCGGCCGCCGAGTGGATCGAGCACTCGCTGAAAACACTTGCGCCGCCGGAAGCCGCGCGCGGCACGGTAATCGCGGTCGACTTCGCATCGCGCCAGCAACCGGCCGCCGATACTGGCCCGGTTGAGGCGGAAGTGCAGGAGTGGATCGATCTCAATTCGTCGCGCTCGGAAAAAGAAACCATCCATCTTGAGTTGGCCTTCGATGGCGCCGCACCCGCTTACAAGCCGGGCGACTCCCTCGAACTCTACCCCGAGAACGATCCGGAATATGTCGATCAGCTGCTGAAGGCGGCGGGGCACGCATCCGATGACGCGCTGCGCGGCGAGTTTCTGAAATTGCGCGACGTGACGACGCTTTCGCTCAAGACGTTCGAGAATTATGTCGCGTCGACCGGCCAGCAATATGCCAAGCAGCTCCTGGAATCCGGTGAAGCAAAGAAATGGCTCGAAGGCCGCCAGCTCATCGATCTCGTCTCGGAATTTCCGATCGCGCTGTCGAGCGAGCAGTTGAAAAGTTTCACGCGCCCGCTTGCGCCGCGCGCCTATTCGATTGCGTCATCGCGCCGCGAGGTTGGCGACGAGGCGCATCTTCTGATTTCGACGGTGCGCTACCAAACGCACGGCCGGGAGCGTCTCGGGGTCGCGTCGGGCTTTGTCGGCGAGCGCCTGAAAAAAGGCGACCGCGTCCGCGTCAAGGTCAAGCCGAACAAGCATTTTGCGCTGCCGGCGTCGAACGACGCCGACATCATCATGGTCGGGCCGGGAACGGGCGTCGCCCCGTTCCGCTCCTTCGTGCAGGAGCGCCGCGCGGGCGGGGCTGCCGGCAGGAACTGGCTGTTCTTTGGCGATCGCAGCTTCACCCATGACTTTCTCTACCAGCTCGAGTGGCAGGATGCGCTCAAGCACGGCTCGCTTGCGCGTATGGATGTCGCATTCTCGCGCGACACGCCGGAAAAGCTCTACGTCCAGCACAAGATTTGGGAAAAGCGCCGCGATGTCGTCGATTGGCTCGAAAACGGCGCGCATTTCTATGTCTGCGGCGATGCCAAATCGATGGCCAAGGACGTGCGCTCGACGCTTGCCCGCGCTTATGCCGACGTGAAGAGCGTTTCGCCCGAGATCGCCGAGCAGGCGCTTGCAAAGCTCGAGCGCGAGCATCGCTATCAGCAGGACGTTTACTGAAACATCTCGACATGACCAAAGAGCTTTCGCGTAACGAACACCTCAAGGAAGCCAGCAACTTCCTGCGCGGCACCATCAAGGATGGCCTCTCGCAGGAACTGACCGGCGCGATCAGCGAGGACGACCAGCAGCTCGTGAAGTTTCACGGCATGTATCTGCAGGACGACCGCGACCTTCGCGCCGAGCGCACGAAGAAAAAAATGGAGAAGGCGTTCGCCTTTATGGTGCGGCTGCGGATTCCGGGCGGCGAGCTTTCGCCCGCGCAATGGCTGAAGGTCGATGAGGTCGCGCGCCACTATGCCAATGGCTCGATGCGGCTCACGACGCGGCAGACCTTCCAGCTTCACGGCATCATCAAATCGAACGTGCGGACGACGCTGCAATCGCTCGACAAGGTGCTTCTGGATACGATGGCGGCTTGCGGTGACGTCAATCGCAACGTGATTGCAGGCGTCAGCCCGCGCCAGACGCGCGCGCGCACGGAGGTGCTGCGGCTCGCGCGCGAGCTCTCCGATTATTTCAAGCCGCAGGGCGGCGCCTATCGCGAAATCTGGCTTGATGGCGAAAAGATCGCGAGCAACGAGCCGGTCGATCCGCCGAACGAGCCGATTTACGGCGCGCGCTACATGCCGCGCAAATTCAAGATCGCCATCGCGCTGCCGCCCGAAAACGACATCGATGTTTTTGCGCATGACCTTGGCTTCATCGCGATCGGTGACGGCAACGGCACGATCGCCGGCTACAACATCACGGTCGGCGGCGGCATGGGCATGACGCATGGCGAGCCCGACACCTATCCGCGCACCGCCGACGTGCTCGGTTATTGCGAGGCGGCGGATGTCGTGCGCGTTGCCGAGGCCATCCTCACGATCCAGCGCGACTGGGGCGACCGTTCGAACCGCAAACATGCACGCATGAAATACACCGTCGAGGATCGCGGGCTGGACACGATCCGCACGGAGACCGAAAAACGCAGCGGCGTGAAGCTGGGCCCGCCGAAATTCTATCACTTCGATTCGACCGGCGACCGCATCGGTTGGGTCGAGGGCGAGGACGGCAGCCATCATCTCACGCTGTTCATCGAGAACGGCCGGGTGAAGGATTTTCCCGAAAAGCAACTGATGACGGGGCTGCGTGAGATCGCCAAGATTCACAAGGGCGAGTTCCGCTGCACGACCAATCAGAACGTCGTCATCGCCAATGTGCCGGCGGAGGAACGTCCTGCGATCGAGAAACTGGTGGCCCGATATGGCCTTGCTGCGAACCTTTCGGGTCTGCGCCGCAACTCGATGGCTTGCGTTGCGCTGCCGACCTGCGGCCTCGCGCTCGCCGAGAGCGAGCGTTATCTGCCCTCGCTGATCGCGGCGCTTGATGAAAAGCTCGCGCTGCATGGCCTGTCGGACGAGGATATCGTCATCCGCATGACCGGCTGCCCGAACGGCTGCGCGCGGCCTTATCTCGCCGAGATCGGCCTCGTCGGTAAAGGGCCGGGGCGTTACAATCTTTATCTTGCCGCGGCGTTTGACGGCTCGCGCATGTCCAAGCTCTATGCCGAGGATCTCGAGCACGACCAGATTGTAGCGACGCTCGAGCCGCTATTCTCGGCCTACGCCAAGGGCCGGCGGGAGAAAGAGCACTTCAGCGACTTCCTCATCCGTACCGGAGTCGTGGCGCCGACCACGAACGGCCGCGATTTCCACGCGAATACCGGGCCGAAGGCCGCCTGATCCCTCGAATTGCCTGCCGCGCGCGGTTTGGTTAGACGGTCATTATGACCGCGATTACACTCATCACGGGCGCATCGGGCGGCATCGGCGAGGAACTTGCCTATTGCGCGGCGAGGGCCGGGCGCAGCCTCGTACTAGTCGCGCGCTCTGGGCCGGAGCTTGCGCGCGTCGCCGACAGGATCAAGGCGGCCGGTCATGCGCGGCCGGACATTTTCCCGCTCGATCTCACGGAAGCCGATGCTTGCCAGAGGCTTGCCGATTTTCTCAAAACGAAATCGCTGACCGTGTCCGAACTCGTGAACAATGCGGGATGGGGGCCGATCGGCCAGGTCGCGCTCATCGATCGCAACGATCAGCTCAACACGATCGACCTCAATATCCGCGCGCTCACCGATCTCACCATCCGTTTCCTGCCGGAGATCATCGCGGCGGGCGGCGGCGTTTTGAATGTCGCCTCGACCGCGGCGTTTCAACCGGGGCCATTCATGGCGATCTACTACGCCTCGAAATCCTATGTGCTCTCGTTTTCTGAAGCGCTCTCTTACGAATTACGCGGGCGGGTGCGGGTCACGGCGCTCTGTCCCGGGCCTGTGCTGACCGGGTTTCAGAAGCGCTCGAACATGGGCAAGACGCGGATCTCGCAACTGCCGGCGATGCTGCCGGGGCCGGTTGCGGAAGCGGGCTGGCGCGGCTTCGAGCGCGGCAAGCGCGTGGTGATTCCCGGCCTAATGAACAAGTTCACGGCGTTCTTCGCCCCCCGCGTGCCGCGCAAGCCTGTATTGGCCATTGCGGGCTACCTCACGAGCCATCGCCGCGATACATAAGGCGCCGCAATGCGTAAGCGCCCGATTCTGGTCGTCCTGCATCAGGAACATTCCTCGCCCGGCCGTATCGGCCGGATGCTGATCGAGCGTGGTTACACACTCGATGCGCGGCGGCCGCGTTTCGGCGATCCGTTGCCTGAGACGATGGCGGAGCATCAGGGCGCGATCATTTTCGGCGGGCCGATGAGCGCCAACGACGAAGACGATTACGTGCGCAAGGAAATCGAGTGGACGAAAGTGCCGCTCAGGGAAGGCAAACCGTTTTTCGGCATTTGCCTCGGTGCGCAGGTGCTGGCGCGGCAACTCGGCGGCAAGGTCGGCTTTCACCCCGAAGGCAAGGTCGAGGTGGGCTATTACCCGATGCGCGCGACCGAAGCCGGCAACAAGCTCTGTGCCTGGCCCGATCATGTTTACGAGTGGCACCGCGAGGGCTTCAGCCTGCCCGCAGACGCGACATTGCTTGCCGAAGGCGATTGCTTCCCCAATCAGGCGTTTCAATATGGCCGCGCGGCTTTCGGCTTCCAGTTTCATCCGGAGCTGACGCATCACATGATGTGCCGGTGGACGGTGCGCGGCGCGCCGCGCCTTGAAATGCCGAACGCCAAGCCGCGTCACGAGCATTTCGACGACCGGCTGGTGCACGACTGCAAGACGCAGGCCTGGCTCAAGCAGTTTCTCGATCTGTGGCTTGCGCTCGGCGACGACATGCCCGCCGGCAAAAAGGCGAGCCTCGATTTGCAAAATGCAAATCGCGTTGCGGATTGCAAAGCGGGCGGCAAGTAAGTTCGGCCGCGGCTCCTTCATTTCGTGGTTAAGAAATCCTTACAGCCGAGATGTCGTGGCGCGGCCGCGCGGCGCGGTTGGCAAACGCTTTGCAAATGACCTGGCATGCCGGCATCAGGTGGTGCGTAGCCGGCAATCATTCGACGGGAGGCGGCCGATATAGACCCCATCGGCCGCCTCCCGTTCGTTTTTGCGGCCTCGAAATTTTTGCAGCAGAGAGACTATAATCCTGAAGCGGCCGAAGTTGCTTCGGGCTCAAGACCGCCGGCTGCGAGCGCTTCCCGCTCGATCTCCGATCCAAATTGCCCGGTGGCAGCGAAATAGGGCCAATGCGCCGAGTCGCATGCCGGACTGACTCCCGTTTGCGGCCGGTGTATAATAACGCCTCTTCGGATGAGTACGGGTCATGCCGTTCGGCGCTCGTTCGTTGTCGAAGGCAGTCGCGAAATATGTGTTACGCGATGATGAGCCGTATTGCGTTATATGCGGGCGCAGGATGTCGGTGACCGAAATCGAACCGCTCCTGACCGCGCGGGTCGATGTTGTCACATTCACCTGCAAGGATTGCGCGGGCGAAGAAAAACGCGTGCGCCGCCGCCCGGCGCCAAATGGCGCGCGGCGTTAAACGAGCAGTTTCAGAACGATGCGGAAATGCTGGTGGAGCCGAGGGGA
>Ga0182740_1000645_pt1 | contig 32970 bp, 35 predicted proteins | sample eDN5th37CKraftBY_FD_128872 | JGI IMG/M metagenome (GOLD analysis project Ga0182740, IMG submission 128872) | Enriched backyard soil microbial communities from Emeryville, California, USA - eDNA 5th pass 37_C Kraft BY (version 2) (version 2) | ecosystem: Environmental > Terrestrial > Soil >...
ACCCGAGGCCATCATCTGGCCTGCGCCAGCAAGCGGAGCAGCACCGTCATCTGCCCAGGCAATAGCCCCAAGGCCGATCATGAACTAAGATTGAAACCGGACCACCCTATGGGGTCAGGCCAGTGTTGACCCAGATGAAGATCATGGCTGCTACGGCGCGCCATTGCCAATGCAATGCGCCTTCTGACTCCATCTGCACATGCGGCTCCCACTTGCGTCTACCGGATATCGCGACGGCATCGATTCAGTGCTATTGCATGTTACGGAGACTGATGATGTAGGCAATGAGGTCATCGCGATCCTGACCGGTGACCACCAGATTGGGCATTTCCGCATGCGGTGTCTGGAGAAACACGGAGAGCGCTCTATCGTTGATGCCAGCCAGCTGCGACACTACGCTAAATGGCGTCGCTTCTGGACGCGGCGAGGTCGTATCGGATGGTGCCACCGCGTGGCACTGCGCACATATCCGCTCGGCGTATGCGCGCCCCCGCTGAACATCGCCGAACTCTGCAGACGTTGCCGGCACAGAGCAAAGCACGAGGACAAAGATCACCGCTGCAGCAAGGTTTGCCAGCATTGTCCCAACCCGGTGATCTGCCGAGGCGCGGCAGACCACAAGAACGTCGGCACACGCGGCCCCACTCACCAGGGCTATCAGCGAATTCAACATGGATGTTCGACGATCGACCATTACACCACAAAAGCCCCTGCATCTGAAGCTATCAGTATCAAACCTCGGCTACCGTCCGCCGTTGACTTGCATCAATTTCGAGGTTTGTGAATGCTGCTCTTCTTAACAAAGGAGACGAGCGGAGCCGCTTTGGCTTGCCGATCATCAAGGCGAACGCGCTCGCAGCAAGCCAACACTTACAGCGATTGGCTGTTCAGTTCGCTGCGTCAAGGCAATCGGAGTTCGCCGACTTGAAGCATATCATCATTGCAACCGACGGATCCGAGCTTGCCGGCAAAGCCGGAGCCGAAGGTATTCAGCTTGCCCGAGTTCTGGGTGCGCGCGTGACGTTTTTGACCGTGACTTCGCCGTTTGCTAGCCTGGGTGATCAGGATACCGCGTTCGCCGGTCTGCCGGAGGCCGTCCGACACCAGGCGCTCGCCTATCTGAATGCAGATGCCGATCGGACGCTGTCTGCGGCCGTGTCGGCAGCCAAAGCGGCGGGCGTGAATGCCGACTCCATGAAGGTGGAGAGTCGCCAGCCACACGAAGCGATCATTGCCACAGCCAAATTAAGCGGCGCGGATCTGATCCTGATGGCCTCGCACGGGCGCAGCGGCATTAAAGCCGTGCTGCTCGGGAGCGTCACTCAGAAGGTGCTGACCCATTCGGAAGCGCCTGTGCTGGTGGTCCGATGAGCTGATCCGCGACTTAGTTGCCCTGCAATCCGTGGTGCATGAGGAAGACAAGCCGATGCAGATGGATGAGATGCGGACAACTCGAGGAGCAGGGATGTTGGGCAGCAAACAAAGGATCGTGCATTGGTTGGCAGTTACTAGTGTTCACTTGGCTTTGTTGTGCTGCGCCTCGGCAGCGGTGATTGCGCAGGTAGCAGAACCGTCGGCAGAGCAGGGCAAGGAACTGGCCATTCGGCTGTGCAGGAGCTCTCATCTGGTTGACAATGCGGCTGGACAAGCAGTCCCCGCCGGCACGCCGACATTTCGCGGCATTGCGATCAAGCCAGGTCAGACCGCCGAACAGATCGCTGCCGTTCTGATCCAACCGCACGCACCGATGCCCGATATCCAGCTCACCAGAGCGGAGATCGACAGCATCGGCCTCTCTTGATGCGCTGCGAATCGACGTGTCCCTTCCGCCTCTTCTGCCGCCTGCCGGCGCCCCCAGGTCGACGCTTCCGTCAAAGTCCTAGCTGCCAGTTCAGCACACGGAAAAAGCCGCATCGCCGGCCCACTCTTGACGCAGTGCATCTTAGATTTGGCTGGAAGCTATCCGACGCGGCGGAAATAGTGGGCAGCTCAGCTGCCAAATACGAAAATGGATGCGATGCAAGAGTGCGATCTGCCCGAGATGCCTGTCTGTGATGTGGGCGCGGACTTCCCGATGGAGATTGCAGAACGTGTTGGAGAACGCGGATACGATCTACTGACTATGGCCACCGGCCACGTATCGGAGCGTTCCTTGCGCTTGATGGATTGGCTGTCGCGACGCTGGCTTGTGCGCAACGGCTCACGGTACCTGGCCGAGATCGAGGCACTTGCGCAGAGATCTCGATCTCCTGGGATCTATTACCTCAACGCATCATACGAGTGGGGATGCACGACGGCTGCCAGACCCTCTTCTGACCAGTCTGCAGCTCTTCTTCAGAGAACGCTCGATTGGGATGTGAACGGTATCGGCCGGTTTGTCGTAGCCGCCCGAATTGCGAATCCGCTTGGGAGCTGGATATCCCTGACATGGCCGGCCTTCACGGGGGTGATTCAAGGCGTTGCGCCAGGTCGGTTCGCGGCCGCTATCAACCAACCGACTCTTGCTCGTCGAGTGGGCGTGCTCACGATCGATCGTCTACTCGCGCATCACCAGCTTTGGCGCTCGAGAAGCATCCAGCCGGTTCATCTCCTGCGCCGCGTGTTCGAGACAGCACCTGACTATGAGGTGGCCCGGACGATGCTTCAATCAACGCCCGTTTCGACACCCGCTATTTTCACGCTCGTCGGTGTCAAGGCCGATCAGACTGTAACGAACGAGAGACACTCAAATGCGACGAGTATGATGGAAGACGCTTACGCAGCCAACGAATGGCGCGATGCCGAAAGCTGCTTCGGCCACTACCCCGCTTTCGAGAACGATGGGAGGCTCGCTGCAATCCGTGCCGCATCCGCTGAGTGGGATCCGGAACTGGCGTGGGTCCGATGGCCAATTCTCAATCGGGAGACACGCTTGGCGATGATGGCAGAGCCCGCGACCGGTCGCCTCCTTGTGCGTGGCTATGAGGCCGGCGTGCCCGCGACCCAACTACTGATGCTGCCGAAGTCTTAGGGCCAAGTTTGGTGTGCGAGACGGACCGACCGCTGCTCTCGGGCCAAGCGGCTATATCGGAGACCGCATATGCTTGGGTGCTCGACATCAAAAGAAACTCGGAGAGATAGTTGCAGCGAACTTACCGAGAGCGACCGGCTGTCGCCGACTGTCGACAGGCGTCGATCCCTGATGAGAGATGATAAGTTTGAGCGGTTCGAGATCAGGCATCGAGGGCTTCACGAATCGCGCGCGCGAGATCGGCCTGCTTGTAAGGTTTGCGCAGCAGCTGAATGTTCAGCCCCGCTGCCGTTTCGACGTCGGCAACATCAGAAAACCCTGATGTCAGCAAGATCTTGATGCCCGGTCGCTTTTCTCGAACCCAGCGAGCGATATCGATCCCGGACATCCCACCGGCCATGACCACGTCGGAGAAAACCAATTGGATCTTTTCGTCGGTACCGAGCACTGCGATGGCATCGGGGCCATTTTCCGTCGCAAGAACTTTGTAGCCGAGCGCCCCCAGTCGCCGCACAGTGAGTGCGCGGACGCCGGGATTGTCCTCGACAACCAAGATTACTTCGGAGCCAGTTCTCTCGGTGAACTGCTCTGCGGATGCCTTGGATTTAACGACAATTTCGCCGTTGCTGTCTCGCGGGAAATATAAGGTAACAGTCGTGCCTTTACCAGTTTCGGTACGGATCGTCGCCGTGCCACCCGATTGCCTAGAAAGTCCGTAGACAGTGGCAAGCCCCATCCCCGTACCCTTACCGGGCTCCTTTGTCGTGAAGAACGGCTCAAAAGCACGTGCGATTACTTCCGGTGGCATTCCTGAGCCAGTATCGCTCACGGAAAGCGTTACGTAGTCTCGCGGCTCCACGCCGATCTCTGCTGCCATATCCATTTTCGACAAGGGAGCATTGGTGGTCTCAATGATTAGCCTGCCACCTTTGGGCATCACATCGCGTGCGTTGATGGCGAGGTTCAGGATCGCATTCTCGGTTTCGCTGGGGTCAACAAGAGTGTCCCACAGGTCCGATGCGAGGGCAGTGTCGAGAGTTACCTGCTCGCCGATGGTTCGCCGGAGCATCTCTGCCATCCCAACGACGATCTCGTTCAGGTTTATGATTTCGGGGCGAAGCTTGCGTTGCCGTCCAAATGTCAGAAGCCGCCCAATCAAGCGCGCACCCATCTGCGCCGCCTCGTCAGCTCGCCTGAGGAGGTCCCGGCTCGCTTCATCCTCAAGCTCGGCGTCAAGCAACTCGAGATTGCCTGTAACCACAGTCAGCAGGTTGTTGAAATCATGCGCCATGCCTCCCGCCAACTCGCCCAGAGCCTGCAGTTTCTGTGACCGCTTCCTGCGTTGCTTCACGGTGCGACACCTCGCTCTTGAGGTCCGCCGTCCGCTCCTCCACACGAGCCTCAAGTGCAGTCTCGTAGCTCTTTCGCTCGGTGACATCGCGCAGGATGGCAGTGAAGGCCACGCCGTCCGGCGTCATGAGCTTGGAAATAGAAGCCTCAGCGGGGAATTCAGTTCCGTCCTTGCGTCGACCAAAGATTTTTGGTTCGCTCGCCCATCCGGCGGGCGAGCGTTGCCGCCTCGCCGAACGCTCGGACATGGCTTTCATGAACCTGCTGCAAACGAGCTGGCAACAGCATCGAGAGCGGCTGTCCCTTTGCCTGCCGGGATGCATAGCCGAATATTTTCTCCGCTCCGCGATTGAACAACGTGATCCGCTGCCTCTGATCTACCGAGATGATCGCGTCGTCAGCATTGTCGACAATGCCGGCAAGTCGAGCGCGAGCAAGACGCACTGTCTCCTCTGCTCGAGATCGTTCGATCACGGCCACCAACACGAAAGCGACGGCCTGCAGAAAGTTCACGTCATCAACAGTGAACTGGTGCTCCTTGGTGGAGAGAACACAGAGAGCGCCCCAACGTTTCTCCTCGGGCCCGATCAGCACACCTGCGCCGCTCTTGATGTCATGGCCGCGGTTCAGTGGTGACAGCGCAAAGCGCTTTTCCTTGCCAAAGTCCTCCACGACGAAAGCTGCCGTCAGCCCAAGATCCATGGAGGGCTTCGAGCAGGTCCTCGCTCGGGCGTCATTGCGCCGCGTCGAGGTCAAGGAGCTTGTGTTTGCAGAGGGCGACCCGGTGTCGAGACCGGCGCCATTGCACTCTTCAAAATATTGACTGACGGTCGGCGCCAGATTGTAGGCTTTGCCTACCCTGGCGATCTCATCGACCTCGGTACGCAAGGCGAGCATATGATGAGCGCTCAGGCGATCAAGCCGATGCACCTAGCTCCTGACGAGCGTGACGTTGACGCTCCTGATCGGTAGTCCCTGGATGGCGATCGTCACGACCTGTCTCGACCCGCCGTAGGAGATGGTCATCGATCCGGAGAACGCACCACCCGTGATCGACAGGGCCATGCGACCGCCTGACATGCGACCCACGGCTTCGCCGGACACGTTGAATGAGCGCTCTTCCCAGGTTCCTGTGATTCTGTCGCCGCGCTGGGCAAGCAGGCCACGGATCTCGATCTGGTTGCTGGCGCTCCGGCATCGGATCGCCAGGCGGAGCCTCTGGTTGCTCTCGGAGTAGTAGGCCGTGCACCTGATGCTTTCGGACGGACTGTCCTCGTATCGGATCTGCCCGGGCCCTGACCACGTGCCGAGAAGAGCATCGAACGGTGTGGCCGCTCGAGCAGCCACTATCGTGAAGCTGGTGAGAATGCCTATCGCCACGAGCGACCATGTCGGAATCTGCCCAAGTCTTTTCGCCAGCATTCTCGTTAACTCCAGAACTGTCTGTCGTCGATGTGCACGAGTTGTCACTGTCATGCACCAGCGCCGCCGGCTTCAGGGACGGAACGCTTGGCCCAAACGCCGCGTGACCGGGCTATTCGTCGTTGCCCTTCTTGGGGGCAGCGGCCTTTGGGGCTCCCTGCTCGCTGATTGTGCGCGCGGCCCATGCAACGAGCTCCGGCCCCGCGCCTGCAAAAGCCTGATCGAGCGCGGCAACAGCCGCCGGAGCTTCCGCCGATGGCGCCGGCGCCGATGCACGGAAGACGCGCGTAGCAATGATCCGCCCGTTGCCGTCGACGATCTTCGCGCCGAGTTCGACGTCTGCGACCAGGCTTGGCGAGATCTGGAACCTGCGGATGTCGATGACGAGCTGGAAATCGCCGATCAGCCCATCCAACGGCCGACTCACCCCCGCAAAGGCAGTGCTGTCCTCCAGACTGCGGATGATCTTCGTCTGAAGCAGCCGCGGCAGCGCATCGCTCCACTGCACATCCGGCAACGCCGAGATCGCGCCGCCCGTCGCCTCGACCTGAATCTTTTCGCTGTCGAGGGTGGCCAGCGCCGTGGGATCGGCAACGACGAGCTGCACGCCAGGCGCCTTCTGCGTGAGCTTTGCCTGTGGCACGCGGAGATCGAATATGGCCACGCGCGCGCGCCCTGCGGCCCCACCGGTCATGCGCTCGAGACCGGCCACGATCCCGTCGAGCCGGTCGGAGTTGCGCGCAAGTGCACCTGAGAACGTATCGAGATTGGCGATCATGCTACGCAGCGGCTGCGCGTTCTCTGACAGAACGGTGTCCAGGCGGCGGAGCATGCCCTGTGCCGTTTGCGACATACTCTGGCTGGCCTCGGGAGCGGCCGTCAGGATGGGCGGCCCGTCCTTCGCGGCCGCGACCGGCTGCGTCGAGCTGCCGCCCGTCAGCGCGATCACCGGCGAACCCGTCAAGCCTTGAAAGTCGATCCCGACGTGCGTATCCGCGCGCACCGGAACACCGCGCTCGATGGCGATCATCGCCTGCACGCGCTGCGGTCTCGCCGGATCGAGCTCCAGGGCCGTCACCTCGCCGACCCGAATACCGTTGAACAGGACCGCAGATCCTCTGAGCAGTCCGGAAACCGGGCTTTCGAAGCGGACGCGATACACGGTCCGCTCGCGCAGGCCGCCGGCGTTCTCGAGCCAGTAGACGAAGGCAAAGCCCAAGGCGATCACTGCCAAGGTGAAGGCGCCCATCTGGACGTAGCGCGCGCGCGTTTCCATCGATCAGGTTTCCATTGCCGAGAGGTCGCGGGTCAGCCTGCGTCCGCGTTTGCCTTGAAAGTAGGCTTCCATCCATGGATGCTTCGAGCGCAGCATGTCCGCCATTGGGCCGATCGCGATCACCTTGCCGTCGGCCAGGGCGGCGACGCGGTCGCAGACCGTATGGAGACTCTCCAGGTCATGGGTGACCATGAACACGGTGAGGCCCAGCGTCCTCTGCAATGTCCGGATCAGCTCATCGAAGTCGCCGGCCGAGATCGGATCGAGGCCGGACGTCGGTTCATCCAGGAAGACGAGCTCAGGATCGAGCGCCAGAGCCCGGGCCAGCGCCACGCGCTTCGTCATGCCGCCGGAGAGTTGCGAGGGTAGCTTGTCGCCATCGACGGCAGTGAGCCCCACCATCTCGAGTTTGGCCAGTGCGATCTCTCGCAGCAGGCGATCCGACAGGCCAAGATGCTGGCGCATCGGGAACTGCACATTCTGAAGCGCCGTCAGAGATGAGAACAGGGCACCATACTGGAAGAGGACGCCCCAACGGCGTTCCAGAACGCGCCGTTCCGCATCGGTGGCCTGTTCGAGATCGACGCCCAGAACCTCGATCGCGCCTTGCCGCTTGGGCAGGAGGCCGATGATGGTGCGCATCAGCACCGACTTGCCGCTGCCCGAGCCTCCGACGAAGCCGAGGATCTCGCCGCGGCGCACATCCAATGACAAACGGTCGAGAACGACATGGTCGCCGAAGGCGACGACGAGATCGCGCACGCGAATGGCTGGACTGTCACCCGATCCGTTCATCCGCGTCACATTCCGATCGAGGCGAAGAAAATGGCGAACAGTCCATCGAGCACGATCACCAGGAAGATCGATTTGACCACCGATGTCGTGGTCTGCCGCCCAAGAGACTCGGCGCTGCCTTTCACCTTGAGGCCCTCCGAGCAGGCGACGATGCCGATCGCCAGCGCCATGAAGGGCGCCTTGATCATGCCGACCTCAAAGTGAGTCACCGAGATTGCTTCCCTCAGGCGCGCAACGAAGATCTCGGGGCTCATGCCGCCGTACAGCCAGGCCACGAGACCGCCGCCATAAAGCGCAGCGAGAGAGCCGAGGAACGTCAGTAGCGGCAGCGCCACGATGAGCGCGAGGATGCGGGGAAGAATGAGCACATGCACCGGATCGAGTCCCATAGTGCGCAGGGCATCGATCTCCTCGCGCATTTTCATGGAGCCAAGCTCGGCGGTGTAGGAGCTGCCGGAGCGGCCAGCTACCATGATGGCGACGATCAGCACGCCAAGCTCGCGCAAGACCAGAATGCCGACCATGTCGACGACGTAGTCGTCGGCGCCGAATTTTCGGAAATGAAAGAAGCCCTGCTGCGCGATGATGCCGCCGATCAGGAACGTGATGAGCAGGATGATAGGTACCGCCTGCCAGCCGACACGTTCCAATTGATGCACGGCGGAGGTGAGGCGGAAACTCCTTGGTTGCAGCAGCGTGCCCACGAGTGCGTAGCCGAGCGCGCCCAGCATGTTCACGAACACGACGAGCTCCTGCCCCAGGCTGGCGACTCCGCGGCCGACCGTCTCCAGGGCGAGCATCAGGTTGCTTTGCGTCGGTGGACCAGACCGCGCCGCGCGATTGGCACGATGGACCTCATCGAGCAGAGGCTGATACCGCTCGGCCAACCCCAGGACACGCATTCCCTGCCCCTGCACCTCAGAGGCACGCCTCAGACGCTCCAGCAGCCATGCACCATAGGTGTCGAATGCCTCGATGGCACCCATGTTGATGGCCACGGCGTCGCCGGCCATGCTGTCGACCAGCCGCTCCAGCTCCGCGGCATGGGGGGCGGTCCATGAGCCAGCCGCCGCCAGCTCAAGTTGGCCATCGCTCATGACGCGGCTCAGTAGTGGTCTGACGGTCAAGACTTCCTCCGGGTCGGGGCTGCGCGAAGCGGATGGCTCGATGCAGCCGGCGCTCTGCAAGAAGCTCTTACGCATCGATGCGTCCAGCAGTCGAGTACGTTCTTTCTCAAGGCATATTGATCCTGGTCAACATGCATCGAACGTCGCAGCCGCAACCTGCGTTCTGGATCTCGATGACCGTTAAGGAGCCGAACCATGAGCCCGCACAGGAAACACGTCGAGCACGCCGGAAAGCAGGCGCCGAGCGAGTTGACCTCGCTTTAGATCCTGCCGACTTCATGAGCCCAGCCGCCCTCACGGCGGTAGTTGATATCAACGGCAAGCTCTATGCCGGCCTGGTCGATCTCAACAAGGAGTACGCTGACTTCGTCAATCGGCGCCTGGTGGAGGATTTCGAGCTTCCGCAGAAGCTCGCGGCCTGCAAAACTCCTCTGGATATGTTTACAGTCTACTCCGAGTTCTATCGTGTCGCTTTTGGCGACTACCAGCAGGAGTTCGCAAAGCTCACGGAAATGGGGCAGAGCCTTGTGGCCGAGACGGCTGAAGCTCTGCAAAACCAGCATAGAGGACCGAAGTGACTTCAGGCTGCGGCGTCCATGCCGTGCATCGCGTTCGACCGGCCCTGGCAGGATTCAGCCGCGGGATATGCCGCCGCGCTTTGCGCGCGATCGCGATCGCGATCGGTGTGCTTCTCCTTGGCGCTTCAGCTTCCCACGCGGAAGAAACCAAGCCCGTTTATGCCGTGGACGTCAAAGGCGCGATCGGCGTGGCGACGAGCCTGCATCTGTGCGAGGCGCTCGAGCAGGCGCGTGTGAAGGCCGCCGAGCTGGTCGTCGTCAGGCTGGACACGCCCGGCGGCCTGCTGACGTCCACGCGCGAGGTCATTCAGTGCATCCTCGCCTCCGCCGTTCCGGTCGCCGTCTATATTTCGCCGAGCGGCGCGCGGGCGGCCAGCGCCGGCACCTACATCACCTACGCGGCACATATCGCGGCGATGGCACCCGGAACACATCTGGGCGCGGCGACGCCCATTGCCATGAGTACACCATTCGATCAGCGAAAGCCGACGGATTCCAGGAAGCCCGACAAGGACGCGGATAAGGATGCGGCGCCCCAAGGCAAAAGCACCGCTGTCGACCACAAGGTCGTGAACGACGCGGTCGCCTACCTGAAAAGCCTGGCGCAGCTCAGAGGCCGCAACGTCGAGTGGGCTGAAGAGGCCGTCCGGCAGGCGGCAACATTGACGGCCGAAGAAGCCGCCCGCGAGCGGGTCGTCGATCTCCTCGCGGGAGATCTGCAGGATCTTCTCACAAAAGTGGATGGGCGCACGGTCGTGATCGCCGGCGCTGAGCGCCGGATCAGCACCGAGGGCCGGACGGTTGTGACCATAGAGCCCGATTGGCGCACGCGAGTCCTTGCCACGATCGCCGATCCCAATGTCGCGCTCATTCTCCTCATGATCGGCGTCTACGGCTTGCTGTTCGAGTTCTGGAGTCCGGGTGGTTTCGTGGCGGGTGTCATCGGCGCCATCTGTCTGGTGCTCGGTATGATTGCCCTCTCGGCTCTGCCCGTGAGCTATGGGGGGCTGGCGCTCGTGCTCCTGGGGCTCGCGTTGATGACCGCGGAGGCCTTCTCGCCGGGCTTCGGTGTGCTCGGCATCGGCGGGCTTGTCGCGTTCGTCGTGGGCGCCCTCTTTCTGTTCGATCCTGCCGGTTCGGACATCGATCTGAGCCTCGCTTGGCCGGTAGTACTTGGCGCAGCACTTTCCAGTGCGCTCGTCTTCACTCTGGTCCTCGGCTTCGCCATCCGGGCGCGCCGACAGCCGTCCGTCACGGGCGCCGAGGAGATGATCGGGCTGGAGGGACAGGTGGTCTCATGGGAGGGGGCTCGCGGCGCCATACGCGTTCATGGCGAGATCTGGGACGCACGCGGATCAGTGTCCCTGTCGCCCGGCCGTCCAGTGCGTGTCGTCAAGCGGGACGGACTGACCCTGACAGTCGAGGTTCTCTAGGAAGGAAGTGCCATGTTCGAGATGCCCGCAATTCCGATCCTCATCTTTCCATTGATCGTCGCCCTAGCGCTGCTTGCCAGCGCGATCCGGATTTTGCGGGAGTATGAGCGTGGCGTCGTCTTCACTCTCGGGCGCTTCTGGGGCGTGAAGGGACCAGGACTCGTGATCCTGATTCCGTTCGTCCAGAAGATGGTCCGCATCGACTTGCGCACGCGCGTCCTCGACGTGCCCCCGCAGGATGTGATCACCCGCGACAATGTTTCGGTGAAGGTGAATGCCGTCATCTATTATCGCGTCCTGGATCCGGAAAAGGCCATCCTGCAGGTCGAGGACTACAGCCAGGCCAGCAGCGAGCTGGCGCAGACGACGCTGCGCTCGGTGGTCGGCCAGCACGAGCTCGACGAGATGCTCGCCGAGCGCGACAAGCTCAACCAGAACCTGCGCGAGATCCTGGACGTGCAGACCGATGCCTGGGGCATCAAGGTAGCCAATGTCGAGCTGAAGCACGTCGATCTCAACGAGACCATGGTGCGCGCGATCGCCAAGCAGGCCGAGGCCGAGCGCCTGCGGCGCGCGAAGGTGATCGATGCGGAAGGCGAGCTTCAGGCCGCGGAACACCTACTACAGGCGGGGACGATCCTGGCTAGGCAGCCGGAAGCCATGCAGCTCCGCTATCTCGGCACACTTCTCAACATCGCGGGCGAGAAGAGCTCGACCATCGTGTTTCCGATGCCCGTCGATCTCGTCAAGTTCATCGCGAGTCTCGGGGCGCCGCGAGCCTGACAATCGGGGAAGCGCGGGAGGATGCGCAGAACCGGCTTGGCGGTGCCGGGCAGAGTCGAGACTATAGTCCGGTTGCACAAGATCGGTAAGCCGCACGACAGCCGCGCACCCACGACGGTCCGAAAGCCGTCCCTCACGATCCGTGCTATTGCGCGGTATAGCCGCCATCGATGACAAGCTCCGAGCCCGTCACGAACTTCGACTCGTCGGAGGCCAGGTACAGAACACCGTAGGCGATGTCGTCGGGCTCGCCGACGTGGCCGATGGGGTGGAGCGCGTCCAGCGCCCGGCGGCCTTCCGCGACATCGCCGTGCGCCGCGAGATAGTTCTCGACCATCGGGGTCCAGATGTACCCCGGATGCACCGAGTTGACGCGCACGTTGAGCCCATTCTTCGCCGCATACAATGCCACCGACTTGGTATAGAGCCGAACGCCGCCCTTCGATGCATTGTAGGCGCCAAGATTGGGATCGCCGACGATCCCTTCGATCGACGACAGATTGACGATCGAGCCGCCGGACGGCTTTTGCTGCTTCATGGCGATCAGCGCGTGCTTGGTGCCGAGAAAGACGCCGTCGAGGTTGATGCTCATGAGCCAGCGCCATTCCTCCAGCGTTTGCTCATCCGGCGGACAGCCTTTCCCAACGCCGGCGTTGTTCACCAGCACGTCGATACGCCCATGCCGGTCCTTGCATTCCTGCATCACGCGGCGCCAGTCGTCTTCCTGAGAGACGTCGTGCTCGAGGAACTGCGCGTTGCCGCCACGGTCCCGAATAGCCTGCGCTGTCCGTTCACCGTCGGTGCGATTGATGTCGGTGAGAACGACGCTCGCCCCTTCCATCGCAAGAAGCTCAGCGCACGCCTGCCCCAAACCTACGGCACCACCGGTCACTATGGCGACCTTGTCCTGAACACGTCCCATCGCGAATCTCCTATATCATTGCCGCGGAGCGCGTTATCGCGGTGATTTGCGGTGAGAGGCGGCTTAAACCTCGCCGCCAGCATGGCACTAAGCATCCTCACCCCAGTCGAAGCTCTCAACGCCCGCATGGCGATGGAGCCAACGGTATAAGATCCATCGCGCATGGGACTTGTGATTGATCAAGGTTCGGGGCGCGGCTCCGCTGTAGAAATCGGCTTCATCTCGGGAGCCAGCACGCGCGGGGAAGCGATCGGCTAGCGCGCACCGGGTCGAGTTCGAGGGCTCGTAAGACGTGCCCACAAGACGCGCTGCAATGCAGCTGTTCACCGATCCGTCGACGGCCGAAGCCATAGCAAGGAAGCAGCCATGTCCACGCAAGCACAAGAGGTGATCTGGTTCGAGAGCCTGGGGCGGACCGACGTCGCACATGTCGGCGGTAAGAATGCGTCGCTCGGTGAGATGGTCTGTAATCTTGGCGAGCGAGGTATCGCTGTTCCGCCGGGTTTCGCGACCACTGCGGGAGCCTATTGGCACTTTATCGACGCCAATGGCCTGAGAGAGGTCATTGCTGCCGCACTCGGGGACATGGCGGTGGGTCGCCTCTCGTTATCGGAGGCCGGGCAGACAGTCCGCAGCGCCGTGCTTCGAAGCGAGTGGCCGAAGGAAACCGCCGCAGCCATCGCCGGCGCCTACAGGCAGCTATGTCAGCGTGTCGACAAGACCGATGTGGATGTGGCCGTGCGGTCGAGTGCGACGGCCGAGGATCTCCCCGATGCCAGCTTTGCCGGACAGCAGGAGACCTTTCTCAACATTCGCGGCGAGGCGGCTCTGCTCGACGCCTGCCGGCGCTGCTTCGCATCGCTTTTCACCGACCGCGCCATCAGCTACCGGCAGGCCAAGGGTTTCGATCACCTGAAGGTCGCGCTTTCCGTCGGCGTGCAGACCATGGTGCGCTCCGACCTCGGCAGCGCCGGGGTCATGTTCACGATCGACACCGAGACCGGCTTCGACAAGATCGTGGTGATCGATGCCGCCTGGGGGCTCGGTGAAACCGTGGTCCAAGGCACGGTCGATCCCGACGAGTATCAGGTGTTCAAACCACTGCTGGCCGATCCCGCTCTGACGCCCATCGTCGAGAAGCGGCTCGGCGGCAAGGCGCAGAAGATGATCTATGCCGGGGAAGGCACGCGCCCCACCCGCACCGTGCCGACCTCCAAGGCCGAGCGCGCCGCGTTCGTCCTGACAGACCAGGATATCCTCCAGCTCAGTCGCTGGGCCTGTGCAATCGAAGGCCACTACGGCTGTCCGATGGACATCGAGTGGGCAAGAGACGGCGAGCGCAATGCGCTGTTCATCGTCCAGGCGCGACCGGAGACAGTCCAATCGCGAAAGGAAACGGGCCAGCACAGGTCCTATCGGATCGGGTCGAAGGGGCGCACGCTGGTCACCGGTCTCAGCATCGGCGATGCGGTCGTGACCGGGCGCGTCTGCCTGCTCGAAAGCGCCCGCGACATCGATCGGTTCGAGGACGGTGCCGTTCTGGTGACGCAGAACACGGACCCGGACTGGGTACCGATCATGAAGCGGGCCGCGGCGATCGTCACCGATCGCGGGGGGCGCACATCGCACGCGGCGATCGTCAGCCGCGAGCTTGGCCTGCCGGCCATCGTCGGTTGCGGCGACGCAACGCGGCTGCTGCATGACGAGCAGGACGTGACCGTGTCCTGCGCCGAGGGCGACAAGGGGTTCGTCTATGAAGGGTTCGCCGAATATGAAGCCGAGGTGCTGGACTTCCGCGACATGCCGCATACGCGCACCCAGGTCATGCTCAACCTCGGCAATCCCGCGGCCGCGTTCCGTTGGTGGCAGATCCCCGCGGACGGCATCGGACTGGCACGCATGGAGTTTGTCGTCGGCAACCACATCAAGATCCATCCCATGGCCTTGGTGCACTACGACACGCTCGAGGATCGGGAAGCCAGGCAGGCGATTGCTGATCTCACAGAGGGATACGCCGACAAGACTGAGTATTTCGTCGACCGCCTGGCGCGCGGGCTCGCGCGCATCGCGGCAGCTCAGCATCCCAAGCCGGTCATTGTCCGCATGAGCGATTTCAAGACCAATGAGTACGCCAACCTTATCGGCGGGGCTGCCTTCGAGCCCAAAGAGGAGAATCCGATGATCGGATTCCGCGGCGCCTCGCGCTACTACTCGCCGCGCTACCGCGAGGGCTTCGCGCTCGAGTGCCGGGCGATCCGGCGGCTGCGCGAGGAAATGGGCTTCGACAACGTCATCGTGATGATCCCGTTCTGCCGCTCGGTCGGAGAAGCGGATCGTGTTCTCGGTGTGATGGCGGACAACGGCTTGCGGCGTGGGGAGAACGGTCTCGAGGTCTACGTCATGTGCGAGATTCCGTCGAACGTCATCCTGGCGCAGGCATTCGCCGAACGGTTCGACGGCTTCTCGATCGGCAGCAACGATCTGACCCAGCTTACGCTCGGCGTGGATCGAGATTCCGAGGCACTCGAGGAGCTGTTCGACGAGCAGGACCAGGCGGTGAAATGGATGATCAGCAGCGTCATCCGCGAGGCGCGCGCGAGCGGCACCAAGATCGGATTGTGCGGGCAGGCACCGAGCGACCATCCGGAGTTTGCCGAGTTCCTGGTCGCCTGCGGCATCGATTCGATTTCGGTCAGCCCCGACAGCTTCATCGCCGTCAAGCGTGCAGTCGCCATGGCAGAGGCAGACCGAAAGGACTCCGATACTTCGAATGCCACATGATGATCAGGGGCATGGCGCATAGCCTTCGGCGTTGCGAAGGGCACACGCGTCGTCCTCGGGGCTCGACGGATTGATCGACATGCCGGTGGCAAGCTCGAAGCCGCCCGGCGTGGCAAGGCCGGGCGCGATACGGAGGCGCCAATGCAGATCGGGCCTGCCAGCCTCGATGGGTCCGGCGGAGTCCACCACGAAGTTGTACGGCGGATCGCCCAGGACGGACCTGAGTCGGCATAGAGTGTTCCTCAGCAGCAGTCCCATGTCGCGAAGCTCATCTCGCTCGATCTCCGCAAATGAAGCCTGGTGCCGTTTGGGAACGAGCCACACTTCGAAGGGGCACATCGCAGCAAAAGGCACGAGGGCAGTGAAGAATTCGGTTCCCCCAACCAAGCGCTGGCCATCGGCCCGCTCCAATTCCATTTCATCGCAAAGAACGCAGCGCCCATGATGCTCATGCCATGCGCGCGCCAGCTCCACAGAAGCTTGCAGATCGGGCGGCGTCATGGCCAGGGCAACGAGCTGGGCGTGCGGATGCGCCAACGAGGCGCCACGGGTCGGCCCGTAGTTGCGGAACAAAATCACTCTCTGGATGTGCGGTTGCTCCGAAAGCCACACAAAGCGACGATGATAAGCAGCCAGCACTGCCTCGATCTCGCCGTCGGACATGGAGGCAAGGTCCGCGTCGTGCCGCGGGCTCTCGATGATCACGTGGTGATAACCATAGCCGGCCATGGCCATGCCGCCGCGTCTTGCGGCTTGCGCCAGCACCGCATCCATATGCAGCGCCGGATACTTGTTGGGAACAACGCGCACCTGCCAGCCCGGAACCCCATCGAGGGGAACTTCCTCCAGGATGCCCGGAAGCATGGCCTCGTTCCCAGGGCAGAAGGGACAGTGATGATCGAGGCTGGGTCTCGGCGCGGGGCCGTAGGCCGTCTCCGTTCGCCGTTGCGGCCGACCGCGGCGCTCCGGGGCAATAATGACCCAGGCACCCGTTGTTCTGTCCTGCCGAAACTCGCTCACAACAGGCCCCTGATCTGCACAACAACATGGACGATGCCGATCGCCCTCGGATGGTTACTTGTCCGCCGACCAGTTGAGCCGGAAACTCGGCTCGAATGCGCCGATAAGATCGAGCCAATCCTCCATGAGCCGCGACATCAGAAAACGCTGGCGCACCGTCTCCTGTGCGCACTTGCCCATGCGGTCGCGCAACTGGGGATCCTTGACCAGCTCGACAATTCTCCGGGCGGCCTGCTCGACCTCCTCGACCAGGAAACCACTGACGCCGTCCTCGATCTGATGGCGGATGCCGCCAACCTTGCCGCCGATGACCGGCGTGCCCTTCCACATCGCTTCGGCCACGGTCAATCCGAACCCTTCGCGGAGCGATTTCTGCAGGACGACCGCGGCTCGGCGCTGCAGGGCATTGACGAGAGCCGAGTCCTGTACCGACAGGATACGAATTCTTTCCTCCGCACAGTGGCACAAGGACTCGAAAACCTCTTGCCCCTCCGGATCGTCCGTCGCCACATTGCCGACGAGGACCAGCGTGCAGTCGACTTCCTTGCGCGCGATCCGGAAGGCCTCGATCACGCCCTGAGGGTCCTTCCAGCGGTCGAAGCGCGATACTTGAACAACGAGGGGCCAGTCGGCTGGAATATCGTAGCGCGCGAGGCGCTCGTCGATCTCGGCGTCGGACAATTCCCTGTTCGTCGATGAAAAGGGATCGATGGCCGGCATGATGAAATGCTGCGGCGCATGCAGCTTCTGGGCGTATTCGGGGAGAGACACTACGACGGCATCGTAACGCTCGATCATCGGTGCGAGATACTGCCATAGCTCCGCATTAGGCTCCGACAGATCGACATGACATCGCCAGATCCAGGGGGATTTCTTGCGGTAGTGCTGAATAATGGGAAGCGGTTGAGGATCGTGAACGATCACCACGTCGTGGTCGAGATGCATTCTGACCGAGTTCTCGTAGACGACCTCTTCGTAGATCTGCTTCTTCAGAGGCGTGAGCTTAATCTCGGCGCCCTGCAGTGCATTGTGCATTTTCTTGGTGACGCTGAAGAAATCCGGACGACCCTCGATCACGCGCCATCCTGTCCGGATGCCGGATGCGTTCATCAGCAGTGTCAGCGAAGAGAGGAGCTCCGCCACGCCGCCGCCGTAGTAGGTCGAGTTGATGTTGACGACATGCATGTCGCGAAGGCGATCCGCCTTCCTGAGGATGCGTTCGACGCTTTCGCCGCCAATGAAGGGCTCGTAGTCCTCGATCGACTTCAATCTGAAAGTGCACCCCAGGTTTTCGGTCACGTCCATCGCATGTCCTCGCTGATCCCTTCGATCCGGTGCTCGCTGCCGACGCCCGGAACTCCGCCGGACGTCCCTAGAGGCTAAACCGCATGGGTCGCCACCTGCCCATGAAAGGCGTTGACATGCTCGAGCAGACAGAGCTGGGTGCCCGGGGTCATGAGCGCGGCGGAACCGGCGGCCATGGCGTACCGGAAGGCCTCCTCCAGTCCATGACCGGATGCGATAGCCCAGACCATGGCGCCCAGGAAGCAGTCGCCGGCGCCTACGGTGCTGACTGCCTTGACCGGGAGGGCCGGTGCGCGCAGCGCCATGTCGCGCGTGACCAGCAAGGCCCCCTGGTCTCCGAGAGACAAGGCGATGATCTCCACGCCGCCCGTCGCAATGAGATCACGGCACGCGGTCACCCGGGAGCTTTCGGTGTCGAGCGGCTTTCCGGTCAGCTCACGAAGCTCGCGCAGGCTGGGCTTGATGAGGAACATGCCCTCCGCGAGACCGGCCGCCAGCGCCGCTCCCGATGAGTCGAGTACGGGCTTTGCGTCCCATTTCCTGGCTGTGCGCGCAACTCTTGCGTAGAAGTCGACGGGAACCTCGGGCGGCAAGCTCCCGCTCATGACAAGAAATTCCGGACGGTCCTCCAAGCGCTCGAGTTCCTGGATGCACTGCTGCCATTCCACTTCGGCGAGCGATTGGCCCGGCAGGACGAACCGATACTCGTCGCCTGTTTCCTTCTCCAGAACCGTAAAGCTGGTACGGGTTTCACCCCCTATCGGAAACGTGACGCTGTCGATTCCCTCCGCATCGACGAGACGTTGGAGGAGTTGTCCGGTCGCGCCGCCCACCGGATAGATCGCGGTGGCGTCGCTTCCCATCCGCCGAACGACGCGCGCGGCATTGATGCCGCCTCCGCCGGGATCGTACCGGGAGGATGCGCAACGCAATTTGTGAACCGGCACGATCCGTTCGACAGAGGTCGATATATCGACCGCAGGGTTTATTGTCAGAGTGGCGATGGATGGCATGCGGCGGATTCCGAGTTGCAATCGCCCTGGCGATCGGCTGATCCAACATACAAAGACGGAGGCGCCGCCTTATGCGTCCGTGAGGCGCGGGGATGAAGTAGATGGCATCCCCGTTCTTCATATAGTGCTCGTTCCCTCGAGACCTAGCGCTCGCTTGCGTCACATCACCCGGGCGCACGGGGCTGATCGCCGATACCGTCAAAGCTGGCGGAGAAATCTTGCCGCACCCAGAAGGGCAGGCACCGGCCGCGTAATGACATAAGTCGGAATGTCCTGCAGATAGATGAGAAACCGTCCCTTCTCCTGAAAGCGTGTGCGGAACTCGGATGCCACGAATGTCGCTCCCAGCTTCGGGACGATCCCTCCGGCAATATAGATGCCGCCGCGCGCCCCAAGCGTCAGGGCCAGGTTCCCGGCGATCGTGCCCAGCATTGCGCAGAACATGGCGGTTGCCTCGCGGGCCCGCGGGTCCTCCTCGCCAATGCGCTGATCGGTGATTTGTGCGGGCGTGAAAGAAGCCGACGGCACGCGCTCGATCTCGCAAAGTGTTTCGTACAGATTGACGAGGCCGGGCCCCGAGAGCACACGCTCGGCGGACACATGGTCATAGCGACGGCGCATGAGGTCAAGCACAGCGGCCTCGCGCGCAGTGGTCGCCGGCATGGTGACATGGCCGCCTTCGCTCTGCAGCGGAACGGCGCGGCCTTCATGCATCAACAAGGCGCTGACACCAAGACCTGTGCCCGGTCCGATCACCCCGATGGGCGCGCCGACGGCGCCCAATCCGGCCCCCACCTGGACAACATCGGCGCCGTCGAGTTCTGGAATGGCGAGCGCGTTGGCGGTGAAATCGTTGATGACATGAAGCTTCTTGAGGCCGAGGCGCATCCGCAAATCCTCGGTCGAGAAAGTCCACGGGTGATTGCTCATGCGCACCCGGTCGCCGACCATGGCTGCGGCAATCGCCACCACACCCACCGTCGGCTTGGCGGACGGCGGCTCTTCCGCCAAATAGCTCAAAATGGCATCTGCGATATCCGTATAGGCCTGGGAAGAAAACACGCGAGCGGAACTGATGGTGCCGTCGGGGCGGACTATCGCGAAACGGGCGCTGGTAGCGCCGATGTCACCGACCAGAGACAGTTCGCCGCTCACCATCGCGCCCCTAGCTTCCATGCCTCAGGCCGCAAATCGAGCCTATCGACAACTGTCGCGACACCGGCAGCGCGCCTCTGTCACCCCTAAGCGCGCCCCGATTCTGGCCCGACGACAACCATGCGGTCATCCACTTCCTTGACGCCGGGCACCCCGCGCGCCGCCGAAACCAGTCTTGCGCGCAGGGTGGCGTCCGACATGGCGCCGCGCAGCTCGACCGAGCCGTCACGCACCACCACGTTGATCGAGCTCCAGCCTGGTCTCGGTTCCTGCGACAATACGTTGATCACACGCTGACGCAGGGCGCGGTCCTCGGCGCTCGCCGAAGGCATATTCTCCGCCTGCCGTGCAAGCCCGCGGAGCAGGTCGGCCCGACTGACGATGCCATTGACCTTCCCATCCTTGACGACAGGCACCCGCTTGATGTCATGGCGTTGCATCATGTCAGCGATCTCGCGAACCGGCGTATCCTCGCCGATGGTCGTCACGTCGACCGTCATGACGTCCGCCACGGTCAGAAGGCGTGACGGTCCGGCGCCATCGCCCCAAGCCTCCGAGCCGAGCAGGAACTCGAGCCACTGAGGCCGGTCCCGATCGGCGCCGCTTTTCCGTCCGCGCAGCAGATCCCGCTCCGTAACCATGCCAACTAGAGTTCCGTTCTCGTCGACCACCGGCAGCCCGCTGATGCGGTGCCGGAGCATCAGGCGTGCCGCCTCTTCGATCGGGGCCGTGGCATGAATGCTCGCCGCCCCAAGCGTCATAACGTCAGATGCCCGCATTCTCGCCTCCTGAGGGCCGGATACGTCTCGACCCATGCTCGCCTCGGAAGTAGCCGTCTCGGCCTGCCATGGCAGGGTACTCGAAATGCCCACGCGAGCAAGCCGCGGCATTGATGTCGGTTCAGCCACGCTCCGCCGAACAGGCAGGCGGAGAGAAGCCGTTGGGACGCGCCTGCGCCTTGAGTTGGATCAAAGGCTATCGACCGGCACGCATGTTAATCGGAGAAAAGCAGCAAGGGGTGTCGAAGCGTCATTCCCATACGAGTGAGAGGAACCGATCGTGAAGAAGCTCATCTCCGCTGCCGCAATAGGTGCATTGGCCCTTGCTGCGGCGACATTCGGATCCGCGCAAGCGGCCGTGACGAATTTGGGGACAGCCATACTGGCCGTTCCTGCCGAGTCCCAGCTAGTCCAGGCGCAGGCAAAAAGAAGCGGAAAGGCGGGGCGCCGCTCGGCGGCACCACGGCGTGCCAGCCCCAGCCGGAAAGCAGCACCGCGACGGGCGAGTCCTACTCGGAAAGCAGCACCGCGACGGGTCGCGCCGCGCCGCTCTGCGCAAACCTATCGCTGGAGCCGCGACCGGCGCCACCGGTTCTACGGACCATACTTCGCCGTTCCGCTCGGCTTTACGCTTTATGCGACGCATCCCTGCTATGATTGGGTATATGGCTCGCGGGGCTGGGGCTACTATTGGAACTATACGCGGTGCCCGTTGTGATCGAGAGATAAAGCATGGGGTGACGTGCCCGACGGTGCGCCGGATACGTCCTTAGCCTTTAGCTGGCGCATCAATGTATCGACGACTTTGCCTTCAGAGTTCGCCGGTACGCCGTCCCTCCCTTTTTTGGCGTGCCGGTTCATGCCTCGCTCTCCCCGGAGCGGGGCTTGTTCTTTTTCTTTGACGTTGCGCCTGCGAAGCACGTGGCAGCTAGTATCAGTTGGTTTCCGGGAGAGACTGGAGCTTCGTGATTGCCATCAGAATTGTCTAGCCGCCGTGCCCCCCGGTCGCATGCAACCCGCGAAGGATATCCAGGCCATGAATGAACACATTCGGGCCCTCACACAGAAAATCCAGGCACTGGAGTTGCAGCTCGAGGCCGAGTTCGCCAGGCGGCGCGCTGAACTGCGCTTCGGGCTCGAGCGCGGGAGGATTGAATTCGAGGAGGAAGTGCGGCGGCGCCACAAGGAGCTGAAGACACACCTTCTTCGGTACGTGCTGAATGCCCGGCCGCTTGTCGTGTTGGCCGCTCCCGTGATCTACGCCCTGATCATCCCGCTCGTCCTGCTGGATCTGTCAGTCACCATTTATCAGGCAGTTTGCTTCCGCGCCTATGGCATCGCAAGGGTGCGGCGCCGAGATTACCTCGTCTTCGATCGGCACTATCTGGCCTATCTGAATATTCTCGAGAAAGTGAACTGCGCCTACTGTTCCTACGCAAATGGGCTGATCGCATTCGTCAGGGAGGTGGCAGCGCGAACAGAGCAGCACTGGTGTCCGATCAAGCACGCCCGCCGCGTGCTCGCTGCACATGAGCACTACCGCGAGTTCGTCGAATTCGGCGATGCCGAGGCCTATCGCGCATGGCTCACGAAGTTTGGACCCGGTAAGCAACCAGATGAGGAGGTCCCGGATGCCTGATTGCCATACTATATCGCCCCGCGGATCTGCCGGAAACTGCACAAGATGGATGGGCGCCCTGACCCCGCGGCCTGCGAATGCGTGCACCAGCCGATCGATGAGTTGATCCATGACGAAGGAAAAAGCCAGGCATGTGCTCATCATGGGCGCGGCCGGCCGCGACTTCCACAACTTCAACGTCGTCTTCCGCGATAACCCCGCCTATGAGGTCGTCGCCTTCACTGCAGCCCAGATCCCGGGCATTTCCGGACGCCGTTATCCGGCCGTCCTTGCTGGAAAGTACTACCCTGAGGGCATCCCGATCCTCGACGAGGCAGAACTCGCCGACATCTGCCGCCAACGAGGCGTCGACGAGGTGGTGTTCGCCTACAGCGACGTCGAGCATGTATTCGTCATGCACAAGGCTTCGATTGCCCTCGCTGCCGGCGCGGATTTCAGTCTGCTCGGCCCTGACCGGACGATGCTCACGTCGCGCTTGCCCGTCATTGCGATCAGTGCCGTTCGCACGGGCGTGGGAAAATCACAGACGGCGCGCTGGTTGGCCCGCCTTCTCAAGGAGAAGGGACTGAGGGTGGCCGTACTACGCCACCCCATGCCCTACGGCGACCTGGAGCAGCAGGCAGTCCAGCGCTTCGCAGACCTGCCGGATCTCGATGCTGCCGCCTGCACGATCGAGGAGCGCGAGGAATACGAGCCCCACATCATGGCGGGGGGCATCGTGTTCGCGGGGGTCGACTATGCTCGCATCCTGCGTCAGGCCGAGGCGGAGGCCGACATCATCGTCTGGGACGGCGGCAACAACGACTTCCCGTTCGTGCGGCCGAACCTGCACATCGTCCTGGTCGATCCGCTGCGGCCGGGGCACGAGACCACCCATCATCCGGGCGAGGCGGTGCTGCGCATGGCTGACATCGTCGTCGTGGCAAAGACCAATTCCGCGCCGGAAGCCGATGTCCGCATGATGGTCGAGACATCTCGATGCCTCGCGCCCAAAGCCAGCGTGGTTCGTACGGCCTCGATCGTCACCCTCGACGACCCGGACGCGGTTGCCGGCAAACGTGTCCTCGTCGTCGAGGACGGGCCGACGATCACGCACGGCGGCATGTCCCACGGCGCAGGCTATGTGGCGGCGACCCAGGCACAGGTGGCCGAGATCGTCGATCCGAGGCTGTCCGCCGTCGGCGACATCGCCGAGGTGTTCCGCCAGTACGATCACATCGGCAAAGTGCTGCCTGCCATGGGTTACTCGACGAAGGAGCTCGGCGAGCTGCGGGCAACCATCAATGGGTCGGCGGCCGAGGTGGTGATTGCCGGCACGCCGATCGACCTCTCTCGCTTGATCGAGCTCGACAAGCCTGTCGTTCGAGCACGCTACGAATTCGCCGAGGTGGGCGAGCCGCGCCTGAGCGTGTTCATCGAGGATTTCCTGCGCTTGCGAGGCACAAACGCTTTCCCCGTGGCTCCGCATCAGCAGCGCTCCGATTCCTGATCACCAACTGGTTGGCTGTCGAACAGCGCGACGGCCTGCCTTGGCTTGAAATCAGCCCACGAACGGCGGAAGTGGGGCAGCCCTTGCCGAAGACACGCTGCCTGCCACGCTATTCCCGCCGCAGAGCCTCTATCGGATCCAGGGCGGCCGCGCGCCGAGCAGGAAAATATCCGAATACGATTCCGACCAAGGCCGAGAAGACGAACGCGACGACGACAATGGTCGGATCGACGATAAACGGCACCTGCAATCCGGACGTGGCGAGCCATGCCAACAGCAACCCCAGCAGAATGCCGATCAGTCCGCCGAACAGCGACAGCACCGTGGCCTCCACGAGAAATTGCAGGAGCACTTGACGCTCAAGCGCGCCGATGGCGAGCCGGATGCCGATCTCGCGCGTGCGCTCCGTTACCGACACCAGCATGATGTTCATGATGCCGATGCCGCCGACCAGGAGGCTTACGGCCGCGACGGCACCGAGTAGACTGGTTAGAAGGGCCACCGTTCCGGTCTGCGTCTCGGCAATCTGCTTCATATCGCGGACGGAAAAGTCGTCCTCCTTGACCCCCGTGATGTTGCGGCGCTCGCGCAGGAGCCGTTCGATATCGGCCTGGACCTTCGACGTATCCACCGCGTCCCCGGCCGAGACGAGGATCGTGGCGACATCGGTGTTGCCGGCGAGGCGTCGCTGGAAAGCCCGGAGCGGCAGGAGCACGACGTCGTCCTGGTCCGTACCGAAGCCCGATTGTCCTTTCGGCTCGAGCACGCCGATCACCTCGCAGGAAATCCTGCTGACGCGGATGCTGCGACCGATCGGGTCCGACGCGCCGAAAAGCTTGCTGCGCACGGTATCGCCGATGACGCACGCCGCCCGGCCGCCGCGAACCTCGCTTTCAAGGAATTGACGGCCCGCCTTGAGGTTCCAGGCCTGGGCGATGAAGTAACCGTTGTCCGTGCCGTAGACCGGCGTGATGCGGTTCTCGGTGCCGTAGATGATTGTGACGGATTTCGAAGTAACGCCCGAGACCGCCTGGACGGACCCGAGCTGGCTCTTGAGGGCCTCGATATCGCGCACGTTGAAGGGTTTCGCCTCGGAGCTCGCGCGGCCTGGCCCGAACTGACCCGGACGCACGAACAGCAAATTCGATCCGAGCTTCGCGAGATCAGCAGCGACCTTGGCCGTGGTGCCATTGCCGATGGTCACCATCCCGATCACGGCGGCGACGCCGATCACGATCCCGAGCACGGTCAGGAGAGACCGCAACACGTTGCGTCGTAGGGCCTGAAAGGCGAGCCTTATGGTTTCGAGCAGCATCAGGCAGCCCTTCTGCTGGGCTCGTCGGCCGCGATCCGCCCGTCGACGAATCGCACGATGCGCCGCGCATAGGCCGCCATGTCCGCCTCGTGCGTCACCATGATGACGGTAATGCCCTGCTCCTCATTGAGAGCGGTGAGAAGGTCCATGATCTCGCGGCTGGTCTTGGTATCCAGGTTGCCTGTCGGCTCGTCCGCCAACAGCACGGCCGGCTCTGTGACAATAGCGCGCGCGATCGCAACGCGTTGCTGTTGCCCGCCGGAAAGTTCGCTCGACGTGTGATGCTCGCGGCCCTTGAGGCCCACGCGCACCAGCGCGTCGAACGCGAGCGCGCGCCGTTTCTCGTAGGGCTCGCCGCGATAGATCAGCGGCAGCTCGACGTTGTCGGCCGCGGTCGTTCGCGCCAGCAGGTTGAAGCCCTGAAAGACGAACCCGAAAAAATGCCGCCGCAGGAGCGCACGCCGGGTGCGGTCGAGCCGACCGGCGTCGATGCCGCCGAACAGGTGGTCCCCCGTGGTCGGGGTATCGAGGCAGCCGATGATATTCATTGCTGTCGACTTGCCGGACCCCGAAGGGCCCATGATGGCTACGAACTCTCCGGCAGCAATGCGCAGGTCGACACCGCTCAGAGCGTGCACCGCGGCCGTTCCCGAGCCGTAGGTCTTGGTCACGGCCTTCAGCTCGATGAGCGCTTCCGGGCTGCCGCCATGGTCCTCCACCACCATTCCCTCAAGGCCGGCTGGTGACGGAATCAATGATGACCGCTTGCCCCTCGGACAGATCGCCTTTCAGCATCTCCGTGTGCCGGCCGTCGCTGATACCGATGATGATGCCAAAGGCCGAAAGCTGGCCCTTCGCCAGGGTCCAGACCGTCCGATCGGCGCCAGTCTCCTCGCGCCGGCTTGCGGGACGGAAGCGCGGCCTTCCAGGGAGGAGCTTGCGCAACAAGCCGCCGCTCTCTCCGGTGCTCGTTTCGGTCGGCGGTGAGAAACGAAGCGCCGCGTTGGGAACGAGCAGGACACCCTCGACCTGCTGCACGGTGATCTCAGCCGTCGCGGTCATGCCGGGCCGCAGGAGCAGCTCGGTATTGTCCGTACTCAGCACCGCCTTGTAGGTCACGACGCCCTGGACGACCTCCGAGCCGTAGCGAAGCTCGCGGATTTGCGCCGAGAATTTTCGATCGGGGTGGGCGTCCACGGAAAATGTCGCCCTCTGTCCTTCCTTGACCTTGCCGACATCGGCTTCGTCGACATCGACCTGGATCTCCATTTGCCGCAGATCCTCGGCAGTCGAGAAGAGGATGGGCGCCTGCAGGGAGGACGCGACGGTCTGGCCGGGGTCGACATTGCGGCTCAGCACAACGCCATTGATCGGCGAAGTGATTCTGGCCTTCGCGAGGTTCGTTTCATTGAGCTTGAGGTCGGCTTCAGCCACGCCGACATCGGCTTGAGCGCTCGCCAGCGCCGCTACGGCACGATCATGTGCGGCCCGGGCCGTGTCGAGCTCGAGCGACGAGACCACACTCCTGTCCGCAAGTGTCGACTTCCGCGCCAGATCCTTCTCCTTCTCGATCCTCGTGGCGTCGGCCTCCCTTACTTTCGCCTTCGCAGCCGTGAGGTGCGCCTTCGCGCTTTCGACTGTTGCGGCCAGCTTGTCGGTATCGAGCTCTGCCAGAACCTGGCCGACTTTGACTTCGCTGTTGAAATCAACATTGACCCTGCGGACGGTGCCGGAAAGCTCGCTCGAGATATCGACCTTGTTCGTCGGCTGGACCGAGCCCGTCGCGGTAACGATCAACGTGAGACTGCCTCGCGCGACTGGCTCGGTCACATAACGGACCGCCGAGCCGGTTCCGCTCGACAGGTAGAGCCATAGCAGGATCGCAAGCAGCGCCGCGCTAATCGCGCCATATATCGCAAACCGGCGACGCGACTGAGACCCGCTGGCCGAACCCAGGCCCAACACCTGCTCGATATTCAAGAGCTGTTGTGGTTTGACTGGTTTGTCCAAGATGTCTCGCCTCCGACGCCACATCTCACTAAGGGTCATCGGAGGCAGACGGCATTGACCACGATCAAGCAATAACAGTGCCCGGCTCAGCGTTGAGGGGCCCGCCGAATCTTCCGCGCTTCGCCTCTCTGCTCAAGCCGCTCACTGACATCCAGGCGACCTACCTGAGGAGAAATACATGCCCTCCCCGGAATCGGGTGCGGCAAGGGCCCTGCAGCGAGCCGGCGCCCGCTACAAGCGCAACGTTATGATCATCGATCGACGCGCAAGGCCCGAGCCTGCGCTTGTGCTTGAGCGCCGCTTCCGACCGTCGCAGAGCCCCGCTTGCTTGATGCGCGTCTGAGCTGTGAGCATCATCGCCAATCAACCTAGGGCGAACGCGTAGCCCAGGCGATTGCTCCGAACTAGGCGAAGCGTGCCTGACAATACGGCTTCGTCGGCGTGTCGGATCGGCAGCTAGGATTTTGATGGGAACGTCGGCTTGGGCGCGCCGGCAGCGCGTCAAGGTAGGCGATGATGTTGTCGATTTCCGCCCTGGTGAGCTGGATATCGGGCATCGGTGCGTGCGGCTGGATCAGGACGGCTGTGATCTGTTCGACGGTCTGGCCTGGCTTGGTCGCCATGCCGCGAAACGTCAGCGTACCGGCGGGGACTGCTTGTGCGGACGCATTCTCAATCAAATGACAGCTCCTGCACAGCCGGATCGCCAGCTCCCTGCCCTTCTCTGCCGACGGTTCCGCTACCTGTGCGCTCGCCGTTGCCGAGGCGCACCACACCAAAGCCAAGTGAACGACTGCAACTGCAAACCAATGCACGCGGCTTTGCTTGCTACCCGACATCCTTGCCCCCCGAGCTGCTCGCGCCTCATCTATCCGCATCGGCTTGCCTTTCTCATACGCCGCCCAACTGCACGGCACCCAGGTCATCGATCGGTTCAGCGGCACACCAGCACAGGCACGCTCGAATGGGTCAGTACCTTCAGAGTAACACTCCCGAGCAGCACGGCTTTGATGCCGCTGCGTCCGTGCGAAGCCATCAGGATCAGGTCCGCACCGCTTGATTTGGTTGTGGCAATGATCGCTTCGTGCGGCTGGCGACTCTCGACCTTCATGGCATCGGCATTCACGCCCGCCGCTTTGGCTCCGGACAGGGCCTCAGACAGCGTCCGATCGGCATCTGCATCCAGATAGGCGAGCGCCGGGTGGCGGACGGCCTCGGGCAGACCGACGAACGCGGTATCCTGATCACCCAGGCTAGCAAACGGCGAAGTCACGGTCAGGAACGTCACGCGCGCACCCAGTGCTCGGGCAAGCTGAATACCCTCGGCCACGGCTTTACCGGCAAGCTCCGATCCGTCGGTAGCAACGACGATATGCTTCAAGACGGCGAACTCCGATTGCCTTGGCGCAGCGAACTGCACAGCCGGTCATTGAACTCATTGACCTGCTGCAGGCATCTCAATTGTTGAGAAAAGCACCACTCACAGCCCTCGGAATTGATGCAGGTCAACGGCGACCGGTGGTCGCGGTTTGATACTGGTACTTCAGATGCAGGGAAAGCTATGGTGCAGCGGCCAATCGTCGGAGTATCCATGTTGAATGCGCTGATAACCTCGGCGGGTGTGGCTGCGCGCGCCAACGTTCTTGGGCTTCGCCGCGCCTCGGCAGAACACCGGGTTGGATCAACGCTGGCAAACCTTGCAGCAGCGGTCATCATCGTGTTGGTGCTGTTCTCTGCGCGGGCAACATCTGCAGAACTCGGCGATGCGCTGCGTGGGCGCGCATACGCCGAGCGGATATGTGCGCTGTGCGCAATGTCATGCGGTGGCGCCGTCTGATCCGATCTCGCCGCGCCCAGAAGCGACACCATTTAGCGTTGTGTCACAGCTGGCTGGCATCAACGATAGGGCGCTCTCCGTGTTTCTTCAGACACCGCATGCCAAAATGCCCAATCTGGTGGTCACTGGCCAGGATCGCGATGATCTCATTGCCTACATCGTCAGCCTCCGCAGTGGGCAATAGCACCGGTCCGGTGCCGTCGTGAGTAGCCGATTGATGAGAGCAGGCGCCGCACGTGCAGATGGGAACTGAGATCATGCTGCAATGGCAATGGCGCGCCGTCGTCGCAATCACCTGCATCTGGGTCAGTGTGTTTCCGCAAGCTGCACGCGCTCAAGATGCGGCGCGTATTGATCGCGGGCGCGTGTTCGTCGAGAAGAACTGCGCCGAGTGCCATTCCGTGATGCCGACCGGACCAAGTCGGCATCGATCGGCGCCGCCCTTCAGGGTGCTCGGCGAGAAATATCCGATCGAGCATCTGGCCGAAGCGCTTGCCGAGGGCATCATAGTCGGCCACTCGGCAATGCCGGTCTTCAGACTTGAGCCCGACGAGATCGCCGATCTGCTCGACTACATCGCGAGCTTGCAGAAGCCCTCTGCGGACAAATGACGCCGATGATAGGCAGGTAAAGAGATAAGCTTGTTGCTTCCAGCCCACCTCACCGGGAAGGTGCAACATACTGATCTAGCCCCCCGTAGATCGTCGCCAACCTCCGGTGAGATCCAATCACAGCGATGCCCGAGTGGCAGTGGCATCCTGTCAGCGCATGTTGGCCTCACTCTTGGAATCGAGTTCGCCCCCTGACGCGGCGTGGAATGAGCGTAAACGGGTGTATGAGACCAGCAATTTGATCATCGGTAGCACGTCGATAACGGCTTACGCCGAGGGAGATCAGAGCGGACTCTGGACCTGCACCGTGGCGGCGGCTGTTTTCCGATTTACGTGATGCACCTGCGACCTGATCCTCCGTCCAGAGCAGGCGGTCCAGCACCAACGCCGGCGGCTTTGGAGATGATTGCCCGATTGATTCTCGTCAAATACCGGTCATAGGCTTTGTCTCACTACTCGGTTGCAGCGCAAGAGATCCGAGACACCCCGAGAACCCGCTCGATGCAACGCAATGCCCGACATCGTCTTTGAGGCGCGCGGCCTGACCAAGGTCTACCGCAGCGGGGAGGTGGAGGTGCGCGCGCTCGACGGCGTCGACATGGAGCTCCTGGCCGGTGAGCTCGTCGTCCTTCTCGGTCCGTCCGGCTCGGGCAAGTCGACGCTGCTGAACATCCTCGGCGGCCTCGACCACGCGACATCCGGCACCGTGCGCTTCCGTGCGCACGACCTGACGGCGCTCGACGATGCCGGACTGACGTCGTACCGGCGCGATCATGTCGGCTTCGTGTTCCAGTTCTACAATCTCATTCCCTCGCTTACGGCCCGCGAGAACGTGGCCCTCGTCACGGAGATCGCACGCGATCCCATGACGCCCGAGGCGGCCCTCGATCTGGTCGACCTCGGCCCGCGCATGGATCACTTCCCCGCTCAGCTTTCGGGTGGCGAACAGCAGCGTGTCGCCATCGCCCGCGCGATCGCCAAGCGGCCGGACGTCCTGCTCTGTGACGAGCCGACCGGAGCCCTCGACAGCAAGACAGGAGTGCGCGTGCTGGAGGCGCTCCTCCGCATCAATCAGGAGCTTTCCACCACCACGGCGATCATCACCCACAACGCCGCGATCCGGGATATGGCACACCGCACGTTCCTTTTCGGCGACGGCCGCATCACCGGCGTCGAGGTTAACGCCGTGCGCAAGGCGCCTGCCGAGATCAGCTGGTAGCACCATGCGCACGCTCGATCGCAAGCTGCTCCGGGACTTGAGGCGTATGTGGGCACAGGCCCTCGCGATCGCGCTGGTGATGGCATCCGGCGCCGCGACCTTCGTCCTCGCCAGCGGCGCCTATCGCTCCCTCGACGAGACGCGCCGCACCTACTACGAGCGCTATCGGTTCGGCGAGGTTTTCGCGGAGATCAAACGTGCGCCGAAGGCGCTCGGCGATCAGATCCGTACGATCGACGGGGTCTCCGCCGCCGAGCTCAGGATCTCGCACCTTGCCCTGCTCGATATTGCAGGGCTCTCCGATCCCGCGACCGGGCAGGTTATCTCGATTCCCGAGCAGACGGCGGGACAGCTCAACAGGCTGCATTTAAGGTCGGGCCGGCTGCCCGAATTCGACCGGAGCGACGAGGTCGTCGTCAACGAGTCGTTTGCAAAGGCACACAGGTTGCGGATCGGCGCGACGCTCAAGGCGTTGCTGAACGGCAAACAGCGTACGCTCAAGATCGTCGGCATCGCGCTCTCGCCCGAGTTCATCTACGCCATCGGTCCGGGCGATCTGCTCCCGGACGACCGGCGCTTCGCGGTGCTCTGGATGTCGGAGCGGACGCTTGCCGGGCTCTTCGATCTTGACGGCGCCTTCAACGCCGTCAGCCTTCGCCTCCTGCGCGACGTCCGCCCTGAACGGGTCATCGACGCACTGGACGCCATCCTCGCGCGCTATGGCGGCACCGGGGCCTATAGCCGCAAGGATCAGTTTTCCCACGCTTTCCTGGATGCCGAGTTGAAGCAGCTCGACGCGCTGCGCCGGGTCATGCCACCGATCTTTCTGCTGGTTTCCGCGTTCCTCATCAACATGATCTTGACCCGCATGATCACGCTGGAGCGTGAGCAGATCGGGTTACTGAAGGCCGTAGGCTACGGGCCGCTCGCCATCGCGATGCATTACATCAAGTTCGTGCTCGCTATCGCGCTTATCGGCATCGCCATCGGCTTCGTGGCCGGTGCCTGGCTGGGCCAGGGAATGACGCGCCTCTACGCGGAGTTCTTCCAATTCCCGTTCCTGATCTTCAGGAACGACGCCGACACATACGCCATCGCCGGCATCGTCTCGACGGCCGCAGCGGTCGCCGGCGCGTTGCGCACGGTCACCGGCATCCTGCGCCTGGCTCCGGCCGTTGCCATGCAGCCGCCGGCACCGCCCCGCTACAACCGTGGCCTTACGGCCCACATCCATACCCGCCTGCCCCTGTCGCAGATGACCATCATGTCGCTGCGCCACATGGCGCGATGGCCGATGCGCTCGGCGTTCACCGCGCTCGGCATCTCGCTCGGCCTCGCGCTGCTCGTCACGGCGCTTCTCTCGTTCGATTCGGTGGAGCGGATGATCGATGTGGCGTTCTTCAAGACCGAGCGTCAGCACGCGACGGTTCACTTCAACGAGGCCCAGCACATCCGCGCCCTCGAATCCGTCACTCGACTGGCGGGCGTGATGCGGGCCGAGCCGCTGCGGACAGCCGTCGTCCGGCTGCGGCATGAGCACCACGCGCGCAAGCTGACGATCATCGGCAAGCCGGCCGATATGGATCTTTCCCGTGTCCTCGATGCGAGCTTGCGGGCGGTCTCTCTGCCGCCCCACGGCATCGTCGTCGACGAGCGGGTCGCCGAGCTGCTGGCGATCAAGCGCGGTGACACGGTCGAGGTGGAGGTTCTCGAAGGTAAGCGCGGTCATCGCCGCGTCGTGGTCAGCGACGTGATCACCAGTTATCTCGGGCTTTCCGCGTACATGGACATCGACGCGCTCCATGACCTCCTCGACGACGGCCCGCGCGTCACTGGCGTGCACATCTCATACGACCCGCTTCAAGAGCCGGCACTCTTCGCCGCCATCAAGTCCACGCCCGCCATAGGCTCTATCGCTCTTCAGCAGCGCGCGGTCAGCCGCTTCCGCGAGACGATCGAGAAGAACATCAACTATATGGTTGGTCTGCCCCCTGAAAAGTGGTCCTCCCTGAAGTAGGCTATTGAGCCGTAGGAGGACGTTTGAATGCCCCAGAAGAAGCATAGACCTGAAGAGATCGTGGCGAAGCTGCGCCAGGTCGAC
>Ga0182740_1000646_pt1 | contig 32918 bp, 28 predicted proteins | sample eDN5th37CKraftBY_FD_128872 | JGI IMG/M metagenome (GOLD analysis project Ga0182740, IMG submission 128872) | Enriched backyard soil microbial communities from Emeryville, California, USA - eDNA 5th pass 37_C Kraft BY (version 2) (version 2) | ecosystem: Environmental > Terrestrial > Soil >...
CGGCGGGAATGTTCACGGACAGGGTCCGCTCGCGGGTGACGCGCCCGGCTCCCGCACAGGAGGGACACGGCGTCTCGATCACCTGGCCGCGGCCATGGCAGGCCGGGCAGGTCCGCTCCAGCGTGAAGAAGCCCTGGGCCTGGCGCACGCGGCCGGCGCCGCCGCAGGTGGTGCAGGCTTTCGGGCTGGTGCCGGCCTTGGCGCCGGAACCGGAACACGCCTCGCAGGTGACGGAGGTGGGGATGCGCACCTGCGCCGTCTTGCCGTGATAGGCTTCCTCGAGGGTGATCTCCATGTTGTAGCGCAGGTCCGCCCCGCGCTCGCGGCCGCCGGAGGAACGGCCCCGGCCGCCGCCCATGCCGAAGATGCCCTCGAACAGGTCGGAAAAGCTGCTGCCGAAATCGGCCCCGAAGCCTGGGCCGCCACCGAAGCCACCGCCGCCCTGCTCGAAGGCGGCGTGGCCGAAACGGTCATAGGCGGCGCGCTTGTCGGGGTCCTTGAGGATCTCGTAAGCCTCGTTGATCTCCTTGAAGCGGACCTCGCTCGTGGCGTCGCCCTTGTTGCGGTCCGGATGCCACTGCATCGCGAGCTTGCGGAACGCAACCTTGAGGCCGGCGTCGTCGACGGTCCGTTCGACTTCGAGCGTCTCGTAGTAGCAGCGTTTGGACATGCGGCTGATTTCCAGAGAAGCAGCGCCGGTTGCGGCCGGGCCGGGGCGGCGCATGACGGCTCATGGATTCACGAGGCTCATGCGCAACCGGGCCGGGGCGGCCCGAAGAACGTGAAAGGCCAGATGGGCGAGTCCAGACTGGAAAGGCGCGCCGGATTTCGCCGGCGGGCCTTCCGGCCGGTCAGGCCGACTTCTTCGTGTCGTCGTCCACCTCGGTGAATTCAGCGTCGACCACATCATCCTTGGCCGCGTCGGCGGCGGCAGCGGCCTCGCCGCCCTCCTGCTGGGCCTTGTACATCGCCTCGCCGAGCTTCATCGAAGCCTGGGCCAGCGTGTTGGTCTTGGCGGTGATCGCCTCGGCGTCATTGCCCTTCAGGGCCTCGCGCAGGTCGGCGATCGCATCCTCGATGGCGCGGCGGTCACCCTCGGCGAGATTGGCGCCATGCTCGGCAACCGACTTCTCCGTCGTGTGGATCAGCGCCTCGCCGTGGTTCTTCGCCTCGACCGCGGCCTTGCGCTCCTTGTCCTCGGCGGCATGCTCCTCGGCGTCGCGCACCATCTTCTGGATGTCGGCTTCCGACAGGCCGCCGGACGCCTGGATGCGGATCTGCTGCTCCTTGCCGGTCGCCTTGTCCTTGGCATGGACGTTGACGATGCCGTTGGCGTCGATGTCGAAGGTCACCTCGATCTGCGGCATGCCGCGCGGCGAGGGCGGAATGCCCATGAGGTCGAACTGGCCGAGCATCTTGTTGTCGCTCGCCATCTCGCGCTCGCCCTGGAACACCCGGATCGTCACGGCGTTCTGGTTGTCCTCCGCCGTGGAGAAGACCTGGCTCTTCTTGGTCGGGATCGTGGTGTTGCGGTCGATGATGCGGGTGAACACGCCGCCCAGCGTCTCGATGCCCAGCGACAGCGGAGTGACGTCGAGCAGCAGCACATCCTTGACGTCGCCCTGGAGCACGCCGGCCTGCACCGCCGCGCCGATGGCCACGACCTCGTCCGGGTTGACGCCCTTGTGCGGCTCCTTGCCGAAGAACTGCTTCACGGCGTCCTGAACCTTGGGCATGCGCGTCATGCCGCCGACCAGCACCACCTCGCCGATCTCGCCGGCGGAGATGCCGGCATCCTTCAGCGCCTTGCGGCAGGGCTCGATGGTCTTCTGGATCAGGTCGTCTACCAGCGCCTCGAACTTGGCGCGGGTCAGCTTCAGCGTCAGATGCTTCGGACCGGAGGCGTCGGCCGTGATGAAGGGCAGGTTGATCTCGGTCTGGGTCGTGGAAGACAGCTCGATCTTCGCCTTCTCGGCGGCTTCCTTGAGCCGTTGCAGGGCGAGCTTGTCGTTGCGCAGGTCGATGCCCTGCTCCTTCTGGAATTCGTCGGCCAGATAGCTGACCAGACGCATGTCGAAGTCCTCGCCGCCGAGGAAGGTGTCGCCATTGGTGGACTTCACCTCGAACACGCCATCGCCGATCTCGAGGATCGACACGTCGAAAGTGCCGCCGCCGAGGTCATAGACCGCGATCATGCCGGTCTTGGCCTTGTCGAGGCCATAGGCCAGCGCCGCCGCGGTCGGCTCGTTGATGATGCGCAGCACTTCAAGGCCGGCGATCTTGCCGGCGTCCTTGGTGGCCTGGCGCTGGGCGTCGTTGAAATAGGCCGGAACGGTGATGACCGCCTGCTCGACCTTCTGGCCGAGATGGGCTTCGGCCGTCTCCTTCATCTTCTGGAGCGTGAAGGCGGAAATCTGCGAGGGCGAGTAGGTCTTGCCGTCCGCCTCCAGCCAGGCATCGCCGTTGGACGCCTTGGTGATCTTGTAGGGGACGAGCTTCTTGTCCTTTTCGACCGTGGGGTCGTCATAGCGGCGGCCAATCAGGCGCTTCACCGCGAAGAAAGTCTTTTCCGGATTGGTGACCGCCTGGCGCTTGGCCGGCTGACCGACGAGGCGCTCGCCGTCATCGGTGAAGGCGACGATGGAGGGCGTGGTGCGCGCGCCTTCCGCATTCTCGATCACTTTCGGTGTGGTGCCTTCCATCACGGCCACGCACGAATTGGTCGTGCCGAGGTCGATGCCGATGACCTTACCCATGATAATCCCTCTCTTTCGCGGCAGGCCAGGCCGGACCCTGACGGCGTCCGGGAAACGCGCCAGCTATGCGCGCCCCATGATCCAGCCCCCATATGGTACAAGCTGCGCCGCAAACCCCATGCGGCTTCATGGCACATATAGGACAGGAGCCATGCCTCGCAAGGCCGTGAACGGCTGGCCGCGGTGTTTCACCGCCGCCATTTCATCGCCGCGCCGGCGTGCGGGCCGGGATATGCACGAAGGCGCGGACCGGTGCGCGGCGTGCCGGCGCGAGGATGCCGCAGACCGCCCGCCCGAGCGGCGTTCCGGCGAAGGCAAAAGCAGCGGCGGAGGCGGAGGCAGAGGATGAACGATCCGCCGCGCCTGTTTCCGGACGACCTCCTGCCCGCGGACCCTGTGGAATCCACAGCGGCCGCGCCGGCATGGCCGGCGGGTTTCGCCCATCATCCGGGGCTGCTGGACCGGGCCGCGCAGGAACAGTTGCGGGACGGCATCCGGGAGGTGGTGCGCGCCGCCCCGCTGTTCACGCCGCGCATGCCGAAAACGGGTCAGCCGCTGTCGGTGCGGATGACGAATTGCGGGGCGCTCGGCTGGGTCAGCGACGCGGCCGGCTATCGCTACCAGCGCCACCATCCCGTGACCGGCGCGCCATGGCCGCCGATGCCCGGCATGCTGGCCGCGCTGTGGCGGCGGCTCGCGCCGGATGCGCCGGCGCCGCAGGCGTGCCTGGTGAATTTCTACGGCCCGCAGGCGCGGATGGGCCTGCATCAGGACCGCGACGAACAGACCTTCGCCGCGCCGGTGGTCTCGCTCTCGCTAGGCGAGACCTGCCTGTTCAGGATCGGCGGCGCGGCGCGCGGCGGCAGGACCCAGTCCCTGCGCCTCGCCTCCGGCGACGCCGTCGTGCTGGGCGGGCCGGCGCGGCTCGCCTTCCATGGCGTGGACCGGATCTATCCCGGCACCTGCGACCTGCTGCCGAACGGCGGCCGAATCAACCTGACCCTGCGGCGGGTGACGCCGGCGGGCGATGCCCCCTGACCCACGATCCGGACCGGCGTTGCCAAATCGCCGCGCCCCTGCCTTATTCCGGGCATGGGTCTGGTCTGATATCCCGGACCCATGAGATATATTTTTTCGCGACATATTTTTGCGCGCACGCCCCGCTTCCGCCTCGTCCTCGCAATCCTTGCGCTGGCACTGGCCGGCCCGCTGTCGCCGCCCCGGCAGGCCCTTGCCGCCGATCCGGTGTTTCCGCTGGGAGCACGGCTCGGCCTGGTGCCGCCCAAGGGCATGCAGCCGGCCCAGGCTTTTCAGGGCTTCGGCGACCCGCAGAACAACGCCGGCATCATCCTCAACCTGCTGCCGGCCCGCGCCTATGGCGAGATCGAACAGAGCGTGACTGCGCCCGCCCTGAAGAAGGAAGGCATCGTCCAGCAGAAGCGCGAGGCCATCACCACGCCGTTCGGCCGCGGCTTCCTCATCGTCGCGCGGCAGACCGCGGAGGGCGAGAAGCTGCGCAAATGGCTGCTGGTGGTGAAAGGCGCGCCTGCTAAAGCGACCGACATGAAGGCGGCGGCCGGCAAAGCGGCCGCCGGGGCCAAACCCGCGGAGGCGGACAAGGCCCCGGTCTCGGCGCTCACGGCGACGGCAGAGGAGACCGCCGCGCTGGTCACCGTGCAGATTCCGGAAACGGCGGCGAAGCACTATCCCGACGCCGCGATCCGCGCCGCTCTCGCGACCCTGACCATCCGCGACACCGTGCCGGACGCGGAGCATCTTTCCCTGCTGCCGTTCGAACTCAAGACGCTGTCGGACTTCAGGATCGCCGCGGTGATGCCCGGCCGCGCCGTGCTGCTGAGCGATGCCGTGCCGGGTGGTAAGGCGGATGACAGCAGCGAGCCCGGGTCCGGCGCGCCGGACGGCGGCGATGCGCCCCATCTGGTCATCACGCTCGGCCCCGATGCGCCATCCCAGACCGACGACCGGGACGCCTTCGCGCGGCGCATCTTCGGCGGCGTCGGCAATCTCAAGGAGGTGAAGATCGAGGTATCGGAGCCGCTGCGGATCGGCGGCGCGTTCGGCCATCAGATCATGGCCGAGGCCAAGGACCAACGCACTGACAAGCCGCTGCGGGTGGTGCAGTGGCTGCGCTTCGGCGGCGGCACCCATATGCAGATGGTCGGCACCGCCCCGCGCGAGGAATGGACCGAGGCACTGAACAGATTCCGCGCCGTGCGGGACGGCATCAGCCCGCGCTGACACGTCCCCCGGTTACGCAGCCACACCGGCGCCGGCTTTCCCCGCCGCGGCGGGAGGCGATGGGAGGCTGCTCAGTTGCCGCCGGGCGCGACCTTCGGCCCGCCCTTGGAGACGCCGACCATGGCCGGGCGCAGCACCCGCTCGCCGATCCTGTAGCCGGGCTGGACCACCTGGGCGACCATGCCGGACGGCACGCTGGGGTCCGGCAGTTCGAACATCGCCTGATGCAGGTTGGGATCGAACTTCTCGCCCTGGGGGTCGAATTTCTTCACGCCGTTCTTGTCCAGCGCCTTGATGAGTTCGCGCTCGGTCAGTTCCACGCCTTCGATCAGGCTGCGGGTGGGCTCGTCCGCCGCCTCGCGCATCCGCGTATCCGCAAGCTGGAGCGCCCGCGCGAGATTGTCGGCGACGCCGAGCAGTTCGCGGGCGAAGTTGGTGACGCCGTAGGTCCGCGCATCCGCGACCTCGCGCTCGGTGCGCCGGCGCAGGTTCTCCATTTCAGCCAGCGTGCGCAGCAGCCGGTCCTTGAGATCGTTGGATTCCTCGGTCAGCTTCGCGACCAGCTCGGCGATTTGCTCGCGGGTCTGCTCCTGGCCCTCGACCCCTTCGGAGGTGCCCTGCACTGCGTCCTGCGCGTCCGCGGCCGCGCCGGAACCGGCGGTCGTGTCCGTCATGATGTCTTCCCGTCGTCGAGAGGTGGTCCTGTCCGGCCCCGGATATCAGCGTTGCGCGCCTGAAAATCAAGCGCGGCCCGGGCGTTGGCGCGGGCCCGTCACGCCCCCAGCAGCTTGGAGACCACCCGCGCCGTGTAATCCACCATCGGGATGACGCGGGCATAGTTCAGCCGCGTCGGGCCGATCACGCCGATCACGCCGACGATGCGGCCGGCCCCGTCGCGATAGGGCGCGACCACGGTGGAGGAGCCGGACAGCGAGAACAGCTTGTTCTCCGAGCCGATGAAAATGCGCGCCCCGTCGGCATCCTCGGCGCGGCCGAGCAGGTCGATCAGTCCCTGCTTGGTATCGAGGTCGTCGAACAGCAGCCGCACCCGTTCGAGGTCGGCCAGCGCATGGAGGTCCTCCAGCAGGTTGGCGTGGCCGCGCACGATCAGCTTGCGGTTGTCGCCATCGCCGCCGGACCAGCTCGCGAAGCCGGCCTCGACGATCCTGCGGGAGAGCTGGTCCAGTTCCGTGCGCGCTTCGGCCAGCGCCTTTTCCAGCTCGATGCGGACCTCGCCGAGGGTGCGCCCGCGCAGGCGCGCGTTGAGAAAGTTGGTCGCCTCGATGAGCGCGGAGGCCGGCAGGCCCACCGGCAGGTCGATGATGCGATTCTCCACCTGCCCGTCATCGGACACCAGCACGACCAGCGCCCGCTCCGGCTCGAGACGCACGAATTCGATATGCTTGAGCCGAACGTTGATCTTGGCGGTGAGCACGACGCCGGCGGCCCGGGTGAGGCCGGAGAGCATGCCGGTCGCCTCGTTCAGCACGCTCTCCATGGAGCCGCGGCCCGACGCGGCGACCTGGGCCTCCATCTCGCGGCGGTCGTCCTCGCCGAGATCGCCGATCTCCATCAGCGCATCGACGAAGAAGCGCAGGCCGAGTTCCGTGGGCAGCCGGCCGGCGGAGGTATGCGGCGCATAGACCAGCCCGAGCTGTTCGAGATCGGACATCACGTTGCGCACCGAGGCCGGCGACAGCGGCGTCGCGATCAGGCGGGCGATGTTGCGCGAGCCGACCGGCTCGCCGGTGGCGAGGTAATTCTCGACGATCTGGCGAAAAATATCGCGGGACCGGTCATTGACCATCGCCAGGCTGATCGCCGCCGATCCGATGGGAATGTCGTGGGACACTCTGTCGTCTCTCTGCCTTCCGGTGCGGCGCATCCCGTGCGCCCGGTTCCTGCCCGAATGTGTCGCTCCCGGTCCGCCGACGCAAGCCGGTCGCCCGTCCTGTCGCCTATCTTGCCGCTCTTGCTCCGCCGCGCGCAGGCACCTACAAGCCGCGAACCCGCGCAGACGGGACCACCGGATTCCAGGAGCACACCATGAGACCCAGCGGACGCCAGCCGGACGAATTGCGCGCCGTGTCGCTGGAGCGCAGCGTGGTGAAATATGCCGAGGGCTCCTGCTTCGTGAAATTCGGCGACACCCATGTGCTGGTCACCGCCACACTGGAGGAGCGGCTGCCGCCGTGGCTCAAGGGCCAGGGCCGCGGCTGGGTCACCGCCGAATACGGCATGCTGCCGCGCGCCACCCATGACCGCACCCGCCGCGAAGCGGCCGCCGGCAAGCAGGGCGGCCGCACGGTCGAAATCCAGCGGCTGATCGGCCGCAGCCTGCGCACGGTGGTCGACCTTCAGGCGCTGGGCGAGCGCCAGATCACGGTGGACTGCGACGTCATCCAGGCCGATGGCGGCACCCGCACCGCCTCCATCACCGGGGCCTGGGTCGCGCTGCACGACTGTTTCTCGTGGATGAAGGCGCGCAACCTGCTGAAAGCCGGCGAGCCGCTGCGCGACCATGTCGCCGCCGTCTCCTGCGGCGTCGCCGGCGGCGTCTCGGTGCTGGACCTCGACTATGCCGAGGACTCGGAGGCCGACACCGACGCCAATTTCGTCATGACCGGGTCGGGCAAGATCATCGAGGTGCAGGCCACCGCCGAGCGCGACCCGTTCTCCGAGGAACAGCTCACCGCGCTGCTCGCACTCGCCCGCAAGGGCACCGAGAAGCTGGTGGCCTTGCAGAAGCTGGCGGTGGCGTGAGCGCGCCGGCCGCCCATCGCCGTCTCGCCGGCCGGGTGGTGATCGCCACCCATAATGCCGGCAAGCTGCGGGAGATGCGCGAACTGCTGGCGCCTTACGGCATCGAGGCCGTCTCCGCGGGCGAGCTGAACCTGCCGGAACCGGAAGAAACCGGCGCGAGCTTTGCCGCCAACGCCCGCATCAAGGCGGAGGCCGCCGCGCAGGCGACCGGCCTGCCCGCCTTCGCGGACGATTCCGGCCTCTGCGTCCAGGCCCTGGGCGACGCGCCGGGCATCCATTCCGCCCGCTGGGCCGGGCCGGACAAGGATTTCGACCGCGCCATGGCGGCGATCAACTCGATGCTGGCCGACCACGGCGCGACCAGGCCGGCCTTGCGCGGCGCGCATTTCGTCTCGGCGCTGTGCATCGCCTGGCCGGACGGCCATGTGGAGGAATTCGAGGGCCGTGTGGACGGGCACCTCGTCTGGCCGCCGCGCGGGCCGGCCGGCTTCGGCTACGACCCGATGTTCCAGCCGGACGGCCACGAGCGCACTTTCGGGGAGATGAGCGCCGAGGAGAAGCACGGCCTGCCGCCGCGCGGCCTTGGCCTCTCCCACCGGGCGCGGGCCTTCCTCAAGCTGGCCGACGCCTGCCTCGCGCCGGCTTGAGGCTTCCCATCGTCATGGTTGCCGAAAGATGAATCCCCGCGCGTCGTGACGGCGAGCGGACGATCTGCGATAGCTTGCGCCATGACGACCCGCGAATCACCCTTCGGCGTCTATGTCCACTGGCCGTTCTGCCTGTCGAAGTGCCCGTACTGCGACTTCAACAGCCATGTCCGCCGCGGCGCCATCGACGAGGCGCGCTATGTCGCCGCCTTCGCCGCCGAGATCGCGGCGACGGCAGCGCGCGTGCCCGGCCGCACGGTGTCGTCGGTCTTTTTCGGCGGCGGCACGCCGTCGCTGATGCAACCATCCACCATCGCCGGCATCCTCGACGCCATCGGCAGGCACTGGACCGTCGCCGGCGATGCCGAGGTGTCGCTGGAGGCCAATCCCACCAGCGTCGAAGCCACGCGCTTCGCCGGCTACCGCGCCGCCGGGGTCAACCGCGTGTCGCTCGGGGTGCAGGCGCTGGACGACGAACAGCTCAAGCGCCTCGGCCGGCTGCATACGGCGCGGGAAGCGCTCGACGCCGTCGCCATCGCGCGGAAACACTTCGAGCGTTATTCGTTCGACCTGATCTATGCCCGGCCCGGCCAGACGCCGGAGGCATGGGAGGCCGAGCTGAAATGGGCCATCGCGGAAGCGGCCGAACATCTGTCGCTCTACCAGCTCACCATCGAGGAGGAGACGCCGTTTCACGCACTCCATGCCGCCGGCAAGCTGGTGATCCCCGACGACGACATGGCCCGCACGCTCTACGACCTCACCCAGGAGGTCTGCGCCGCCCATAGCCTGCCGGCCTATGAGGTGTCGAACCATGCCCGGCCGGGCGCGGAATGCCGCCATAACCTGATCTACTGGCGGCTGCACGACTATGCCGGCATCGGCCCCGGCGCCCATGGCCGCCTCACCATCGACGGCCGCCGCCACGCCACCGCCACCGAGAAGCGGCCCGAGGGCTGGCTGATGCGGGCGGAGACGAACGGGCATGGCGTGGTGCTGGACGAGACCCTGACCCGCGAGGAGACCGGCGACGAATTTCTGCTGATGGGTCTGCGGCTCGCCGAGGGCATCGACCCGGCGCGCTATGAAGCCCTGTCCGGCCGTCCGCTGGATGCCCGCCGCATCGCCATGCTTCAGGAACAGGGCGCGGTGACCGCGACGGCGGATGGCTATCTGCGCGTCACGCCGGAAGGCTTCCCCGTGCTCGACGCCGTGGTAGCCGACCTCGCGGCGTGAACCCCGCGCCGCCGCCTTTCCCGTCCCTGTCTTTCAGCTCCCCGGCGCGAAAGCTTTCGGCGGCTGGCCGATGATCTGGCCGCCGCTCGGCGTGACGCGCATCACCGCGAGGCCGCGCTGGCTGGTGCCCTCTGGGCGGAAGCGGAACAGGCCGTCGATGCCGGTGAAGCCCGACGCATTGGTCAGCGTTTCCGGCGCGAAGCGCTGGGGCCCTTGCGTCTTCGCCAGCGCCGCCACCAGCGCCACCGCGTCATAGGCGAGCGTCGCGGTACGCACCGGCTCCTGGCCGTATTTGGCGCGGTAGCGGTTCGCGAAGCTGCGGAAGCCGGCGGGATCGACCGTCGCATACCAGCCGCCCTGGAGCGCCGGGTTCGCGAAAACCTGCGAATCGTCCCACGCCCCGGTGCCGAGAAGCTGGGCGCGGCGCGTATCGATGCCGGCGGCGGTGATCATCGGCACGATGGCGCGCAGGCCCTCGACACGGTCCGGAATGAAGATGGCATCCGCCCCGCGCAACCCGGCGGAAGCCTGCTGCACCGCCTGCTGCATTCGCCCGGCGTCGCGGGAATAGCGCTGCTGGGCAACGATGCGGCCGTTGCGGCGCGACACTGCCTGCACGAAGGCGGCCTCGGCTACGTTGCCATAGGCATCCTCGGGGATCAGCGCCGCGAAGGAGCGCTTGCCGCTCTGGAAGGCGTAATCCACCACCCGGTCCACATCCGACTCGGGCAGGAAGCTCAGGAGATATACGCCGCGCGAAGCGACGCTGGCGTCCGTCGAAAAAGCGATGACCGGCACGTTGCGAGCGCGGGCGACCTGCCCGACGGGTCTCACCGAATGGGCGAACAGCGGCCCGAGGATGATCTCGGCGCCCTCGGCGAGGGCCTGCTGCGCCGCCGTCTGCGCGCCCTGCGCGGTGCCGCCGTCGTCCTTCACCAGAAGCTGGATGTCCGGATTGTTGAATTCGGCCAGCGCCAGTTCCGCCGCGTTGCGCATGGAAGCCGCGGCGATGCCGGCATTGCCGCTTGCGGACATCGGGAGGATCAGCGCGACGCGGACATTGCCCGCGCCGATGGCGGCCTGCTGCTGCGGAGCGCCGGAGGGCGCGCCGCCGCCGGGAAGCTGGTCGCCGCTGCCGAGACCGGAACAGGCCGCCAGCGCCAGGCCGCCGAACACGATGCCGGCGAGCGAGCCCGCCGCGCTGCGGCCCGTCCTAGGGACGCCGGGATTCAGCCCGGCAGCAGCCGGCCGGACAAACGACCAAACAAGCGTCCGCGACAGACGGGACAGATACTCACGCAACATTCGCCCTCTCCTCGGCATCCGCCGCCCGCGCAGGCAGGGGCGGCGCAGGCTGCGGGGTCCGGCCGGCTCCGGACTGTCCGGACCCCCGGCGCGGGATCGCCGGCATTTTTGAACGATTTGGTTAAGCAACGCAAAAGGCAAAAGGATTGCGGCGGCCCGGCGCTTCGCGTGCGCGTCTTCATGCCGTCTTCATGCCTTGCACCCCTTTGGCCCCGTTGACCCCCCAGCGCAAGCGCCGCGACGACCCCCGAGGCGCGGATGACGCAGCCGCGCCGCCGCGATAGGTTGCCCGCATGGAGACCCGATCCCCGTCCGCCGCGTCGCCACGCAGCCCCGCGACCTACAGCCTTGCCGGCCATATTCTGTCCGCGCCGCGGCTGCCGGGCGGGCTGCATGTGGTGGCAACGCCGATCGGCAACCTGCGCGACATCACCCTGCGGGCGCTGGAGGTGCTGGCGGCGGCGGATGTGATCGCCTGCGAGGACACCCGCGTCACCGGCCGGCTCACCCAGCATTACGGCCTCGCCACGCCGCTGACGCCCTATCACGAGCACAACGCCACGGAAGCCCGACCCCGGCTGCTGGCACGGATGGCGGAAGGGCAGGCGGTGGCGCTGGTGTCCGACGCCGGCACGCCGCTGATCTCGGACCCCGGCTACAGGCTGGTCCGCGCCGCGCAGGAGGCGGGCCACACCGTCACCGCCCTGCCCGGCGCCTCCGCCGTGCTCACGGCACTCGCGGGGGCCGGCCTGCCGACGGATGCCTTCCTGTTCGGCGGCTTCCTGCCGCAGAAGCAGGGCCAGCGCCGCAGCCGCATTGAGGCGCTGAGGGCCGTGCCCGGCTCGCTGGTGCTGTTCGAGACCGGGCCGCGCCTTGCGGAATCGCTGGCGGACCTCGCCGGGATTCTGGGAAGCCGCGAGGCGGCCGTCTGCCGCGAACTCACCAAGCTGCACGAGGAAATACGGCGCGGCACGCTACCCGAACTCGTGGCGCATTACGCGCAAGCCGGCGCGCCGCGCGGCGAGATCGTGCTGGTGATCGGCCCGCCCGCCGCCGACGCCCTGCCCGACGCCGCCGAGACCGACCGGCTGCTCACTGACGCGCTGGCGCGGCTCTCCGTGAAGGACGCCGTCGCCGAGGTCGCGCAGGCGACCGGGCAGAAGCGCCGCGAGGTCTATCAGCGCGCGCTGGCGCTGGCGAAGGACGGGCAGAACGCCGACCATGCCGCCCTCTAAACCACCCCTCAAGCCGATCTCGCCGCAACGCCGCCGGGTGCAGGCCGGCGACATCTTGCGCGCAGAACAGGAAGAAAAACGGCGCGCGGCAAAAGCACGAGAGGCTAAGGCGCAGGAACCTGCGCCACCGCCCGAAGCCCCTCCCGCCGATCCGGCCCGACAGGCCGCCTTCAATCTCGGCCTCTCCGCCGAGAGCCGGGCCGCGTCCTTCCTGCTGTCCAGGGGCTATCGCATCCTGAACCGGCGCTATCGCTCGCCAGCCGGCGAGATCGACATCATCGCCCAGCGCGGCAACCTCGTCGTCTTCGTCGAGGTGAAGGCGCGGCCGACCACGGCCGAAGCCGCCTTCGCGGTGACGCCGCGCCAGCGCCGGCGCATCGCGGCTTCCGCCGAGGCCTGGCTGGCGCTCAGCCCCGCCTTCGCGCAGATGGACTGCCGCTTCGATGCCGTGCTGGTGGCGCCGAACGCCGTTCCGGTCCATATCCCCGGAGCATTCGAGATCGAGGACGGGTGGGACGACTGATGAGCTTGAAGATCGCCGTACAGATGGACCCGATCGAGCGGATCAACATCCGCGGCGATTCGACTTTCGCCGTCATGCTGGAGGCGCAGGCGCGTGGTCATGCGCTTTCCTACTACACGCCGGACCGGCTCGCCCTGCACGACAAGACGGTGTGGGCCACCGTCCAGCCGGTCACGGTGCGCGACGAGATCGGCAATCATGCGACGCTCGGCGAGGCGCGCCGCGCGGACCTCACCGAGTTCGATGTCGTTCTGTTGCGGCAGGACCCGCCGTTCGACATGGCCTATATCACCACCACGCATCTGCTGGAGCGCATCCATCCGCATACGCTGGTGGTGAATGATCCCATGCAGGTCCGCAACGCGCCGGAGAAGGTGTTCGTCACCGAATTCCCGGAACTGATGCCGCCGACGCTGGTGACACGCGACCGCGAGGAAATCAAAGCCTTCCGCGCTGAGCATGGCGACATCGTCATGAAGCCGCTCTACGGCAAGGGCGGCGAAGCGGTGTTCCGCCTCACTGCGGAGGACCTGAATTTCGGCTCGCTCTACGATCTGTTCAGCGTCACCTTCCGCGAGCCCTGGGTGATCCAGAAATTCCTTCCCGAGGTGCGCGGCGGCGACAAGCGCATCATCCTGATCGACGGCGAATTCGCCGGCGCGGTGAACCGCGTGCCGGCCCCCGACGACCTGCGCTCCAACATGGTGCGCGGCGGCACCCCGCGCGAGACCGACCTGACGCCGCGCGAGCGCGAGATCATCCGCACCATCGGGCCGCATCTGCGCGAGCGCGGACTGCTGTTCGTCGGCATCGACGTGATCGGCGACTGGCTGACCGAGATCAACGTCACGTCACCGACCGGCGTACGCGCGATCAAGAGCCTCGGCGGGCCGGACTGCGCCGCCATCCTGTGGGACGTGATCGAGAGGAAGCGGGGAGGAGCATGATCCCGAAAAGTGGGCACCGGTTTTCGGAAAAGATCATGCTCCAGCAAAAGGGCGCGTGACGAATCCGATCCGGCTTTAGCTGGATCGGATTGCGCTTACCCCCGCAGCACGCCGCCGGTGCGCTTCGTCACTTCCGCGACGATCTTGCCGGCCACCGCGTCGATCTCCGCGTCGGTCAGCGTCTTCTCGCGCGGCTGCAACGTCACGGCGATGGCGAGCGACTTCTTGTCCGGGTCGATACCCTTGCCCTCATAGACGTCGAACAGATCGACGCTCGTAATCAGTTTCTTGTCGGCATTCTGCGCGGCGCGGACAAGGTCGCCGGCCTTCACGCCGCGATCCACGATGAAGGCGAAGTCGCGCTCGATCGGCTGGAACGCCGCCAGTTCCAGCAACGGCTTGGCACGGGTCGCGCGCGCCTTGGGCGCAGGGATGCGGTCGAGGACCGCCTCGAAGGCGACCAGCGGACCGGATACGTCCAGCTTCGTCAACATGGCGGGATGCAGCTCGCCGAAATGACCCAGCACATTCTGCGGGCCGATCTGCACCGTGCCGCTGCGGCCGGGATGAAACCATGCGGGCCCCCCCGGCACGATCTGCAATGACCCCATCGGCGCGCCGGCCGCCGCCAGCACCGCGAGCAGATCGCCCTTGGCGTCATTCGCATCGACAGCACCCGCGCTGCCGGACCAGTGCCGGCCCGCGCCGCTCGCTTTCGCGGAGGCGCGCCGCACGCCGCTCGCGGCCATGAACTGCTGTTCCGGCGCGGCGCCGGCAAACACCTGTCCCACTTCAAACAGCGCGACATCGCCGCTGCCGCGATCGGCGTTGCGCTGGGCGGCGGCGATCAGCCCCGGCAGCAGGCTCGGCCTCATGTCGGACAGGTCCGACGCGATGGGATTGGCGAGCGCCAACTCCGGCTTGCCGCCGCCGAAAATCTCCGCCTGCTCCTGCGCGATGAAGGACCATGTCACCGCCTCGACCATGCCGCGCGCGGCAAGCGCGCGCCGCGCCTTGCGGGTGCGGGTCTGGATCGGCGTGAGCACCGGCTTGCGGGCATCCTCGCCGCGCGGGAACGGCGTCGCCACGACCTGATCGAGCCCGGCGATGCGCACGATCTCCTCGACGATGTCGGCCTTGCCCTCCACATCCGGCCGCCATGACGGCACCGCGACCTTCACATTCGCGCCCTGCCCGGCGACGAAGAAGCCGAGATGGCCGAGGATGCGGCGCATCTCGGTCTGGGAAATGTCGAGCCCGGCGAGGCGCTTCACTTCCGCGACGGGGAAGTCGATGATGAGATCCGGGATCGGCGGCGCGCCGGCGGTGACAACCTCGGACGGTTCGCCGCCGCACAGGTCCAGCACCATGCGGGTCGCAAGCTCAAGGCCCGGCAACATGAAAGCGGGATCGACGCCGCGCTCGAAGCGGTAGCGCGCATCCGAATGGATGCCGAGCTTGCGCCCCGTCTGGGCGATGTTGAGCGGCGACCACAGCGCCGATTCGATCAGCACGTCGGTGGTGGTCTCGTCGCAGCCGGACTCTTCGCCGCCCATGATGCCCGCGAGCGATCCGACACCCCTGTCGTCCGTGATCACGCACATAGACTCGTCGAGAGTGTAGGTCTTGCCATCTAGGGCGAGCAGGGTCTCGCCATCCCTGGCGCGGCGCACGACGAGATTGCCGGACACTTTCTTCGCGTCGAACACATGCAGCGGCCGGCCACGGTCGAAAGTGATGAAGTTGGTGATGTCCACCAGCGCGTTGATGGGCCGCAGGCCGATGGCGCGCAGCTTGGCTTGCAGCCATTCCGGCGAAGGGCCGTTCTTCACGCCGCGCACCAGACGCAGCGCGAAGGCGGGGCACAGTTCGTCCGCATCCGGCGCGATGGCGACATTCACGGGACACGGAAACACGCCGGCCACCTGCTTCGGCGCGGTGTCGTTCAGCTTGCCCATGTCGGCGGCGGCAAGATCGCGGGCGATGCCATGGACGCCGGTGCAGTCCGGCCGGTTCGGCGTGAGGTTGATCTCGATCACCGCGTCGCCGAGCCCGGCCCATGTCGCATAGGGCTCGCCCACCGGCGCGTCCGCCGGCAGCTCGATGATCCCGTCCTGATCGCTGGACAGTTCAAGCTCCGCGCCGGAGCACAACATGCCGCGACTCTCGACGCCGCGAATGGTGCCGACGCCGAGGGTGATCTTCTTGCCGGGAATATAGGTGCCGGGCGGAGAGAACACGGTTTTCAAACCGGCGCGGGCATTGGGCGCGCCGCAGACGACCTGCACCGGTGCGCCGCCGTCCTTCACCTGTCCGATATCGACCATGCAGACGCGCAGCCGGTCCGCATTCGGATGCTGTTCGGCGGAGATGACATGGGCGATGACGAAATCCTTCAGCGTCCGCGCCTTGTCGTCCAGCCCCTCCACTTCAAGGCCGATCATCGTCAGCTTGTCGCTGAGCGCATCCAGCGGCTCGTCGGTTTCGAGATGCTCTTTCAGCCAGGACAGGGTGAATTTCATGGGTTAGTCTTCTCATCAAACGCAACTGGCACATCAGCAACATTCATCGAACTTTGATGAGACCGCCACATGTATCCCTTCTCGCCAGTTCCATCACCAACCCACTGATAGGGCTCGTTGGTCTCTTGGATCAGAAACTCAATGCCTTCTCTGATCTGAGGATGCTCACCTTGCACCGTAGTTGCGAGCATATCCCGAGGGCTCTTTCGGAAATTGATGATCTTCCCTTGGCGGTACGATAGCTCATTACGAGCGGCGTGAAGCGCAACGTAAGCCCCATATTCGAGGCTCCTTTGAACGTGTGATTCTGCGACTACCCATGAACCTGACCAAAAACAGCCGTCATTGGCTTCCGTCACACCACGACCTTGATCGCACACAAAGTGATAGCCAACGACTAAGTCTCTAACCGAACGATGCAGAGCCGCTGACACGCTTCTCTTTTGCTGCGAGCGCATGTCGCCCAAAACCTGCTCGCACATCTCCATTAGATCGATCACACGCCGCTTCGTCGCACGTTCCAAAATCGTTTGGATTGCCTTGCGATCTTTCATCGCAAGCTTCTCTTTCGTCCAAGGATGTAGCGGCTTGGTCATTTGTGGGGGTTTTGGTTCGTTCACGACGACAATCCCCCCGCCAGCGTGGGGAAGTCGAGCGGGCGGAAGCCGTAATGCTTCAGCCAACGCACATCGGCATCGAAGAAGGCGCGCAGGTCCGCCATGCCGTATTTCAGCATGGCAATGCGGTCGATCCCCATGCCCCAGGCGAAGCCCTGATAGACATCCGGGTCGAGCCCGCAATTGCGCAGCACATTGGGATGCACCATCCCGCAGCCGAGAATCTCCAGCCAGTCCTCGCCCTCGCCGAAGCGGATCTCGCCCTTGTCGCGGCGGCACTGGATATCGACCTCCATCGACGGCTCGGTGAAGGGGAAGAACGACGGCCGGAACCGCATCTTGACCTGATCGACCTCGAAGAACGCCTTGCAGAATTCTTCGAGAATCCATTTCAGGTGGCCCATATGCGAGCCCTTGTCGATCACCAGTCCCTCGACCTGATGGAACATCGGCGTGTGGGTCTGGTCGCTGTCGCTCCTGTAGGTGCGGCCGGGAATAATCACGCGGATCGGCGGCTCCTGCGACAGCATCGTGCGCACCTGCACGGGAGACGTATGGGTGCGCAGCAGCAGCCGCTGCCCGTCCGCGCCGGGATTGAAATAGAAGGTGTCGTGCATCTCCCGCGCCGGATGGCCCTCGGGGAAATTCAGCTTCGTGAAGTTGTAGTCGTCGGTCTCGATGTCCGGACCTTCCGCGACGGCGAAACCCATGTCGGCGAAGATCGCCGTCAGTTCGTCGATCACCTGGGAAATGGGGTGGACGCGGCCGGCCTCGGCGGGCGTCTCGCGCAGCGGCAGGGTGACGTCGATGCTTTCGGTCGCGAGGCGGGCGGCCAGCGCCGCTTCCGCGAGCGCCGCCTTGCGCGCCGCCAGCGCGGCGGTCACGGCGTCCTTGAGGCCGTTGATCCGCGGACCCTGCGCCTTGCGCTCGTCCGGCGTCATCGCGCCGAGGGTTTTCAGCAGCGCGGAGACCGAGCCGGCCTTGCCGAGCGCGGCGACGCGCACGGCCTCCAGCGCCGCCTCGTCGCCCGCCGCGCCGATGGCGGCGAGGGTCTGCTGTTGAAGTTGATCAAGATCGGACATGACAGACAGACTTTATGAGTCTGTCATGGCCGGGCTTGTCCCGGCCATCCCGATCGGGAAGGCATTGTCCGTCCCTCAGCGGGATGCGCAGGCCAGGCCCGCGCATGACAGGAACTGAAACAGCGGAGCGCGAAGAAGCCGCAACGCAGCCGGTTCAGGCCGCCTGGGCCTGGCTTCCGGCCTCGGCGTCGAGCACCTTCTGGACCTGCTTGACGATGGCCTCGAAGGCCGCCGGCTCGTGGATCGCGAGGTCGGACAGGACCTTGCGGTCGACCACGAGGTCGGACTTGGTCAGGCCGTCGATAAAGCGGCTGTAGGTCAGGCCGAACGGCCGGACGGCGGCATTGAGCCGCTGAATCCACAGCGCGCGGAAGGTGCGCTTCTTCCGCTTGCGGTCACGATAGGCATACTGGTTGGCCTTCTCGACCGCCTGCTTGGCGATGCGGATGGTGTTCTTGCGGCGGCCGTAGAAACCCTTGGCGGCCTTGTAGACTTTCTTGTGCTTGGCGTGGGCGGTGACGCCGCGTTTGACGCGAGCCATGGCTGATCTCCTGATGCGTTACGAAAAACTTGTCTGCGGATTGCGAGGCGGATCGCTCGGAAAGCGACGCGCCGTCAGGCGTTCGGCAGGAAGTATTTCTTGATGTTGTCACCGTCGGTCTTGAACAGGACCGCGGTGCCCCGCAGCTGGCGGATCTGCTTGTTGGAACGCTTGATCATGCCGTGGCGCTTGCCGGCCTGGGCATAGACGACCTTGCCCGTTCCGGTGATCTTGAAGCGCTTCTTGGCGCCGGATTTGGTCTTCAGCTTGGGCATTTGGCTCTCCTTGTCGGGCGCTCGCGACATGCCAAAAGAGGCCGTCCGCCCGGCGTTTGCTCGATATGAGCGTGCTGATGGAGCACTTTCCGCAGCCACGGCAGCCCTTGTAGCCGGGCCACGGAAGGCCGGCGTTATGACAGAGCCTGCCTGAAAAGACAACCGTTTCGGCGCCCGTCGCCGCCCGGCTGCGGCGGCGCAGCGGTGTGGAACCGCCCCCCCCCCCGCACGGCGTCCGGGGACGGAGAGCCGCCTCAGTGACGGAAATGCCGGGTGCCGGTGAACACCATGGCGAGGCCATGGGCGTCGGCGGCGGCGATCACCTCGTCGTCCCGCATCGAGCCGCCGGGCTGGATCACCGCCGTCGCGCCGGCCTCGACCGCGCTCAGCAGCCCGTCCGCGAAGGGGAAGAACGCATCGGAAGCCACCACCGAGCCGCGCGTCGCCGCCTCGGCGAGGCCGGCCGCCTGCGCCGCGTCCTCCGCCTTGCGCGCGGCGATCCGGGCGGAATCGACCCGGCTCATCTGCCCCGCGCCGATGCCGACCGTCGCGCCGCCTTTAGCGTAAACGATGGCGTTGGACTTCACATGCTTGGCGACGCGGAAGGCGAATCTCAAATCCGCCATCTCCTGCGCGGTCGGGGCGCGCTTGGTCGCCACCGTCAGCGTCATGTCGTCCACCACGGCATTGTCGCGGCTTTGCGTCAGCAGGCCGCCCGCGACGGATTTGACGAACAGGCCGCCCGCGCGGGGGTCCGGCAGGCCGCCGGTCAGCAGCAGGCGCAGGTTCTTCTTGGCGGCGATCAGCGCGACGGCCTCCTCATCCGCCTCCGGCGCGATGATCACTTCCGTGAAGATCTCCACCATCGCCCGCGCCGCCGCCGCGTCGAGCCGGCGGTTGACCGCGATGATCCCGCCGAAGGCCGACACCGGGTCGCAGGCCAGCGCCTTGCGATACGCCTCGCCGAGGTCCTCGCCCTCGGCGACGCCGCAGGGGTTGGCATGTTTGACGATGACGCAGGCCGCCGTGCGCGCGGCGTCGAATTCGGCGACGCATTCGAAGGCGGCGTCGGTGTCGTTGACGTTGTTGTAGGAGAGCTGCTTGCCCTGCACCTGCCGCGCGGTGGCGACGCCGTAGCGGATCTCGTCGGTGCGATAGAACGCACCGCCCTGGTGCGGATTCTCGCCATAGCGCAGCGCCTCGCAGAGCCGGCCGCCGACGGCGCGGTAGGGTGGCGTCGCATCTTCGAGTTCGCGGGCGAACCAGTTCGACACCGCCGCGTCATAGACCGCCGTGCGCGCATAAGCTTTGGCGGCGAGGCGCTTGCGCAGGGCGAGCGTCGTCATGCCGCTGTGTTCGGCCAGTTCCGCCAGCAGCGGCGCATAATCCGCCGGATCGATCACCACCGCGACGTCGGCGTGGTTCTTGGCGGCCGCGCGGACCATGGCCGGCCCGCCGATATCGATATTCTCCACACAGGCGTCATAGTCGCCGCCGCCGGCCACGGTCGCCTCGAAGGGATAGAGATTGACCACCAGCAGGTCGATCGGCCGGATGCCATGGGCCTGCATGGCGGCGACATGCTGTTCGTTGTTGCGGATCGCCAGCAGCCCGCCATGCACCTTCGGATGCAGAGTCTTGACCCGGCCGTCCATCATCTCGGGAAAGCCGGTCAGGTCCGAAACGTCCCGGACGGCGATGCCCGCCTCGGCGATGGCCTTGGCGGTCCCGCCGGTGGAGACGATCTCGATGCCGAAATTCGCCAGCAGGCGCGCCAGTTCGATCAGCCCGGTCTTGTCGGACACGGACAGGAAAGCGCGGCTGATATGGCGGAGTTCGGACATGGGTGGGGCCCTGGAGTTGGAGAGGCGGCGGTCCCGCCGCTCTCGAGCGTGGAGATTGTGGATTTTATTTCCTGTCTTTTTCAGGACCGGCGGCGCCATGCAAGCCGCAAAACCCGGCCCCTGACGGCGCGGAAGCTGCAAGGAACGGGGTTTCAGACCGGGTCATGGTTCGAACGGCAGTTCCGGTTCGTCCTGCTGGCGGCGGCGGGCGCGGGCCTCGGCCGGCGTGACATTGACGAACAGCCAGCGCACCCGCGGCATGATCCGCGCCGTGCCGGACAGCACCAGTTGCAGCGTGCGGCGCGGCCCGTCCACGCCGGCGAGGGAGACGCTTTCCTCCAGCTCGACCTCGTGCTCGTAGGCGTCGAAAGTCCAGACATCCTTGTTCGGCATCACCAGCATCACGCTGTGGCGGTCCGAGAGGCGGCTCGCCCGCACCAGCGGGTGCAGATGGAAGCGGACCACATAGGCGTCGTTGGCGTCGATCCCGCCGTCGCCGGCCGGCGTGAAACGATCCTCCCCGTCGAGCCGCGTGCCGTCCGCGGCCAGCGTGAGCTGGCGGTGGTGAATGAGCCCGAACCGGTCGGCATAGCCGTCATGGCTGGCGCGCACCGTCACCGCCGCGCCGTCGTCCTCGCGGGAGAATTCGACATGGCGCGGGCCGGGCAGCGCCGGCACGGCGTCCAGCACGCGCCGCGTCGCCGCGCCGTCGAGAAAGCGCATGGACGAGGTATCGTGGAAGGCGACGGTGGAATGGGCCGCCGTGGCGCGGGCAGGCTGGCGCCAGGACGCACGGTTGGCGGCCGGCTGACCGCAATTCACCACGATACGGTTGAAGCGCGAGGAAAACTCGAAGGACAGGCAGCCGGCATGGATCTCATGGCTGACCGCCAGCGCCGGCGTCACCCCGACATCCATCAGCAGCACCGCGTCGGTCGCGTCGAGCCGGCAATAGCCGGCATGGGCGGCATGGCCGACCGGGGCTCCGCGCGCGTCGTCATAGGCGAGGATCGTGGTCAGTTCGTCCTGGGGCGTCGGGCCCATGCCGTTGAACAGCGCGAAATTGCCGTCGCCGTGGCGGAAGAAGCGCAGCATCGGCATCATCCGGTCGATGGCGTTCAGCAGCGCCGGCGGCGGCGCGATGTTGCGCGCGGCGTTAAGCTGGCGCAGCGGCAGCAGGTCGAGCAGGATGTCGAGCAAAGCCTGCGGATTTCGCCCGATATGCCCGCCGTCCGGCAGGATCTGGCGCTCGATCTCCTCCGTCAGGCGCCGGGTCGCGCCGCGGATGTGATGGCTCTGGCTGGACAGGCAGAGCGCCGCATAGGCCACCGCCATGACGACCTGGAGGCGCGGCAGACCGTCCCGCGCCTCGAAGGCGGCGCGCCGCAGGATGCGCGCCTGCCGCGTGAGCGAGCGCAGGAAGCGCCGGTAGAAGGTCAGGTCGGCATCATGGAGGATCAGCGGCGCCTGGCTGAGGAAGGACATCAGCCGGCGCGCCGCCAGTTCGGGGCGGAACACGGCGGCGGGATGCTGGCGCCGCAGGTTGAGCCACTCGTCCACCAGTGCCCGGGCGTTGGCGCGGGTGATGCCGGATTCGGCGGCGCGCAGGTGGCGCAGCCAGCCGAAGCCGTGCAGCGCCTCCAGCCATTCGTCCGACGGCGCGATCATCTCGAAGGGCGTGCGCGAATCGCAGGTGACGACCTTGCCGGCGAAAGCGAACCGTCCGGCATAGATTTCGGCGGCGCGCGTCGCATCCGCCGTGCGCAGGTCCTGCGGCGCGATCAGGATGCGGTCACCCCCGGTGCGCGAGCGGGGCCAATAGGCGAACGGATTCTGCACGACCCGCGCGGCCGCCCGGCGCAGCACCGTCCCGGCCAGAAGGCCGGACAGTTTGAGTCGCTCCGAGAGATTCAATCGCGACATGGACGCGCTCGTTTGTCCCGACAAAGACGGGCGGCCACGGGAAAATCGAGAACCCAACCATAGCCGAGCCGGCAGATTCGCAACAGCGCGGCCTCGGCCGTTTCGCCGGGCCGGCGCACGGCAGGCGCGATCATCCTGCGCGCACCAGACGCGCGGCAAAGAAGCCGTCGAGCCCCGCCATGCGCGGCTCGGGGTCCGGCCAGTGGCACGGCAGGGTGCGCAGGTCGCCATCGGCGGTGATGAACTGGCTTTCGCCGGCGATGCCCTCGGGCCGGATCGGAAGCCGGCGCAGGGACGGCGTTGCCGCCAGCACGTCCGCGACCGCGCCGGGGCCCTCCTCGTCCTCCAGCGAACAGGTGCAATAGACGATGGCGCCGCCCGGCTTCACCAGGCTCGCGGCATGGGCGAGCAGGCGGCGCTGCAACGCCGCCAGCGCCGCGATATCGGCCTCGCCCTTCAGCCAGGGAATGTCCGGATGGCGGCGGATCGTGCCGGTGGCGGAGCATGGTGCGTCCAGCAGCACGGCGTCGAACGGGGCCGCGCCGGTCCATTGGGTGGCGTCGGCCACGACCGTCTCCGCGCTCAGGCCGAGGCGGGCGAGATTCTGCGCGAGCCGTTCGAGGCGCGGGGCGGAGCGGTCCACCGCCGTGACCTTCGCGCCGGCGGCGGCGAGCTGGGCGGTCTTGCCGCCGGGCGCGGCGCAGAGGTCGGCCACCGACCGACCCGCGACATCACCGAGCAGTTTTGCCGGCAGGGCCGCCGCAGCATCCTGCACCCACCATGCACCCTCCGCGAAGCCATCGAGCTGCGCCACCGTCCCGCGCGCGGCGAGCCGCACCGTGCCGGTCGGCGTGAGGCGGCCGCCGAGCTTTTCGGCCCAGCCGGCCGCGTCCGTCTTCACGGACAGGTCCAGCGCCGGCTCGTGCGCATGGGCGGCGGCGATGGCCCGCGCCGTCTCCGCGCCATAGCTGCGGCTCCAGCGCGCCATCAGCCATGGAGGGGTGTCGAGGGCGGCGGTGTCGGCATCCGCGAGCATCGCCGCGCCCTCGCGGGCGACGCGCCGCAGCACGGCATTGACGAGCCCGGCGAAATGCAGCCCGCGCCGGTCGGTCCGCACCAGCCGCACGGCGAGGTCCACGGCGGCATGATCCGGCACGTCCATCCAGAGAATCTGCACCGCCCCGGTGAGCAACGCGCTCTCCACCGCCGGCGCGCCGTCCGGCAGCCCCTGCGGCAGCATTTCGCCGAGCAGTAAGCGCAGCGTGCCGAGCCGGCGCAGGGCAAGGCCGACGATCTGCCGCGCCAGCGCGCGGTCACGGGGGTCGAGGGTGGCGAGGCCCTGATGGCCGTCGATCTGCTCGTCCAGCGGGCGGCCCTTGCGCAGCACATTGGCGAGGATATCCGCCGCGACATGGCGGGCCGGCAATCCCGGCACGGCGGCCGGGGCGCGGGGGGACGGCGGGGGGCGAGGAGAACGGGGGGCGCGACTCATGCCCCGAGAGGTGTCACGGCGCGGCCGGGAATGCCACCCCATAGCGTTTTCGAACCGAGGGAACGCCGCTTTGCGTCAGGACAGCCGTCACGCCAAAGCCCCGCCGCGCTTTCCGTCCACGGACAACCCGCCCATAAACGGAAAGGGCCGGCTCATCGCCGGCCCCTCACTTTACGTCGATCAACCCCATGGGCCGTTGCGGCGCGGCGCGCCGCCCCGGTTCCATGGACCCGAAGGGCCGGTCGGGCCGGTCGGCCGCCGGGCGGGCGCGGGCTCGGCATAGCCGCCACCGCCGAAGCTGCCGCCATAGCCGCCTCTGCCGCCGCCCATCTCACCCGCAAGCTGCTGGAGCGCGGCGATGCGGTTCTCCGTCGCCGGATGAGTCGAGAACAGGTTGTCCATCCGCGCGCCGGACAGCGGGTTGATGATGAACATATGCGCGGTGGCGGGATTGGCCTCCGCCGGGCGGTTCTCGATCTGATGCGCGGCATTGGAGATGCGCGCCAGCGCCGAGGCGAGCGACTGTGGCTGGCCGGAGATCATCGCGCCCAACCTGTCCGCGGAATATTCCCGCGTGCGGCTGATCGCCATCTGCACCAGCATGGCGGCCATCGGCGCCAGGATCACCATGGCCAGCGTGCCGATGATACCCATGCCGCCGCCGCCATTGTTGTTGTCGCGATTGCCGCCGAAGAACATGCCGAACTGCGCCAGCATCGAGATCGCGCCGGCGATGGTCGCGGTGATGGTCATGATCAGCGTGTCGTGATTCTTGATATGCGCCAGCTCGTGCGCCATCACGCCGGCGACCTCGTCCCGCGACAGCGTGTTCAGGAGGCCCGTGGTCGCAGCGACGGCGGCATTCTGCGGATTGCGGCCGGTCGCGAAGGCGTTCGGCTGCGGATTGTCCATCAGATAGACCTTCGGCATCGGCAGCTCGGCCCGCGCCGCGAGGTCGCGGACCATATTGTAGAAGTCCGGCGCGGTGCGTTCGTCCACCTCCTGCGCGCCATGCATGCGCAGCACGAGCTTGTCCGAATTCCAGTAGCTGAACAGGTTCATGCCGGCGGCGACGACCAGCGCGATCGTCGCGCCGCCCGATCCGCCGATCAGGTAGCCCACGCCCATGAACAGGGCGGTGAGACCCGCGAGCAGCATGGCGGTGCGGACGTAGTTCATCGGTTCCCTCTCTCGGCCGCATGCCCGGAGCGGTTCCGGCGGCACGGCTTTCGGGGAAAATGTGGTGGCCTCGTGCCTCATCGCAAGATCGTAGAAGTTCGCTGCTGCCGGTCCGCGGCGCTTTGTCCTTGACGGCGGCGGCCGGGCGGCAAACATGGGCGGCATGACCGAAACCAGACCGATCACGCCCGGGCTTCCGGCCGGCGAAGCCCCCGCCCCGCGCAAACCGCTGACGCCGGCCGCCGAGCGCGCCCTGGCGGAGGCGGAAGCCCGCCGCGCCGCCCGCGCGGCGGAAGCCGCCAAGCCGGGACCGAAGGAGATCAACGGCCGCGACGGCCCGGAGCCGGTCCGCTACGGCGACTGGGAAGTGAAGGGCATCGCCTCGGATTTCTAAATCCCCGCGCGCTGCACCTGGCTCGTGCTCCTGCCGGATTTCATCCGCGTCCGAAACGGTCTAGTCATGCGCCCGTCACTGGAGAGAGGCATGACCGCAACCGACAGCAGCAGACCGGCAGCCCGTATCGCGGCGCTGAAACAGTTGCTCGCCCATGCCCGCGAGCGGCTCGACCTCGATCTCGGCTTCGTTTTGTGGGACGGCTCGACCGTGCCAGCGGAGCTTGCGCCCGGCGCGCTGGCGCTGACAATCGCCGACGAGGGCGCGGTGGCGGCCCTTGTGCGCAGGCCGAAGCTCGACACCCTCGCCAATCTCTGGGTCTCCGGCCGGCTCGACCTGCGCGGCGGCACGCTGTTCGACCTCGTGGCGAAGCGGCCCAAGATCCGCAGCAAACAATTGCTCAAGACTCTCGACAAGGGGCTGGCGCTGCGCACGCTGCTGAAATTCATCCGCGTGCCGCGTGGCGCGCCGTGGCCGCTGGAGGTGGTGGGGCAGGCCAGCGTCGACGGCAGCGCGACGACCAACAAGGCCAATATCGGCTACCACTACGACGTCTCCAACGCCTTCTATCGGCTCTTTCTCGATGACGAGATGGTCTATAGCTGCGCCTATTTCACCGACTGGGACAACGACATCGATCAGGCCCAGCGCGACAAGCTCGACATGATCTGCCGCAAGCTGCGGCTGCAACCCGGCGAACGCTTCCTCGACATCGGCTGCGGCTGGGGCGCGCTGGTCTGCCATGCCGCGCAGCATTATGGCGTGAAGGCCCATGGCGTGACGCTGGCGGAGGAGCAGCTTGCGCTCGCCCGCGAGAAGGTCGCGCGCCTCGGCTTACAGGACCGCGTAACGCTGGAGCTGCGCGACTATGGCTCGCTGACGGAGCCGTTCGACAAGATCGCGTCGATCGGCATGTTCGAGCATGTCGGCCTCGACCATCATGCTAATTACTTCACGACCATCAACCGCCTGCTGACGCCCGGCGGGCTTTATCTGCATCACTGCATCGCGCGGCCTGCCAAGCGCGACGACAAGGTGTTCCGGAAGAAGCGTCCGGAATTCGCGGCACTGACGCGTTACATCTTTCCCGGCGGCGAGCTGGATCACATCGGCATGTCACTCGCCAATCTGGAGCGCCACGGCTTCGAGGTGCGCGACGTGGAAGGCTGGCGCGAGCATTACGGCCGCACCTGCCGGCTCTGGCACGACCGGCTGCTGGCGCGGCAGGGCGAGGCCGAGCGTGAGGTCGGCCGCGACAAGACCCGACTCTGGATCGCCTATCTCGCCGCCTGCGCCATCGCCTTCGAGCGCAACACGGTCGGCATCAACCAGACGCTGGCGGTGAAGAAGGAGCGCGGCCCGGCGCGCCTGCCGCCGACGCGGGCGGATCTGTATCGGTGAGATCGGCCGGCCCGGTTCATCCGGACCGGATCAAGCCGCGTTGCTTTCGGGATCGTGCTCACCGCACCACGATCACCCGTGCGCCGACATCGACGCGGCGATAGAGATCGAGAATGTCCGCATTGTGCATGCGGATGCAGCCGTGGGAGACGAAGCCGCCCACGGACTTCGGGTCGTTGGTGCCGTGGATGGCGTATTCGCCGCCCGACAGCGTCAGCGCGGCGACACCCATGGGATTGTTCGGCGCGCCGCCGGCGATGACTTTCGGCAGTTTCGGATTGGCTCGGCGGATGTCATCCGGCGGCGACCAGGCGGGCTTTTTATATTTGCCGTCGACATGCGCCGCGCCGCTCCATTGCTGGCCCTGACGACCGACGCCCACGGTGTAGCGCAGCGCCGTGCCGTCGCCGAGGATGAGATAGAGCCGCCGCTGGCCGGTCTTGACCACGATGGTGCCGGCGGGATGCTCATAGCCGGAGACCGGAATGCGCTCCGGCTTCGCTTCGGCCGCGCCGGCGAGACCCGCCAGCATCACCGCCATCGCGCCGGCCATGACGACCGGCAGTCTCACAAACAGACGCATCACACACCCGAACATTCGCACGCACATGACGCGCAAAATACCGCGCACGCCCCGGCTTGTTCAGGCCATCCTGCCGTTAACGTAAACGGGCCGCTCACCACGCTGGACGATGCGCCGCGGCCGGGCACGGGTTCGGCGCATGGCCGGAAAGCTCCGGCCATGCTGATGAAACGTCCGGCTACGCGGCGGGATGCCGCTTGTTCTGCCGGTTCGCCACGAGGTCATCGACCACGGCCGGGTCCGCCAGCGTCGAGGTGTCGCCCAGCGCGGACGGCTCGTCCTCGGCGATCTTGCGCAGGATGCGGCGCATGATCTTGCCCGAGCGGGTCTTGGGCAGGCCGGGCGCGAACTGGATGCGGTCCGGCGCGGCGATGGGGCCGATCTCCTTGCGCACCCACAAGATCAGCTCCTTGCGCAATTCCTCGCTCGGCTCCTCGCCGGCCATCAGCGTCACATAGGCATAAATGCCCTGCCCCTTGATGTCGTGCGGGAAACCGACCACGGCCGCTTCCGACACCTTGTCATGGGCGACCAGCGCGGATTCCACTTCCGCCGTGCCCATGCGGTGGCCGGAGACGTTGATGACGTCGTCGACGCGCCCGGTGATCCAGTAATAGCCGTCCTCGTCGCGGCGGCAGCCGTCTCCGGTGAAATACTTCCCCGGATAGGTCTTGAAATAGGTCTCCACGAAGCGGTCGTGGTCGCCATAGACCGTGCGCATCTGGCCGGGCCAGGATTCCGCGATGCAGAGATTGCCGGTCGCCACGCCATCCAGCACGCTGCCGTCAGCATCGACGATCTGCGGCACGCAGCCGAAGAAGGGCACCGTCGCAGAGCCGGGCTTGAGCGCCGTCGCGCCCGGCAGGGGTGAAATGAGAATCCCGCCGGTCTCGGTCTGCCACCAGGTGTCCACAATCGGGCAGCGGCCATCCCCGACGACGCGGTGATACCATTCCCATGCTTCCGGATTGATCGGCTCGCCGACCGAGCCGAGCAGCCGCAGCGAGGCCCGCGAGGTCTTCGTCACTGCCTCGTCGCCGGCCTGCATCAGCGCGCGGATCGCGGTCGGCGCGGTGTAGAAGATGGTGATCTTGTGCTTGTCGATGACATCCCAGTTGCGGGAATAGTCCGGATAGGTCGGCACCCCGTCGAACATCACCGTGGTCGCGCCGTTGGCGAGCGGGCCATAGATCACATAGCTGTGGCCCGTGACCCAGCCGACATCGGCCGTGCACCAGTAGATGTCGCCCTCGTGATAGTCGAAGACATACTGGTGCGTCATCGCGACATAGACGAGATAGCCGCCGGTGGTGTGCAGCACGCCCTTGGGCTTGCCGGTGGAGCCCGAGGTATAGAGGATGAACAGCGGGTCCTCCGCATTCATCGGCTCGCACGGGCATTCGGCGGTCACGACCTTGACGGCCTCGTGGTGCCAGACGTCGCGCACCGGGTCCATCTCGACCTTGCCGCCGGTGCGCCGCACCACCACGACATGATCGACCGTGTGGCCGGCCAGCGCCGCCTTGGCGATGGCCGCGTCGGTATTGGCCTTGAGCGGAATCTTCTTGCCGCCGCGCACGCCCTCATCGGCGGTGATGATGAAATTTGACTGCGCATCGAGGATGCGTCCGGCAAGCGAATCCGGCGAGAAGCCTCCGAACACGATCGAGTGGACCGCGCCCAGCCGCGCGCAGGCCAGCATCGCATAGGCCGCTTCCGGGATCATCGGCATATAGATGGTGACGCGGTCGCCCTTCGCGACGTTGCGGCCCCGCATGATGTTGGCGAAGCGGCAGACCTCGTCGTGCAGCTCCTGATAGGTGATGTGGCGATGCTCGGACGGGTCGTCCCCCTCCCAGATGATCGCGACCTGATCGGCCCGCTGGGGCAGGTGGCGGTCGATACAGTTATAGGCGACGTTGAGGACGCCATCCTCGAACCACTTGATCGAGACATTGTCAGGCGCGAAGGAGGCGTTCTTCACCTTGGTGAAGGGCTCGATCCAGTCCAGGCGCTGGCCGTGCTCGGCCCAGAAGCCATCCGGGTCGCGCACGGATCGCTCGTACATTTCGGCATAGTCCGCCGCACGGACGAACGCCTTCGCCTTCCACTCGGCCGGCACCGGATAGGTCTTGTCGGACATCCTTGTCTTCCCTCCCGGCGCGGGGCGCGCGCCGCAACATCGTCTTGCGCCGGTTCGGCTTCGGCAAGCCGCCGGCATGTTCCGCCATTATGCGCCGGGGCAAGGAAGGCGGACAAGCACCCCGCCGCGCCGCAGCCATGCGACCTTGGTCGCGGGCCGCCGGGCCGTCAACCGAAGCCGCCGATGATGAAGCCCATCGCCACCATGATCGCGAGCCAGTGGCCGCCGTCGATCAGCGTCAGCATGGCGCGGCGGCTGGCGAAGGCATTGTTCACCAGCATTGTGGTGAATACGAAGCCGGCGAACAGGACCAGCGCCGTGATGATGCCGTTACGCGCCGTCACCTGGCCGGGGCCGAGATGGCCGATCACGGCGGCCAGCACCCAGGCCATGACGAGTTGGCACAGGAAGGACAGCACGAAGGGAATCCGATCCGTCCCCGCCGCCACCTTGGCGGCATGGCGCTTGCGGAAGGCAGCCATGGTGTCGCCCTGGGCCTCGATCCAGGGTTTCGAAAAGATCATGTAATAGATCGTGCCGATCAGCCAGCCGGCGACGGCCGCGAGAAAGATCGCGAGAAAATTCAGCCCGGCGAACTGCATGGGAAACTCTGTCCGTCTCTGGTTCCGTGGCGGTTCTCTTAACGGTTCTCGCGGGATGACGGAACCGGGCCAGACGGGCGAAGGCCCGCGCCGGCAACCCACCGCCCTGTGCCCGCCACGCCTTCAGCCGGGCCACGCCTTGAGCACGCGCACGCCGGCCGCTTCAACCCCGGGCCAGAGCTGCATCAGGTAGCGATCCTCCCCGTCGAGACCGTCTGCGCTGAGGGCGTCCAAACCGGAAAGACTGGCGCGCAGGCCGAGGGGCCCCGCCTTCACCGCAAGGTGCGGCGCGGCCTGCGCCGCATCTGTCAAACCGGCCAGCACGAGCCGGCCCGAAGGGCAGTCGAACCCAGCTTCGACAACATGCTGATAAGGGCCAGCATCGAAGGCCGGCCGCCGGTCATGCCATTCGACGCGGACCGGCACGGTCATGTTGCGCACGGTGTGGAGGATGACCGCATGTCGCCCGGCCATGAGACGGCGGGCGATCGGGTCATCGGTATAGTCGCTGGGCAGATGGGGATGGGCCTCGTCGCGCAGATAGATCTGGAAATAATCGGCAAAGAGAGAGCCCTGGAACAGAATCTGAAACGGAGCCGCCCCTGCGATTGTGGGACCTGCCATTCCAAATGCTCCCATCGCGAGCAAACTGCGTCGGCTGAACTGCACGGCTTTGCCCATGACCGCCCATGATGGCTCTGCGGCGGCGCGCCAGCCGGCGCTCCCGCCATCAGACCCGTGGGTTATCCCTCGCCCGGAAGCCGATTCCCACCTTTCGGAATCATGCTTTTATGTGAGCACGATCTTTGCCGAAAACCGGGTTCCACTTTTCGGGATCGTGAGTTTTGCCTGAGCACGATCTTATCCGAAAACCGCTTCGCACTTCTCGGGATCGTGCTTACAGCCCGCCCATCTGGCAGATCAGCGCCCATTCGGCATCCGTCACCGGCTGCACCGAGAGGCGGGACTGTTTCAGCAGCGCCATCTCCTTCAGCTTCGGCGTATCCTTGACCGCCGCCAGCGTCACCGGCTTGGGCACCGGCTTCACCGCCTTGAAATCCACCACCACGAACTTGCCGCTGGCGTCGGTCGGGTCGGGATAATGGGCGCGGATCACCTCGACGATGCCGACGATCTCCTTGCCGATGTTGGAATGGTAGAAGAACGCAAGATCGCCCTTCGCCATCTTCATCAGGTTCAGCTTGGCGGTGTGGTTGCGCACGCCGGTCCAGGGCTCACCCTTGGCGCCCCGCGCCACCTGCTCGTCCCACGACCAGGCGTCGGGTTCGGATTTCACCAGCCAATGGGCCATCTGTTTATTCCCTGTCGCTCATGATTCGGAACGGAACGGCCGCATCATCAATGCGCCGATGGCGTCATCCACGGCCAGCGAGCCATCCAGCACCGCCGCCACCGCTTCCACCAGCGGCATCTCGACGCCCGCGGCCCGCGCCATCTGCGCCAAGGCCGGCGCGGTGAACTGGCCCTCCGCCAGCTTGCCGCCCACCGGCAGGGCCTCGCCGCGGCCGAGCGCAAGGCCGAGCGAATAGTTGCGCGACTGCGGGCTGGAACACGTCAGCACCAGATCGCCGAGGCCGGACAGGCCCGTCAGCGTCTCCGGCCGCGCCCCCAGCGCCTGGCCGAAGCGGAACAGCTCCGCGAAGCCGCGCGTCACCATGGCCGCCGTGGCGCTGGCCCCGAGGCCGCGCCCCGCGACGATGCCGGCGGCGATGGCCAGCACGTTCTTCGCCGCGCCGCCGATCTCGACGCCGCGGATATCCGTGGTGTGATAGGGCCGGAAGGTCGCGGAGCCGAGCGCATGGGTCAGCGCCACGGCCATGGCCTCGTCCACCGCCGCCAGCGTCACGGCGGTCGGCAGCGCGCGGCCGACATCTTCAGCGAAGCTGGGGCCGGAGAGCACCGCCGGTCGCCCGGTTGGTGCGGCCTCCGCGATCACCTCGGTCATGAAGGCATGGCTGCCCTGTTCGATGCCCTTGGCGCAGGAGACCAGCGGCGTTTGCGGCGCGATCAGCGGCGCGAGCGTGGTTGCCGCCGCGCGCAGGCTCTGCGCCGGCACCACCAGCAGCACGGCCTCGCAGGCCGCAATGCGTTCGTCGAGCGGCGCGACGCCAACGCCGGCCTCGAACGGAATGCCCGGCAGACGCGGACTCTCGCGGCGGGCGGACAGCATATCCGCTCCCGCGGCATCGCGCGTGAACAGCATCACCTCGCGTCCGGCCCGCGCCGCGGCATTGGCCAGCGCCGTGCCCCAGGCTCCCGCGCCGACGACGCCGACGCGCTGAATGTACGGATGTTCAGGGCTCACGCCGGCTGTCCTTCCAATGTATGAACGCCGCGCACCTCGCCCAGGGGCCACCGCGCCCGCGGCGCGACATCCAGTCCGTCGGTCAGACCACAGGCCAGCCGCTCGGCTCCCGCCCAGGCGATCATCGCACCGTTGTCGGTGCACAGCGCCGGCGGCGGCACGGCGAGCGCAATCCCGGCACGCTCCGCCACGCCCCGCAGGGCCGCGCGCAAAGCCTGATTGGCGGCGACGCCGCCGGCCGCGACCAGCGCGGTGGCGCGGCCGTAGCGCCGTTCGAACAGCGCGAGGCCCGCCGCGAGCCGGTCCGCCACCGTGTCGGTCAC
>Ga0182740_1000649_pt1 | contig 32770 bp, 42 predicted proteins | sample eDN5th37CKraftBY_FD_128872 | JGI IMG/M metagenome (GOLD analysis project Ga0182740, IMG submission 128872) | Enriched backyard soil microbial communities from Emeryville, California, USA - eDNA 5th pass 37_C Kraft BY (version 2) (version 2) | ecosystem: Environmental > Terrestrial > Soil >...
ACCATTCTGATCGCCGGCAAGCCCACCGGCTCGACCAGCAAGCTGAAATCGTCCGACGGTTTCAAATTGCTGCCGGTCGCCTATTCCAAACCGCTCCAGCAGGAATACCTGCCCGCCGTGCTCACGCACGCCGACTATCCGGGGCTCATTAAGGAAGGCGAACAGGTTGATACCGTCGCTGTCGGCGCAGTGCTGATCGCCTACAACTGGCCGAAAGGCACCGATCGTTACAATCGCATCGTCAGCTTCATCGACCACTTCTTTCCGAAGCTCGCCGAATTCCAAAAACCGCCGCGGCACGGCAAATGGAAGGAGACCAACCTTGCCGCGAAGCTCCCCGGCTGGACGCGCTTCGCCTATGCCGACGAATGGCTGCAGAAACATCCGGCGCGCGTTGCCGGAACGCAGAGCCTCGAGCGCAAGCAGTTCAATGAATTCGTCACCTCGCGCGATCCGAATGCCGGGCCGCTCGCGGAAGCCGGCAGTTTCGAAGAGCGCGAGCGCCTGTTTCAGGAATTCATCAAATGGAAACAGGCACGGGAACGCCGGTGATCGTCGAACTCGATTTGCGTCACGGGAATCGTGGGAGAGCGTAGATGAGTACCCAGACCAATCCGTCGCAATACCCTGAACAGCCGTCGAACGTAACGCCGCAAGATTTCAGGCCGCAAGATTTCGTCCCGGACTCCGGCCCGAACACCGGCTATCCCAACGGACCCGATGCGGGCTACGTGCCGCCGCGTTTCACCCGGCCGCATGGCGAGCGCCCGCACGGCGAGCGCCCGCATGGCGAACGGCTGCATGGCGAACGGCTGCAAAGCGATCGCCAGCACGATCGGCAATCCGGTGAGCGTTCGATCCCGGAATTCCTCCAGCGCCCGCGCGGCGAACCGGCGCCGGAAGCAAAACCTGCGCGCCCTCGCCCGCCGCTCGATACGGTCGTGCCGGTACTCGACGATCAGGCCGTTGCCGCCGAAGCGCCCGGCCTTTCGCCCTATGAGCTGGACGAACTCGAACGCGAGATCACCCGCGCGCATGCCCATCCGCGACGCTCGCTCTCGCCCGAATTCATGCCCGCGCCGCCGCTGCGGCCGAAGGGCAAGGTCGCAGGCGGACGCATGACCGGTCTTACGCTGCGCCTTATCCTCGTTGCGGCGATTGCGGTGTTCTTCATTCTGCTGATGCTCGGCAAGACACCGATGCCCGATAGCTGGAAGTCGGCGGCCGCCGAACCCTGGCGGCGCCTTGCAGCGCTGATCCGCTCCGAGCCGGCGCCATCGGCCGCAAGCGTGCCGCTGATCAAAACGCAAGCCGCCAAGCCCACGCCGAAACTCGTCGTCGAAGGCGCCGACGCCGGCAACAATGACGAGATCGCGCTCGGGGTGAGAATGACCGGCCCGGTTGAAGGCGTGATGGCAACCGTCACCGGCCTTGTGCCCGGAACGAAACTCTCTCGCGGTCAGCCATGGGGGAACAATGAGTGGCTGGTGCCCGCGCACGAACTGGCCGAGACGAAGCTGCGTCCGCCCGCCGATTTCTCGGGCACGATGCAATACACGGTTTCGCTCCGCACTTCCGACAACAAGATCGCCGATCGTCAGACGCTTCGCCTGCAATGGTCCCAGACGCAGAAGCCGCAGCGTCATCTGGAGCAGGACGAGATCACGACGATGATCACGCGCGGCCAGGCGATGCTGGAGAGCGGCGACATCGCAAGCGCGCGTCTCCTGCTGCAACGCGCCGCCGAAAGCGGCGACCAGAACGCCGCGATGGCGATGGCCGCCACTTACGATCCGGCGGTGATGAACGAATTAGGTGTCCGCGGGGTGGAGGCGGACGTGCAGAAGGCCCGGTACTGGTACCAAAAGGCCAGTGAGTACGGGTCCAAAGAAGCGCCCAAACGGCTCGAGTCGCTGGCAAGTCAGAGTCGTTGAAAGCGCTCGGCGCGCCGGGGGTGGTGTACTGGTATCAGCCCCCGGCGCGTCCGTTCATGTCTTCGTCTGCGCGTCTTCGTTGGTGCGTTTCCATAACCCGTATCGCCACGGCAGATACCAGCGCGCATTGCGCGGCATCTCCTTCGGCACGAAATCGAGACCGTGCGTGCCGAGCGGATGACAGCGCATGATGCGCGCGAGCGTCATCCATCCGCCGGCCCACAAACCGAAGCGCGCAATCGCCTCGTCGCCATACTCGGAGCATGTCGGCAGATGCCGGCAGCGAAAACCGATCAGCGGCGAAAGCGTGTAGCGATAAATTTTGATGAGCCCGCGTCCGAACAGGCGCGGAAGGTTGAGAAGGAAGCCGCGCGCCTCGTCGCCGTCCGCGCCCGCCGCTTTCACTCCGCCGCCTGGGGGGCCTTCGCCCCTGCTTCGATCTGCGAGATCGCATCGACCACCGCGTCGAAAGTCAGCATGGTGGAGGCATGGCGGGCAGGGTAATTAGATACCGGTTGCAAAACCGCGAGGTCAGCCCACTTGCCGGCCGGAGGCTCGCCCCCCTCCTTCAGCATCTTCCGCATGGTCTCCCGGACCTCCCGTAGCTCCTCGGGGGTCGAGCCGACGACATGCCGGGCCATGATCGAGGACGACGCCTGGCCGAGGGCGCAGGCCCGCACTTCATGGGCAAAATCAGCGACTTTGCCCCCTTTCATGGTCAAATCGATCGTAACCGTCGACCCGCACAACTTGGAATGGGCGGTGGCGGTGGCATCGGGGTGCGGCAGGCGGCCAATATTCGGGATATTGCTGGCCAACTCCAAAATCCGCTTATTGTAGACTTCGTCGAGCATCAGATATTTTTTTCTTAGACCCGTCCGGTCAATTGCAAGACACAATTAGGAACAAATATAGTATCTGGCTGGTTGATTAGGAAGGCGCTGCTCCGGGAGGCGCCCGACGTTTTAGCCGCATTGTTCAACACCGGTGACACTCCGGCAGCCCTAAGAAGCGGCCGGTCGAACGGGAGAGTTATGAAATGGACGCCGTTGTAAAGAATTTTCCGCGTACTGAAACCAAGGTCGAAACTCCCAAAATTGAACCGGTTGAGCGTCCGACCCGCGAAGCTGCGGAAGCCGCAGCCAAGACTCTGCTTGCCTGGATCGGCGATAACCCGAACCGCGAAGGCCTGATTGATACGCCGCGCCGTGTCGTCAAGGCGTTCGAAGAAGTGTTCGGCGGCTATCGCGAGAACCCCGAAGACGTGCTCGACCGCACCTTCGGCGAGATCGGCAACTTCGACGACATCGTCGTCGTCCGCAAGATCCCGTTCTATTCGTTCTGCGAGCATCACATGTTCCCGATGATCGGCCACGCGCATGTCGCGTATATGCCGATCGATCGCGTCGTCGGCCTGTCGAAGATCGCGCGCGTCATCGACATGTATGGCCGCCGCCTGCAGACGCAAGAGCACCTTACCTCGCAGATCCTCACCGCGATCGACGAGAACCTGAAGCCGCGCGGCGTTGCCGTCATGATCGAGGCCGAGCACATGTGCATGGCGATGCGCGGCGTCCAGAAACAGGGCGTCTCGACGGTCACCACGCAGTTCAGCGGCGTCTTCCGCAACGACCCCGAGGAGCAGGTTCGCTTCTTCCGGCTCGTGCGCGACAACCGTCACGACTGATTACGCGCGCTTTCGCAACTTCCGAAGCGCCGCTATGAATCGCTCCCCGTCCCTTGGGCGGGGAGTTGTCTTTTGGAGGAACGCAGGATGACCTCGCGATTTGCAGCTCGCGGCACGAGCCGCGACATCGAAACCGGCAATCTCTTCATGCCGAAATTCGACGAGCATGGCCTGATCTCCTGCGTCGTCACCGACGCCAGCGACGGCTCGGTCCTGATGTTCGCGCACATGAATGAGGAAGCGCTCAAGCGCACCATCGAGAGCGGCGATGCCTGGTTCTGGTCGCGCTCGCGCAAGGAGCTTTGGCGCAAGGGCGAAACCAGCGGCAATACCCTCAAGCTCGAAGCACTGTTCGTGGACTGCGATCAGGACGCCCTCTGGATGAAGGTGCGCATCGCGGGCGACGGCGTCGCCTGCCACACCGGCGCGCGCTCCTGCTTCTATCGCCGCATCCCCCTGCAACCTTCCGCAGATACGCCCGTTAAGCTTGTTTCGGCCGAGGCCTAGCCGCTGACGCGGTTTTGTCACGGTTGGGCATTAAGCCTGCGCAAGCATGATTTGCTTGAAGCCTCGACACCGGGACCGGATCAAGGGACGATAGGACGTGTTTCAGGTATTTTCGAAACAATCCGCGGTCGAGCCCGTGTCCAATCAACCGACGCTAGAGCGGCATGAGTCGAAGTCGGGCGTACCCAAAATCGGGCTTGCGCTTTCGGGCGGCGCGGCGCGCGGCTGGGCGCATATCGGCGTCATCAAGGCGCTCACCGCGAACGGCCTGATGCCCGACGTCATCGCGGGGACTTCCATCGGCGCATTGGTCGGCGGCGTATGGGCGGCCGGCAAATTACCCGAACTCGAGGAATGGGTGCGCGCGATCAACAAGCGGCGCATTCTTGGCCTGATGGATTTTCGTTTCGGCGGCGCCGGCCTGATCGCCGGCGGGCGGCTTGCGGATCTCCTCGTCAAGAATCTCGGCGATATGAAAATCGAAGACCTGCCGGTGCGCTTCGCGGCGATCGCAACCGAGCTTGGCACCGGTCACGAGATCTGGCTCACGCAAGGCTCGCTCTCCGATGCGATGCGCGCGAGCTATGCCCTTCCCGGCATTTTCAATCCGGTGAAGGTCGCGGGCCGATGGCTGATGGACGGCGCGCTCGTCAATCCGGTGCCGGTGACGGCGGCGCGCGCGCTCGGCGCTCGCCTCGTCATTGCCGTCAACCTGAACGCCGACATGTTCGGCCGCGGCACGGTGATTCAGAACCACGGCCTTGAGGAAGAACCCGATCCCGATCCCGACGCCGTCACCGTCGAACTCACCCGGGAGACGCGCATCGGCTCGATGTTCCGCATCGATCGCCTGATCCGCCGCCAGTTCTTCGGCGACCGCGCCCATGACGGGCCGAGCGGCATTTCGGCCGTGATGGTCGATGCCTTCAACATCACGCAGGATCGCATCTCGCGCTCGCGGCTCGCGGGCGATCCGCCCGACGTTCTCCTGTCGCCCAAGCTTGGCAATATCGGCCTGTTCGATTTCGGCAACGCCGCGCAGGCGATCAAGCTCGGCGAGGAAGCTGTCGAGCGCGGGCTCGAGGAAATTCACGAAGCGACGGCCGCGCTCACCTGAAGCCGCGCCCGCTGTTCAAGCGGTGCGGATATATTCGCGCAGCGCCGAGCTTTCGCGCTCGATCTCGGCGAGGCGGTGCTTCACGACGTCGCCGATCGAGACGATGCCGGCGAGCCTGCCGTTGTCGATCACCGGCAGATGCCGGAAACGGCCCGCCGTCATCCGGTTCATCACTTCGGCGATGGTGTCGTAAGGCTGGCAGGTCGTAACGGCGCTCGTCATGGTGCTGGAGACCGGACTTTCCAATGCGCCCGCACCGTTGCGCGCGACAGCCTTGACGATATCGCGCTCCGACAGGATGCCGCAGATGCGCTCTCCGGCAAGCACCACCAGCGCACCGATCTTGTAAGTGGAGAGATGCTCAGCCGCCTGCGCGAGCGTGTGATCGGACGTAATGGTCACAACGTCCCGGCCCTTGAGATCGAGGATGGCACGCACGGTCATGAGGTTCTCCTTCCCTCGTAAACCCCGCTCCCCGAATCAAGTTTCCTCGCCTTCGTTTGACGGCGCAAGGGGCACGTTCGGCAGTGTGCGCGGCACCGGATCGAAGAACCGGAACAGGAAAAGCCCCGCCAGGAAGCCGCCAAGATGCGCTTCCCATGCAACCGTCGCGTCGGTGAAGCCCGACGTGATGGCGCTGAGGCCGAACAGGAGATTGAACAGGAACCACGCGACGAGAAACATAACCACGCCGCGATTCTTCAGCGCCTGCTTGAGCGGCAGCGCCGGCAGCTGGTAGGCGCGCTGATCGCGGCCGCGCATGAATAGCGGGCCGCCGTCGGCGAAGACGAAGCGGCATGCCGCCGCCATCGCGCCGGAGATCGCACCGGACGCGCCGATCACCGGCACGGTCTCGTCCGCATGGAACAAGAGATAGGCCGCCGCCGAAAGCGCTGACGTTACCGCGAAGAAGAGGAGAAACCGCAGCGCGCCGAACCGCCACGCCACCGCGCTGCCGAAGGCAAGCAGCCACACGAGATTGGCGAGGATGTGCACGATTTCAGCGTGCAGAAAAGCGTAGGTGAAGAACGTCCAGATATCGGCGCCAATGCCGCCGGGAAAATCGATGATCGCGGCAATCGCCGGATCGTAGCGCGCCGGAATAAAGGCGAACCACACCAGCACCAGATTATCCTGATCCTGCGTGAGCAACGCCCGGCCGCCATGAATCAGCGCCATCGCGGCCGACAGCCACATGATAACGGGAGGGACGTTGAAGATCGGCTCGGAAGAACGCGCCAAGAATACGAGACCCGGGGAATGGTAAATGCGAGATAAGCCCCTCGCCGGGACAAGTGCAAGGCTCGCGAAAAACCCATCCTCCGCAAAAAATAGGCCCGCGAGAGGAGCCCTCCACTCGCAGGCCTGGGTCACGAGAACCACCCAAATCTGTTCGGTAAACTAGGCCTCTCAAATCCCGCCGTCCAGAACAGTCCGGCTTTAACCCTAATTTCGCCGCCCGGGTTCCGGGCGAAGGTTCCGCTCACCCGTTTCGCGCGCATGGCACGGCCTCTGCTCCGTAGCCGTCAGCCGTCCCGTTTCGCGACGACTGACGGGCTGGAGAGAGACATGAAACACGCAACATCCCGCGCGCTTTATGCGTACTGGAATCAGATCCGCGGCGAGCGCGCCGCGCCGGAGCGCGGCGACCTCAAGCCTGGCGCGATCGGAAAAATTCTCGGCGACGTTTTCATGCTCGATGCCGACGAGCCGGCGCCGTATCGCGTCCGGCTTGCGGGCACGCATATCTGCACCCTTTTGGGACGCGAGCTGCGCGATACCGTTTTCATCGACGCCTTTGCTCCGGATGAGCGGACCGAAATCTACAGCCTGATCGACAGCATGGTCCGCACCGCTACACCGGTGATCGCAGGCATAATCGGCGAGACGGCCGACCGCCGGATGCTCGGCCTTGAATTGCTGCTCCTGCCGCTTCGCCACCACGGCCGCACGGACGCGCGCCTCGTCGGCTCGCTCGCTGCGCTCTCGCATCCCTATTGGGCGACGCTGGTGCCGCTCGCGCATTTGCGGATCGGCTCGTCTCGTTTTATGCAACCTGAGGATGCAATTTCTTCCGGGGCCACCGCTGGTCTTATTCGCACGCAGCCGCAGCTTCGTCTGCTGCAAGGCGGCCGCTCCTAAGCCCCGGTTTTCCTTGGCCATTGCGCCTCAAGCGCGCCAAGGGATACGCCCCGTTAACTACAGGCGACTACGCTTGCGGAACATTCGCCAGCAGGTCGGCCTATTTCGTCATGATGCAGTTCAATCGCGCGGCGCGCACGCTCTCGCTCAATCAGGAGCGGCGCAAGCATCAACGGGTGAAGCTTCAGCTCACCGGCCGCTACATGCTGCAAAATCGGCAGGAGTACACCTGCCAAACGCTCAACATGTCGCCGGGCGGCCTCGCGGTGATCGCGGATGCAAAGCCGCAGATCGGCGAAACGGTCGTCGCCTATATCGATCATCTCGGCCGCGCCGAAGGCAAATGCGTTCGTCACCTGCCGAACGGTTTTGCGATGACGGTCGCCGGCACGTCGCGCCGCCGCGACAAGCTCGCGAGCCAGCTCACCTGGTTCGCCAATCGCCAGTTGCTCGGCCTGCCGGAAGACCGCCGCCACGAGCGTTTCTCGATCGCCGATCCGCGCTCGACGCTGACGCTGCCGACGGGCGTTACGATCCCCTGCCGCATCATTGACGTTTCGCTTTCGGGCGCCGCTGTCGCGACCACCACCGCGGTCGCGCCCGGCACGCCGGTCATTCTCGGGCGCACTCACGGCCGCGTCGTCCGCCAGATCGAAGGCGGCTTTGCGATCGAGTTCAGCCGCGTCCAGAACCCCGACACGCTCGAGCACGATCTCGGCAGCGCCAACTGAGCCTCGCCGCCGCGGGCTAACCCGCCGCTAACCAAGACTGTTCAGCCGCCATTAGCGATGCCGCAGCTTTGCCGGTTTCCGGCCAGGCTTTGCGGCCTGCGCTTTTTCGGCCTTTGCCGGCCTGTTTTGCCGCTCCCAAAAACCTCTCCTTCGCGGCGATTCCGCCTGCGCCACGGCGTCAACTTCGATCGGAGCAATTTGTCTAAAATTTTAAAGAATAAAATTTGAATCGAATTTGAGTAGGATTTAATTCAAACAAGCCTTGAAATTGCGCGCGTGATTTAGCGCCGCCGCAAAGGCCGTTTGCCACATTGCCGCCAAGAAAAAATTGGGGGCGTCAATGTTTGGCAATGTAAAGCTCGCAAAGAGCAAGGGGTTGGTCGCTACGGCGTTCGCCGTCGCGATCGGGGGAATCTGTCTTGCGCAATCCGCGCAGGCGGAGCAGATCATCGGCCGTCAGGCCTATGTTTCGGTCGGGGAAAATACGCGCGTGCCGATCGGCTGGAAGCAGTTTTGTCAGGATCATCCGGACGAATGCAACGTCTCGCCGGCGCAGGCGGTCGACGTGCAGCTCACCAAATCCGCCTACAAGGAAATGGAGCGCATCAACCGCTACGTCAACGACAACGTGAAGCCGCTGACCGATCTCGATCATTTCGGCGTCGTTGAAAAGTGGTCGTATCCGACCGATGGCTACGGCGATTGCGAGGACTACGTGCTCGAGAAGCGCCGCCGCCTCATCGAAGCCGGCTGGCCGCGCGCTGCGCTTCTGATCACCGTCGTCCGCGACAAGAAGGGCGACGGCCATGCCGTGCTCACCGTTCGCACCGACAAGGGCGAATACGTGCTCGACAATCAGGAAGACGAAATTCTGCCGTGGTCGGAAACCGGCTACCGCTTCGTCAAGCGGCAGTCACAGACCGACGTCAATGTCTGGGTTTCACTCGGCGACAACCGTCCGACCAAATACGTCGCCGGCACGAGATAAGGAGTTTGAATCGCGGCCTGGTCACGTCCCCACCCTCCCCGTCCCCCGACCGGGTTCGCGCGAGGCCGGCTCTCCCCCAGGGCCGGCCTCACTTTTTGAGGTCAACTGACCGGCTTCATGCCCTTGGCGTATTGCTGCCAGCGCTTGAAATAAGCTTCGGCGCCGTAATGGGCAATCGCGAGTCCCTTCTCGTCGAGCGTGCGGATGGCGCGGCCCGGCGCGCCGACGATCAGCGAGTTCGGCGGAAATTCCTTGCCTTCGGTGACGACCGCCCCCGCGCCGACAATCGAGTTCTCGCGAATCCGCGCGCCGTTCAGAACCGTCGCGCTCATGCCGATCAAGACGCCATTCTCGATCGTGCAGCCGTGCAGCATCGCCTTGTGGCCGATCGTGCAGCGCTCGCCGATGGTGAGCGGAAAGCCGGGATCGGAGTGAAACACGCAGCCGTCCTGCACATTGGTGCGCCGGCCGATTTTCATCGGCTCGTTGTCGCCGCGCAGCACGGCGTTGAACCAGATGCTGACTTCTTCCTCGATGAAGATATGGCCGATCAGGTCCGCGCTCGGCGCGATCCAGTATTTGCCGCTCGCCGGAAGCTGCGGTCGAATTCCATCCAGTTCGTAAAGGGGCATTACTTCCTCGAATATGACGTCGATTGCTGCGGCACGCTCATGCCATAGCAAACGCCAGAGGTCTAACGCCGCAAAATTCAGCCGCCGAAGCCCACCGAGCGCATCAGCCCCATCATCACCAGTCCGCAGGAAAGGCTCCAGAAGCCCGCCAGTACGGTGGCCATCATCGCGGGCATGAAGCCGCGCGACTGGATGGTGACGCCGCGGATGGTGTTGCGCAGGATGATGAACGGCGCGGCAAAGACCAGAAACGGCACCGAGGCCAGCGCCTTCGGGCGGCTCTCGTCGTTCAGGAGCCGGAAGCTCGCCGGGCGCTCGGAAACGAGCTGATAGCCGGTCGCTAGCAGCCCTGCGAAGGCAAATCCGAAGCCCACGGCAAAGATCGACTGGATGGCTTCCGGCGACAACATTACGCGAACCCGACGCAACGAACGGAAGCGGCCCCCTGCCGCCCCTTGAGGCTCGCAGTTAATGAAAGATGAAGATCGCGAGCAAGCGTGAAGGTAAATAAAGGTTAACCGGGGCGCCCCGCCCTCCCGGAACCCGCTTATTCCGGTTCGCCCTCGTCGAGATCGGTATCGAGGATCGCCATCTGGAAGGAGAAGGCCTTGCCGTTGTCTTCCAGAAACAGGACCGCGATGAATTCCTCGCCGATATAAACCTCGGCGGAATCCTTCTTCTTCGGCCGCGCCAGCACCTTGATGTCGGGATGCCCGAGCACCTTGCGCAGGAACGCCGCCGCGCGTTGCAGGTCGGTCTCCGGCACGTTGATTTGCAGATTGTACGAGCGGTCGCCGTCCTCGGTGTCGAGCGTGACGAGCCCCTGCTGGTCGTTGCCGATATAGAACTCGGCCATGTCCGGGCGCTGCGCGCGCGGCGTCAGACGGATTTCAGGATTGCGGAACAACCGGCGCAGATAATTCTGCACCTGATCGAGTTCGCTTCTCTCCACGCGCGTGCTCCATTCACCGGAAAACAGGCGCTACCTAACCGCGCCGGGGTGGCGCGGGCAAGCCGCAATCCGCAGAAAAAATCGCCTCAGATATTCTCGCCTGCGAAGGTCGAATTCGAATCGAACATCTGGTCCATGGTGTGCGCGGGCGACTGGTCGCACGGCGCCGGGCCCACGACACGCGCCGGAATGCCGGCGACCGTCGTGCGCGGCGGCACTTTCTTCAGCACCACCGAGCCGGACGCAACGCGCGAGCACTCGCCGACCTCGATATTGCCGAGCACCTTCGCCCCCGCCCCGATCAGCACGCCGCGGCGGATCTTCGGGTGGCGGTCGCCGCGCTCCTTGCCGGTGCCGCCGAGCGTCACGCCCTGCAGCAGCGAAACGTCGTCGTCGATGACGGCGGTCGCGCCGATGACGACGCCGGTGCCGTGGTCGATGAACACGCCGCGGCCGATACGGGTCTGCGGATTGATATCGACGCCAAACACGGACGACGCACGGCTCTGCAGGTACAGCGCGAAATCCTTGCGGCCTTTGTTCCAGAGATAATGCGCGAGGCGATGCGTCTGCAGCGCATGGAAGCCTTTGAAGTAAAGAATGGGCTCGATATAGCGCGTCGTCGCGGGGTCACGATCCGTGACGGCGACGATATCGGCCCGCATCATGGCGCCGAGCAGCGGCTCCCCCTCGATCAGATCGGCATAGGCTTCACGGATGATGCTCGCCGGCACGTCCTGGTGATCGAGCCGCGAGGCCACGCGATAGGCCACGGCCTCCTCCAGCCGGGCGTGATTGAGCACCGTCGCGAACAGGAACGTCGCGAGCTCCGGCGAGCTCTTGGTGATCGCTTCGGCTTCTTCGCGCACGCGCGCCCATACCGGGTCGACGGCGTGAACGGCTTGAACATTCGGTTTTGCCATGGCTTCTCTCCCAAGCCAGAAATTCGGATTGCTGTTTTGAGGCCTTCTAGCCCGGATATCGTGAAGAATCCACGCATGGCAGATGCGCTTGAATCAGGGCTTTAACCGGCGCGAAAGCACGATGAGCCGCGGCCACGCGGGTTCCCGAATGGCTTCAGGCCTCACGTTGAATCAGTTTCTGAGGAAATGCCGCTAACGAGTCCGCGCGCGAAAAACCGCGCGCAAGCGATTCAAATGACTCGCGATTTTATTGGCCGTGCTTTTCGAGGAAGGCGAGCACGCCGTCCTTGAACACCTGGTCGCCCACCACCGTCATGTGGTTGCGATGGGGAACCTCGATATATTCGCAGCCCGGAATGATGCGGGCGATCTCGGCGGCAGGCCCCGCGATATCGTCATCATCCCCGCCCCGCACGATCAGCATCGGCACCTTGTTGGAGGCGAGCTCCTTTTCCGTGAACTCGACACGCAGGCCGCCCATGCAGGCGATCAGCGCCGCAAGATCCGATTTGGTCTGCTCGGCAAAGACGCGAAACTGCTTTGCCACGGGATCGGTGATGCCGGCCGCGCTCCTTGCTTCGAGCGCCGCGATGATCTGATCGCGCCGCCCCGGCCCGGTGATGATCGAGGCGCCGATGCCGCCCAGGCTCGACGATCGGATGCGATCAGGGTGATGGAGCGCGAGATGCATGCCGATCCGCCCGCCCATCGAATAGCCAAGATAATCGGCGCGCTCGATCTTCAGATGATCGAGCAGCGCCAGCGTATCGCCCGCCATCGACTGCATGTCGTAGGCGGCCGGATCGTGCGGCTTCGACGACTGGCCGTGGCCGCGATTGTCGAGCGCGATGACGCGCCGCCCCGCGCGCTTGAGCGCCCCCGTCCAGCCCGGCAGCACCCAGTTGATTTCCTTGTTCGACGCGAAGCCGTGCACGAGCACGATCGGCTCGCCCTCGCCGTCGTCGATATAGGCGATGTCGATGTTGTCGTGCTGGAAGGAAGGCATGAAAAATCCGGAAGAAAATTATTGCGCTTCAGGCAATCGCATCAAGTTGGGTTGGCCGCAAGCCGCGTGATGGCCAGAGCTTGCGCACGAGTGCGATGAAACCTTGTTGTATCGCCGCGACGATTAAGAAGAGATTGACGAAGGCACCCAAGAGCCACCCGAAGGCAACCACCGCCGCGGCACTCAGCACGAATGAATCGCGGCCGAGCGTCTTCAGCGCCGCGAGCGTGCCGCGTCCGCGTGCTGTCGCGAGCCGTGCGATTTTGGAAATTTCGCTGATGCTTTGCGTCTCGCGAAGGCCCGTAAGCGCGGCGCGCGTGCCGGCCTTACCCCGCATCGCGCCAAGATCGGCGAGCGCAACGCCGACTCGCTCGGCGCGGCCGCTGGCGAGCATTCGCCCGGCCGATTTCACGAAGCCTTCGCTGAGTCTTCCGCCGCGCGCCGCCGCCTTTACGACCGTGACGCCTTCGCGTACTGGCGCGGCGGCTCCCATGCTCGAATAGGTCCATGCCGTGACGCCAAGACCCGCGACCGAAAGCGCCGCCAAAAACTTGTTCACTTCCTGCCCCGAAACCGCGTGCCAGGATTCGCGGGCAAGATCCCGCACATCGCCCCAGCCGATCAGATCGCCGACCGCGGCACCGAGCAGCCCCGCGCCATCGCCGGTCTCGCCGGTCGCAAAACCGCGGCCGAAACTCCTGGCCATGCGGATGCGGATGCGCGACGGCGACTGCGCCTCCTTGAGCCGCGCGCGTAACTCATCCGGCACCGGGACGCCGCGCTCGTCGGCCAGCGCAACGAAGCTTTCGGCCAGTTCAACGTCATCGGCGGCGAGCGCCCGCCCGATTTCGCCGCGCGCATAATCGGGCGTGAAAACCCGGTCGAGCTGCAATTCGGAAAGCTTCGCCGGGTCGTTCGCCGCCATGTGCAATTCGGCCGCGCGCTTGCCCTGCGGCAGCACATAGACCGCGGCGGCGAGAATCGCGGCCACAACGGCGAATTTGGTCGTCCGGCGCATGGCCGCCGATATGGGGAAAAAATGCGGCATTGCCAAGATCGCGCGAAGATGACGCTTTGCAGGCCGCACCTCGCCCGCTATTGTCCGCGCCGAACGGAGCTTCCCATGGCCGACAAGATCGTTCCCCACTTCCAGAATGACGCGGGCGTGCCCGTCATTCGCATCAATGCCCACGAGTTCATGTGCGAAGGCGCCAGCGCGCCCTTCGACCATCCGCACGTCTATCTCGACATGGGCGATGCCGAGGAACTCGTCTGCCCCTATTGCTCGACGCTCTACAAGCTCGACCATTCGCTGAAGCCCGGCGCCTCGGTGCCGGAAAGCGCGGTCGCCGAAAAAGCCGCCTGATCCGTTGAAGCGCTCGCGCACTTTGATCGTCGCGGGCGCCGGGATCGGCGGGCTCACCGCCGCGATCGCGCTCGCCAAAACCAATTACCGCGTCCTCGTCTGCGAGCGCGCCGCTTCCCTCGGTGAAAGCGGCGCGGGGCTGCAACTTGCGCCGAACGCAACGCGTGTGCTGCGCGAGCTTGGCCTGCTTGATGCCGTGCGCGAGCGCGCCATCGCACCCGAAGCGCTGATCGTCACCAGGGCCGAAAGCGGACGCACATTGCTGCGCGCCGACCTGCGCGGGCCGGGCGAGCGCTACGGCGTGCCCTGGCTGGTGCTCGCCCGCTCGGATCTTCACCGCGCGCTTGCGGAGGCCGCCGCCGATCAGGTCGATATCGAGCTGCGTACCGGCACGGAAGTGAACGACTATGCCGATCACACGCGCGGCGTCACCGTCTCGGTGCAGAGCGGCGGCGAGACGCGCGAAGAACTGGGCGCGGCGTTAATCGGCGCCGACGGCTTGCGCTCGAAAGTGCGCGCGCGGCTGCACGGCAAGGCGCCGCCGCGCTTTCATGGGCTCTCGGTCTGGCGCGCGCTGATCCCGACGAAAAATCTGCCCGCACGAATGACCGAGCCCGTGGTGCGGCTGTGGTTCGCGCAGAACGGCCACGTCGTGCACTATCCGGTCGCGAACGGCGAGCGCATCAATCTCGTGCTGGTTTTCCCCGAAGAGCGCGAATGCGCGGACGGCGAAGAGCGCGGCATCTCGCAGCTTCCCGCATCCTGCATGCGCTGGGCAAAGCCCTTGCGCGACCTGATCGAGGCCGCGCCCTCGTTTCGCCGCTGGCCGCTCTACGATCGCCCGCCGCTCATGGCATGGGGCAAGGATCACGCGACATTACTCGGAGACGCCGCGCACCCGATGCTGCCGTTCATGGCGCAGGGCGCGGCCGCCGCGATCGAAGACGCGCTTGTGCTCGCAAAACATCTGCGAGACGCCGGTGAGAATGAAAGCGACATTCCACCGCGCCTGCGCGCCTACGAGGCCGCGCGCGCGCCGCGCACAGCAAAGCTGCAAGCCGCCTCGCTCGCCAACAATCGCAATTATCATATGAGCGGCGTGCAGCGTTTCGCGCGCGATCTGTTACTGCCCGTCATCGGCGGCGAACGGCTGATCGCGCGGAACGATTGGGTCTATCGCTATACGGCCTAGCGCTCGGCCCTGCCGAATACGTCCATCAATTCGGCGATCTTGCGGCGCTGATCGGCCTTGTCGCCGCTCGCAATCGCGTGTTCGACGCAGTGACCGACATGGTCGCGCAGGATTTCCTCCTCGACGCGCTTGAGCGCCGCACGCACGGCGGAAATCTGCGTAATGACGTCGATGCAATAACGGTCTTCCTCGACCATACGGGCGATGCCGCGCACCTGCCCTTCGATCCGCCCCAGTCTTTTCAGCGATGAAGCCTTGGCATGTTTTTGCATGCGCGCTATATACCCCCTAGGGGTATTAGAAACAAGCCCCGCAAAGGCAGGCTATGGCACACGATCACTCGCATCATCACAGCGGCTCCTGCTGCGGCGGCAAGCACGAACAAGCCGGAGATCATCGCGTAACCGATCCGGTCTGCGGCATGAAGGTCGATCCGCACACCGCCAGGCACCGCGCCGACTATCACGGCCACACCTATTATTTCTGCAATCCGAAGTGCCGCGAGAAATTCATCGCCGACCCGGAAAAATACTTGAGCCCGCGCGAGGCCGAACCGGTCGTCGAAGGCGCCGAATACATCTGCCCGATGCATCCGGAGATCCGCCAAATCGGCCCCGGCTCCTGCCCGATCTGCGGCATGGCGCTCGAACCCGTCATCGCCAGCGCCGACGCCGGGCCGAACCCCGCGCTGCTCGACATGAAGCGGCGCTTCTGGATTGCGCTTCTGCTCACGCTGCCCGTCGCCGCGCTCGAGATGGGCGGGCACCTGTTCGGCTGGCAGCCGCTCTCGCCGCAAACCTCGAACTGGGTGCAGCTCCTGTTCGCAACGCCCGTGGTGTTCTGGGCAGGCTGGCCGTTCTTCGAGCGCGGCTGGCAGTCGCTCGTGACGCGCAACCTCAACATGTTCACGCTGATCGCGCTCGGCGTCGGCGTCGCGTGGCTCTACAGCATTGTCGCGACCGTCTGGCCCGGCATCTTCCCGCCGGAATTCCGCGGCCATCACGGCGAGGTCGCGGTCTATTTCGAATCCGCTGCCGTTATCACCGTGCTCGTGATCGTCGGCCAGGTGCTCGAGCTTTCCGCGCACGAAAAGACTTCGAGCGCGCTGCGCGCCCTTCTCGATCTTGCGCCGAAGACCGCGCGCAAGGTCACGGCGAACGGCGACGAGGAAGTGCCGCTCGATACGATTAAAGTGGGCGACCTCTTGCGCGTCCGCCCCGGCGAGAAAGTGCCGGTCGATGGCGTCGTCACCGAAGGCCGCTCGAACGTGGACGAGTCGCTCGTCACCGGCGAGTCGATGCCGGTCACCAAGGAACAGGGCGCCAAGGTCATCGCCGGTACGCTGAATGCCGCGGGCTCCTTCGTGCTGCGCGCCGAGAAGGTCGGCAGCGAAACGCTGCTCTCGCAGATCGTCCAGATGGTCGCGGCGGCCCAGCGCTCGCGCGCGCCGATCCAGAAACTCGCCGACCGCGTGGCCGGCTGGTTCGTGCCGCTGGTGATTTTTGCCGCGCTCCTCGCCTTCGCCGCCTGGGCGATGTTCGGCCCGGAGCCGCGCTACATCTATGGGCTCGTTGCCGCCGTGACGGTGCTGATCATCGCCTGCCCCTGCGCGCTCGGGCTTGCAACACCGATGTCGATCATGGTCGGCGTCGGCCGCGGCGCCGAAGCGGGTGTCCTTATCAAGAACGCCGAGGCCCTGGAGCACATGGAGAAGATCGACACGCTGGTGATCGACAAAACCGGCACGCTCACCGAAGGCAAGCCGGCGCTCGTGAGAATCCTGCCCGCTTCCGGCTTCGATGAGAACGGCATTCTGCAACTTGCCGCGAGCCTTGAGAGCGCAAGCGAGCATCCCCTCGCTGACGCCATCGTTCGCGCCGCCAAGGATAAAAACATCGCGCTCAGCCCCGCGCAGGATTTTCACTCCCCCGCCGGCAAGGGTGTCACCGGCACCGTGAGCGGCAAAAAAGTCGCGCTCGGCAACGCGAATTTTCTCCACGAAAGCGGCATCGATACCTCACCGCTCGCCAGCGAAGCCGAAGCGCTGCGCCGGGACGGCGCAACCGCGATCTTCATCGCTGTCGATAAAAAGCCGGCCGGCATTCTGGCGATTGCCGATCCGGTGAAGCCCTCGACCGTACCCGCGCTGAAGGCGCTCGGCGCCGACGGCATTCGCATCGTCATGCTGACCGGCGACAACCGCACCACCGCCGAAGCCATCGCCCGCCGCCTCGGCATCGCGGAAGTCGAGGCCGAAGTGCTGCCCAATCAGAAGGCAAAGGTCGTCGAGAAGCTGCGCAAGGAAGGCCGCGTCGTCGCCATGGCCGGCGACGGCGTCAACGACGCGCCTGCCCTTGCCTCCGCCGATGTTGGCATCGCCATGGGCACCGGCACCGATGTCGCGATCGAAAGCGCGGGCGTCACGCTCCTGAAAGGCGATCTTTCCGGCATTATTCGCGCCCGCCGTCTTTCGGAAGCGACGATGCGCAACATCCGGCAAAACCTGTTCTTCGCCTTCATCTATAACGCGCTCGGCGTGCCGGTCGCGGCCGGCGCGCTCTACCCGATGTTCGGCATCCTCTTGTCGCCGATCATCGGCGCCGCCGCGATGTCGCTCTCTTCCGTCAGCGTCATCGGCAACGCGCTCAGGCTTCGCTGGATAAAGCTCTGAACGGTACCGGACAAAAAAAGCCCCCTCCCAAGGAGGGGGCTTTTCCGTTTCAGAGGCCGTCCCGCGCTAGAATACCGCGAGGTATTTCAGCATCGAAATCACACCGATGATGATGACGACGATGCGGATGATCTGCTTCATCCGGCCATCCACCGGCAGCATGTTGACGAGGTAAAGAACGAGAATAACGACGAGAAACGTAATCAGAATACCGATTAGGACCGAGGAAGCCATTCTGCTCTCCTGCGTTGCAAACCCGTTTTGGCGCTGGAAATCGCCCGCACCCGCGTTATAACGCCTGACAATTGCCTGAGTTCCATCGGCGAAACCGATTCGCTGATCGTTGCGTTCGTTATTCCTATTACCGGAACCACGGAGAGCCTCATGGCCCGCAAATCGAGACCAGCATCAAGGCCCGCCAAGAAGAAAACGAAGAAATCGAGCAAGGCAAAGAAACCGGCGAAAAAGGCAAAAGCCGCCAGGCCCGCCAAAGCCCGGCGTGCGGCCAAAGCGAAAACGAAAAAAGCCCCGCCTCAGGGATTTTTCAGCAGCCTGTTTTCGTAAAGAACCGCAACAGAATTCACCCCTCCCGGCGACAGCCGCGAGGGGTGAATTGTTTTTCGCTTAGCGCAGCGGCGCGCCGCGGCCGCGCATCATGCCGGCGACCGCCGAGATCAGGAACAGCGCGATTGCGATGAAGAACACGATCTTCGCGAGCTCGACCGAGACGATGGCGACACCGCCGAAACCGAGGACACCCGCGATCAACGCGATAATGAGAAAAGTTACGGCCCAACCTAACATGGCGTTTCTCCTTGCTGCGTTTGACTGCTTTGCAACGCGTGGAGAAAAAACGCCGGGAACCGGCGAAAGTTCCTGAGCTAACCGAGTTCGAGTTCGCCCTTTACTTCGTGCGTCAATGCGACGCCGTCAACCGTCAGCACCATTTTGGCGTTGAGCTTCTCGTTGCCCTTGAGCTTGCCGCTCGCAACGGCGTCGCGGATCGCTTTCTCGATTTCCTGCTGCGAGGTGACGCCCACCGTGCGCAGGAATTTCCGCATGCTGCCGTTGAATTTTTCTTCGTCCATTTCACGCTCCTCAAGTCCTGCCGGGTTTGATGCGGCTCCCGCCCGCCGGTTCCCGGCTTACCCCAGAAACCATGACGCATAATAGGCGAGCGCCGCCATCAATCCCGCCGCCGGGATCGTCACGATCCAGGCAACGACGATATTGCTCGCGATGTTCCAGCGCACCGCGGAAGCCCGCCGCGCGGCGCCGACGCCGACGATGGCGCCCGTGATCGTGTGCGTCGTCGAAACCGGAACGCCGAGATAGGTCGCCATGAACAGCGTGATCGCGCCGCCCGTTTCGGCGCAGAACCCCTGCACCGGCGTCAGCCGCGTGATCTTCGAGCCCATCGTTTTCACGATGCGCCAGCCGCCGAACAGCGTGCCGAGCGCCATCATCGCCTGGCATATGAGCACCACCCAGAACGGCACGTAGAATTTGTCGCCGATCATGCCCTGCGAATAGAGCAGCACGGCGATGATGCCCATTGTCTTTTGCGCGTCGTTGCCGCCGTGGCCGAGCGAATAGAGCGACGCGGAGAAAAACTGGAATTTGCGGAACATGTTGTCGACCGCATAGGGCGTGGTGCGGACGAACAGCCACGAAACCAGCAGCACCAGCACGATGGCGAGGATGAAGCCGACGAGCGGCGACAGCACGATCGCGGCGCTCGTCTTGATGACGCCCGGCCAGACGATCGCCGACCAGCCGGCCTTGGCGCAGCCCGCGCCGAGAAGCCCGCCGACCAGCGCATGCGACGATGACGACGGGATGCCGAGAAACCAGGTGATGAGGTTCCACGCGATCGCACCGATCAGCGCGCCGAAGATGACATGCGGATCGACGATCGCCGCCGAGATGATGCCGACGCCGAGCGTCTCTGCGACATGCAGCCCGAAAAACAAAAATGCGATGAAGTTGAAGAACGCCGCCCACGCGACGGCATATTGCGGTTTCAGAACGCGCGTCGAGACGATGGTGGCGATGGAATTGGCGGCGTCATGCAAGCCGTTCAGAAAATCGAAGATCAGCGCAACAATGACGAGCCCGACCAGAAACGGCAGGCTGATCGCGATGGCTTCCATGTGCGCGCCCCGCCCCTAGACGTGATCGATCACGATACTCTGGATTTCGTTCGCGACGTCGTCGAAACGATCCACGCATTTTTCCAGATGATCGTAAATCTCGTGGGCGACGAAGAACGAGATCGAATTGGCGTTCGCCGTCTGCTGCTTGAACAGCTCCTTCAGGCCCACATCGTGAATGTCGTCGGCCTCGCCTTCGAGCCGCGTCACCTTCTCGGTAATGGCCGAAAGCCGGGTGGCGTTCTCGCTGATCGAGCGCAGGAGCGGCACCGCCTCCTGCACCAGCCGCGCGCATTGCACGATGTTGTCGGCCATGTCCTTCATTTGCGGCGTGAAGGCGCGAACCTCGAACAGCATGATCGTCTTCGCCGTCTTCTGCATCTGGTCGATGGAGTCATCCATCGCATTCGTGAGGTCCTGGATGCCGTCGCGGTCGAAGGGCGTGATGAAAGTGCGGCGGATCGCGGTCAGGACTTCGCGGGTGATGGCGTCGGCGTCATGCTCGCGGTCGATGATGGTCTGGAAATTCTTCTGAATGCCGTCGCCGCCGTCGAGCAAAGCCCGCAGCGCTTCGGCGCCGCCCACCACCGTATTGGCATGCCGGTCGAAGAGTTCGAAAAAACGCTCCTCCTTCGGCAGCAGTAATCGCAGAAAACCCAACATCCAGCCTCTCCCGGCCCCGCTTGTCGCAAGCCTGTTATAATGGCCGGGAAGCTAATCGCATGACCTACGAGAGTCGAACCTTTCTGCCGCGCTGCCCCCAGGCTGTTTTCGAGCAAATCCAAGCATTTCGCAGAAAATTCTCATGATCCGAGTGACCGACCGCATCCATCTGGACGAAAGCGAGCTCCAGGAAAGCTTCATTCGCGCCTCAGGCCCGGGCGGCCAGAACGTGAACAAAGTGTCGTCGGCGGTGCAACTCCGCTTCGACGCGCGCGGCTCGCGCTCGCTGCCGAACGATGTGGCGATCCGCCTGCAGCGCATCGCGGGGAGCCGCCTCACTAATGAGGGCGTCATCGTCATCACCGCGAACCGCCACCGCAGCCAGGAGATGAACCGCGACGACGCCCGCGCGCGCCTGATCGAGATGATCGTCGAAGCGGCCAATCCGCCGCCGCCGCGCCGCGCGACGAAACCCACCAAAGCCTCGAAGAAACGCCGCCTCGATTCGAAAAGCCGCCGCAGCGAGATCAAGAAGATGCGCTCGCGCCGGGATTTCGATTGATTGTTCCCAAGATCCCCGAGGAATTGAGGACTCCCGGCGGCTCGCGCGCCTCAGCGCCGCGCCGCCCAAGCCGATCCGTTCGCGCGCTGCGTTCCTCGTAGGGCCCGATTATTCGGGCCGCCGGTAAAACTCGACATAAAACTCGACCGGCCCGAGCGGCCTCACCTCATGCAGCCGCTCGGGCTCGATCACGCCCGGACGGTCGCCTGCTCCGATTTCGCGCTCGGAGCCTTCAGGGCCGCTGATCCGATATAACAGCCGCCCCTCGATTACATGCAGCAACGCCCAGACGCCCGCCGCCGTCCGATGTTCGTGCATCAGCGCGGCGGGAATGGTGGTTTCGGTAAAAAGCGCGGTTCGCTTGTATGGCGCCACATCGTGCGGCAGGGATCGCCACTCACCGCGGGGTTTGACGACCTCGATCGTCATGGTTTCACGCCGTGAACGCCACGATAATGACGCCGATCGTCGTCCAGACCAGCGAGTTCACCAGCATCCGGACAAGGTCGCGAAAATCCGCTTTTTCCATGCCGAGCGCGTCGCACGCCTTGTTGCCCGGCCACAGGAAAACCCAGGCGGCATTCTTCCCAAGCGAGGTGACATAGCTCATCGTCGGTCTCCCGAATGCGATCGGCGCACTCTATACAGCGGGCTTGTCAAAAAGCAATATATCGAATACATCTTTGCACTTCGACCTAAGTGGGAGACGCAATTTGCGCCTGACGATCTACACCGACTATTCGCTGCGGCTGCTGATCTATCTGGCGCTGAAGGAAGACGGCCTTGCGACCATCGCCGAAGTCGCGCGCCAGTACGGCGTTTCCAAAAATCATTTGATGAAGGTTGCCCATCAGCTCGGCGTCGCCGGCTATGTCGAAACCGTGCGCGGCCGCAGCGGCGGCCTGCGGCTCGCCAAGCCCGCGAGCGCGATCGGCCTTGGCGAAGTCGTTCGCCACACCGAGCCCGACATGGCGCTCGTCCCCTGTCTCGCCGAAGGCAAGATCAGCGACAACATCTGCGCGATCCAGCGCTGTTGCGTTTTGCAGCGCGCGCTCGACAAGGCGCGCGACAGTTTTCTCGAAGTGCTCGACAGCTACACGCTCGCGGATCTTGCAAAGCCGAGGACACCGCTGCGCGAACTGCTCGCCATCCCGCAAGGCATCGCCGTGCCGCCCGCGAAACGCGCGCCGCGCGCCGCACACTGACGCCGATCGTTTATCTGGAGAGTGGTGCGGACGGTGGGACTCGAACCCACAACCCGATTGCTCGGGGAAAGATTTTAAGTCTTTTGCGTATACCATTCCGCCACGTCCGCACGTGACTGCGGCAAACTAGACGGCCTCGCCGCAAAGCTGCAAGCGAGTCGGTAAATCGCCGCCGGTTTTTGCGGCGGCAAGTTCACTGCCGGCGATAAAATCCGGGGAAAAGACGCGGCCGCGCCGCTCCACGAGTGCGGCGCCGCTGCCGTGAACAAATAAAAAGACCCCGCCGCATTGCGGCGGGGTCTCGCCAAACAGAAGCTTAGCGCTGCGGATTCTGCTGGCCGCCGCCCTGCTGACCGCCCTGACCGGGCTTCGGCGTGCCCTGCTGGTGCTGGCCGCCCTGCTGGCCGCCCTGACCGCCCTGCTGGCCGCCCTGGTTCTGCTGGTTCTGGTTCTTTTGATCCTGGCCCATATTCAAACTCCTGTGTTGGGGGTGAGACCGGGGAGCTGGTCTCCAACACTCAATTCCGGGCATGGCTGAAATGTTCCGGCCCCTCTGCATTTGCCGCAGTCTCGCCATTGGTTCGCCGCCGCACCAAGTGAGCGATCTTCCGGCTTTCCCGAAATTTTTTAAAAAAAGTTCCGCCGCGAAAAATCACGGAGATTGATTGCGCTTACGCCGCCAGCGCTTTCTTCACGCGCGCAACCATGGCTTCGACATCCGCGGCCGCGGCCTGAAGCAACGCCGTGTCGCGCGAGCGCACGACGACATTGGTATTCGGCCCGAGCTTCTCGTCGAAGAACGGATAGCTGCCGATCATCGTGCCGGGATGCGCCTTGGCGATTTCGCCAAGCTCGCTGCCGATGTCGCCTTCCTTGAGTCCGGTGTTGATCGACACCGAATGCATCTTCGCGCCGGTTTGGAGCGACGGCGCGGCGGCATCGAGCATCGCCTGCATGATCGCCGGCACGCCGGCCATCACGATCACATTGCCGATGCGAAAGCCCGGCGCGCCCGAAACCTTGTTCTCGATCAGTGTCGCCGTCGCCGGAATGCGCGCCATGCGCAGGCGCGACTCGTTCAGCTCCAGCCCGCGCTCTTTCGCGCGCTTCTCGATGATCGCCACCGCTTCGGGGTGATGACCGATCGAAACACCGAACGCCTTTGCCACCGAGTCGGCGGTGATGTCGTCATGCGTCGGCCCGATGCCGCCGGTCGTGAACACATAATTGTAGCGATGACGGAGCGCGTTCAACGCGCCGACGATTTCCTTCTCCTCGTCGGGCACGACGCGCACTTCCTTGAGGTCGATGCCGATATTGGTGAGATATTCGGCGATGTAGCCGATATTCTTGTCCTTGGTTCTTCCCGAAAGAATTTCGTCGCCGATCACCAAAATCGCGGCGGTGACGGTAGCAAGCTTTGCTTCGGCCATTCTGACGCTCCTTGTCGGCATCAGTATAACGCCGCCGCCGCGCGGCCAAAACTTGGGCAGCCGCCGGGATTTTCGCCCGCTTTTTGGCCCGGCCGGCAACTGTCGGGGAACCGTTTGAGGTGTCACACTCTTTATCGCTAGACTGATCGGGTCAGGGCTGGAGCAGGAATGGCGGTTGGCTTCGACGAAATGCGTGCGGCGAATGGTCAGGTGCGTCCGGCGTATCTGGTGCTGTCCGACTGGCTGAAGCGCGTTCCGCCCGATGTGCTCGATTACCGCCGCCGCGAAGCCGAGACGATCTTCCGCCGCATGGGCATCACCTTCGCCGTCTATGGCGAGACGGAATCGACCGAACGGCTGATCCCGTTCGACATCATCCCGCGCATTCTGACGGCGAAGGAATGGGCGTTTCTCGCGCGCGGCCTGACGCAGCGCGTGAAGGCGCTGAACGCCTATATCCATGACGTCTATACCAAGCGCGAAATCCTGCGCGCCGGCATCGTGCCGGAGGATCTCGTCTATCAAAATCCGGTATTCCGCCCCGAGATGAACGGCAAGCCGGTGCCGCATGACAGCTATCTCCAGATCGCCGGCATCGACGTCGTGCGCACGGGCGAAGACAAATTTTATGTGCTTGAGGACAATACGCGCGTGCCCTCCGGCGTCTCTTACATGCTGGAGAACCGCGAGATCATGCTGCGGCTGTTTCCCGAGCTGTTCGCGCGCCATGCCGTCGCGCCCGTCGAAAACTACACCGATGAATTGCTCGCAACATTGAAATCCGTCGCGCCGCTTTCGGCGCCCGGCGATCCGGCGGTCGTGATCCTGACGCCGGGCATTTTCAACTCGGCCTATTTCGAGCACTCGTTTCTCGCCGACAAGATGGGCGTTGAACTCGTCGAGGGCCGCGACCTCTTCGTGAAATCGAATGTCGTCTATATGCGCACCACCGAAGGCCCGAAGCGCGTCGATGTCATCTATCGCCGGGTCGATGACGACTTTCTCGATCCCCTCGTCTTCCACCCCGACTCTGTGCTCGGCGTGCCCGGCCTCATGAGCGCCTATCACGCAGGACAAGTGACAATCGCGAACGCTGTCGGCACCGGCGTTGCCGACGACAAGGCGGTCTATAGCTACATGCCCGAGATCGTGAAATTTTATCTTGGCGAGGAACCGCTGCTCGCCAATGTGCCGACCTGGCGTTGCCGCGAACCCGAACACCTGAAGGAGGTGCTTTCTCGCCTGCCGGAGATTGTCGTAAAGGAAGTTCACGGCTCGGGCGGTTACGGCATGATGGTCGGCCCCGCCGCGACGAAGGAAACGATCGAACTCTTCCGCAACAAATTGATGCGCGAGCCCGAAGGCTTCATCGCGCAGCCGACGCTCGCGCTTTCCACCTGCCCGACATTCGTCGAAAGCGGGATTGCGCCGCGTCACGTCGATCTTCGCCCTTACGTATTGAACGGCCGCGACCGCGTGCGCGTCGTGCCCGGCGGCCTCACGCGCGTTGCGCTCAACGAAGGTTCGCTCGTCGTCAACTCAAGCCAGGGCGGCGGCACGAAGGACACATGGGTGCTGGACCGATGAAACGCGCCGCCGGATAGAGGCATAACGCATGCTCTCGCGCACCGCCGCAAATCTTTACTGGCTATCGCGCAGCATGGAGCGCGCCGAATGTCTCGCGCGTATTCTCGACGCCACCAACCGCCTCACCTCGTTGCCGCAGGCCGACAGCGAAACCAACGAATGGGATTCGGCGATCGCGACCGCGGCTTGCGCCGAGGCGTTCAGGCTGAATTACGAAATCGCGAACGAACAGACCGTCACCGAATTCCTCGCCTTCTCGCCCTATAACCCTTCCTCGATCCTCAACTGCATCGAGACGGCGCGGCAGAACGCGCGCGCCGTGCGCACCGCGCTCACCGTCGAGATGTGGGACGCGATCAACGGCGCCTGGCACGAGCTGAAGCGGTTCGAGAACCGCCGCCTCAACCGCGACGACTTCTCGCGCTTCCTCACCTTCGTGAAGGATGCCTCGCTCGCCTATGACGGCTCGGCTTACCGGACGATGCTCCGCAACGACGGCTACTGGTTCTCGCGGCTCGGCATTCTCGTCGAGCGCGCCGACGCCACCGCCCGCATTCTCGACGTGAAGTATCACGTGCTGCTGCCCGAAAAGGAACGCGTCGGCGGCCAGATCGACTACTTCCAGTGGGCTTCGATCCTGCGCTCGGTTTCGGCCCTCACCAGCTATTACTGGGTTTACAAGGAAAGCGTGAAGCCCTGGCTGGTCGCGGATCTTCTGATCCGCAATCCGCAGATGCCGCGCTCGCTGGCGAGTTGCTACGAAAACCTCACGCGCTATCTCGACGATCTTGCGCAATTCTACGGCCGCCAGGGCCATTCGCAGCGCCTCGCGCGCGCCATGCTGACGAAACTCTCGAACACCACCATGGATGAAATTTTCCAGGGCGGCCTGCACGAATTCATCCAGAGCTTCATCGCCGAGAACAACCGTCTCGGCAACGCCATCACCGAACAGTATCTGACGTAACATGCGCATCCATGTCGTGCACGAAACGGCCTACGAATATACGAGCCCCGCGGCCTCGGCGATCGAGATTCTGCGGCTGACGCCGCGCAATCACGACGGCCAATATATCGTGCGCTGGCGCGTCGAGCTGAACCACGATTGCAAGCTCGATCCGTTCGAGGACGCCTTCGGCAATCTCGCGCACACCTTCACCGTCGACGGCCCGGTCAACAAACTCATCATTCGTGTCGCCGGCGAAGTCGAAACGCAGGATACCAATGGCGTCGTCCGCGGCACCATCGAGCGCTTTCCGCCTTCGCTTTACTTGCGCGAGACGCCGCTCACCAGGCCCGACAGCACGATCCGGCAATTCGCCGAAGATGCCGCCGAGAAGCAGCACGGCGATCCGCTTGCGACCATGCACGAGCTTACCGCGCGCATCTATAGCGGCTTCACCTTCGATCCCGACGCACAGAAGCCGGCGATGAGCGCCGCCCGGTGCATGTCGGAGCGCCGCGGCGTCTGCCAGGACTATGCGCAAGTGCTGGTCGCCAGCGCGCGTCACCTGAAAATTCCGGCGCGCTATATCAGCGGCTATTTCCACCGCGCCGACGGCATCACCGCGCAGGAAGCCGGGCACGCCTGGGCCGAGGCGCATCTTCCGGAACTCGGCTGGGTCGGCTTCGATCCGGCGAACGGCATTTCGGCGACCGCCGCCCATATCCGGGTCGCGGCGGCGCTGGATTCGCTCGGCGCCGCGCCCGTGCGCGGCCTCAGGTTCGGCGGCGACGGCGAGACGCTCTCCGTCGCCGTGCATGTCGCGCAATCCGAGCGCCAGTCGCAGAATTGACCCTTTCCGAGCGGCCCCTTACAACCGCGCGCCAGGGAAATAAGAATGACCTATTGTTGCGGAATATTGGTGCGCGAAGGCCTCGTCATGATCGGCGACACCCGCACCAATGCGGGGCTCGATAACGTTTCCACCTTCCGCAAGCTGCATGTCTTCGAGCAACCCGGCCAATATGTCATGGCGCTCGCAAGCGCCGGCAATCTGTCGCTGTCGCAGACCGTGCTCAGCATCCTGAACGAGGGCATGGAAAATCCCGAAACCGGCGAGCGCGAAACGCTCGTCAACGCGCCGACGATTTTCCAGGCCGCGCAGCGCGTCGGCAAGGCGCTGCGCATGGTGCACAGCATGGATGGCGATGCGCTGCGCCAGGCCGACGTCAAGTTCGATGTCTCGTTTCTGTTCGGCGGCCAGGTGAAGAACGATCGTCTTCGCCTCTTCATGATTTATCCCGAAGGCAATTTCATCGAGTGCACCACCGATACGCCCTACCTTCAGATCGGCGAGCACAAATACGGCAAGCCGATCCTCGATCGCGCCGTGCGCTACGACACCGAGATTTCCGACGCGCTGAAAATCGGCCTGATCTCGATGGATTCGACGATGCGCTCGAATATCGGCGTCGGCCTGCCGATCGACCTTGCCGTCATCCACCGTGATGCGCTGCAAACCGAATTGCAGCGCCGCATCGAACCGGGCGAGCCCTATTTCACCGATTTGCGCGAGCGCTGGTCGTCGGCGCTCCGCGCCGCGCACATGGCTATCCCGCGCCCGCCGTATCTCGGCGACAAAACAAAATGATGTCAAAATAGATTTCGAACTCGCTTCAACACACGAGATAAAAACCGGGAGGAATACAATGGCAGTTGAGAAGGCAGCGATCGTTACGGGCGCGGGCACCGGCATCGGGCGCGCCAGCGCGATCGCGCTCGCGAAGGCGGGTTATGCCGTAGGGATCGTCGGGCGCCGCAAGGAGCCGCTCGAAGAAACCGCGAAGCTCGCGGGTAGCGGCGCGAAAATGCTCGTACTCGCCCACGACGTCGGCAAGCCGGACGAAGTGAAGGCGCTCTTTGCGAAGGCGAAGCAGGAATTCGGCCGCCTCGACGTTCTGTTCAACAATGCCGGCATGGGCACGCCCGCGATGCCGCTCGAGGATCTCACCTACGAGCAGTGGAGCGCGGTCGTCGCCGTCAATCTCACCGGCCCGTTCCTGTGCACGCAGGAAGCCTTCCGCATCATGAAGGATCAGAAGCCGCAAGGCGGCCGCATCATCAACAACGGCTCGATCTCGGCGCATGCGCCGCGGCCGTTCTCCTCGCCCTACACTTCCACCAAGCACGCCATCAGCGGCCTTACCAAGGCGTCGGCGCTCGACGGCCGCGCCTACAACATCGCGGTCGGCCAGATCGACATCGGCAATGCCGCGACGCCAATGACCGAGCGCATGGTCAAGGGCGTCCTCCAGCCGAACGGCGAGATGAAGCCCGAGCCGCGCATGGACGTCGAGCACGTCGCGCAAGCCGTCGTGCAGATGGCGTCCTTACCGCTCGAGTCGAACGTGCTGTTCATGACGATCATGGCGACGAAGATGCCGTTCGTCGGCCGCGGCTGAACCTAACGCGCGGCGGGCACGAGATAGCGCATCACGCCGCCCGCCCGCGCGACGACCTCGTTCCATTCCGCGCGCGGATGAAATTTGCGGTTGAAGCGGTAGGTGAAGGCAGCGTTCGGCTTCACGCAGGCTTTCGCAAGGCAAGCCTCGTGATAGTTGCAGCGGATGCTGTCGAAATGATCCGGCATCGCGCTCGCGCGCAGCGCTTTGACATAAGTGTAATCGCGCGGCGCCCGCTCGCTGACGAATTCCGTCCAGCCGTCCTCGCCCGCCGTGCCCTCGCCGCTTGCGGCCCTGGCGCGAAAGCCGTTCAGCGATTTCGCGTCGGCAACGCAGTCTTCCGCCACGCCCTCGCCGCTTTCGATGGAGACGGCGTTGAGTTTCACCGCCTCGCGGTCGAATTCACCGAGCCAGCGATCCTTGCGATCGGCGATATTGGGAATGTCGATCCGCACCGATGACGCGCGGTTGAAAGCGGCGCGCGCCTCGTCAGGCTTTGCCAGCACTTCCTTCAGCGTCAGCGCGCCCGGCTTGCCTTGCTGCCGCAGCGAAAACGTGATGCCGAGCAGCGACGGCGCGTCGGCCGGCATCGCGAACTTCTCGCCTTTGACCTCGATCACCCTGCGGCCGTCCGCGAGCCGCGGCCATTCATCGGCCGCGGCCTGTCCCGCCGCGCCAAGCGCCATCAGCGTGCAAAGCCACAATCGCTTGTTCACGTGCCTGCCATTTCAATGCAGATGGAATTCGCCGCTCACCGCCCGGAAATCCGACGGCTTGATGAGCCTGGCATGGCTCACCGTCACCGAGAACAGCGGTCCCTCCAGCTCCCGCCGCCAGAAGTCGAGAAATTTCGACAGCTCCGGGAATTTCGGAAACATGTCGTAGTCCTGCCAGACATAGGTTTGCAGGAAAGACGGATAATCCGGGAGGCGATACAGGATCCGCGCGGTGGTCAGGCCATAGCCCGCGAGCTGCTTTTCAAAGTCCTGGTTGCGGAAGTCACGCGAGACTGGAGACATTGGGCACCCCCATGCTTCAACGAATCTTCACGCCCTATAGTCTGCGACCGATCCGTCACCGCAAGTTTAAAAAGCGAATTTCGCGTTTGGTTCCAAGGCGCTAGCAGCTATGGCTCTCAAGTGCTGATAAGGCTCGCGCCTAACCCTCCGGCGCATTAACCATCCACTTGAAAATACAAATTTTTCAGGCCGCCGCGGCGGCTTGTCACTCTCAAACCAGGAGTGCTAAGAATTTTTCAGCCGCCTCTTGAAGGCACCGGGCAGCCGACTATCTGCCCGACAGGCGTGGCGGGAGACGCTCCTGCACGCCGCTCATGAACGCTTGAACCAAGGTTTGGAGGATATCCGATGAAGTTTCGGCCGTTACACGACCGCGTCGTCGTCCGCCGCGTCAACGCGGAAGAGAAGACTGCGGGCGGTATCATCATTCCCGACAGCGCGAAGGAAAAGCCGCAGGAAGGCGAAGTGATCGCCGTCGGCCCCGGCGGTCGCGACGAGTCCGGGAAGCTCATCCCCATCGACGTCAAGGTTGGCGATCGCGTGCTGTTCGGCAAGTGGTCGGGCACCGAGGTCAAGATCGACGGTGAAGAACTCCTCATCATGAAGGAGTCCGACATCATGGGCGTCGTCGAAGGCTCGGCGAAGTCCAAAAAGGCCGCTTAATCTTTTGAATCAGGAGTAGCAAACAATGGCTGCCAAGGAAGTCAAATTTTCCGTCGAGGCGCGCGACAAGATGCTGCGCGGCGTCGACATTTTGGCGAACGCCGTCAAAGTCACGCTCGGTCCGAAGGGCCGCAACGTCGTCATCGACAAGTCGTTCGGCGCGCCGCGTATCACCAAGGACGGTGTGACGGTCGCGAAGGAAATCGAGCTCGAAGACAAGTTCGAGAACATGGGCGCGCAGATGGTGCGCGAAGTCGCGTCGAAGACCGCGGACGCCGCGGGTGACGGCACGACGACCGCCACGGTCCTCGCCCAGGCCATCGTCCGCGAAGGCGCCAAGTCCGTCGCGGCCGGCATGAACCCGATGGATCTGAAGCGCGGTATCGATCTTGCGGTCGAAGCCGTCGTCGAAGACCTCAAGAAGAACTCCAAGAAAGTCACCTCGAACGAAGAAATCGCCCAGGTCGGCACGATCTCGGCGAACGGCGACGAGGAAATCGGCAAGTTCCTCGCGAGCGCGATGAAGAGGGTCGGCAACGAGGGTGTCATCACCGTCGAGGAAGCCAAGTCCCTCGAGACCGAACTCGATGTCGTCGAAGGCATGCAGTTCGACCGCGGCTATATCTCGCCGTACTTCATCACCAACGCCGACAAGATGCGCGTTGAGTTCGACGATCCCTACATTCTCATCAACGAGAAGAAGCTCTCGGGCCTGCAGGAGCTCCTGCCGCTGCTCGAGTCGATCGTCCAGACCGGCAAGCCCCTCCTCATCATCGCGGAAGACGTCGAAGGCGAAGCGCTCGCAACGCTCGTCGTCAACAAGCTGCGCGGCGGTCTGAAGGTTGCCGCCGTCAAGGCGCCGGGCTTCGGCGACCGCCGCAAGGCCATGCTGCAGGACATCGCTGTCCTGACCGGCGGCCAGGCGATCTCGGAAGATCTCGGCATCAAGCTCGAAGGCGTGACGCTGAACATGCTCGGCCGCGCCAAGAAGGTCACGATCGACAAGGAAAACACCACGATCGTGAACGGCGCCGGCAAGAAGGCCGACATCGAGGGCCGCGTTGCCCAGATCAAGGCCCAGATCGAAGAGACCACCTCGGACTACGATCGCGAGAAGCTCCAGGAGCGTCTTGCGAAGCTCGCGGGCGGCGTCGCGGTGATCCGCGTCGGCGGCGCGACCGAGGTCGAAGTGAAAGAGAAGAAGGACCGCGTGGACGACGCCATGCACGCGACCCGCGCGGCCGTCGAAGAAGGCATCGTGCCGGGCGGCGGCGTTGCTCTCCTCCGCGCCACCGAGGCCCTGAAGCGCATCCGCACCGAGAACGACGACCAGAAGACCGGCGTCGAGATCGTCCGCAAGGCGCTGCAGGCTCCGCTCCGTCAGATCGCCAACAACGCGGGTGACGACGGCTCGGTCGTGGTCGGCAAGATCCTCGAGAAGGATCAGTATGCTTACGGCTACGACGCGCAGACCGGCCAGTACACCAACCTCGTCGCCAAGGGCGTCATCGACCCGACCAAGGTCGTGCGTTCGGCGATCCAGGGCGCGGCTTCGGTCGCGGCGCTCCTGATCACCACCGAAGCGATGGTGGCCGAGCTCCCGAAGAAGGGCGGCGCGGCGGCTCCGGCGATGCCGGGCGGCATGGGCGGGATGGACTTCTAATCCACTCACTCAAATCAAAATCGAAAACCCCGGCAGCAATGCCGGGGTTTTTGTTTGGGCGGGCCGCCCCTCACCCTGACCCTCTCCCCGTAAGAACGGGGAGAGGGAAAGCGCATGCCGCAGCACAAGCGTTTTCAATTTTCGCCGAGCGATCAGAAACTTCCTTACCGGATGAAGGGCAAGCGCCAGCGCTAACGCGCGCAAAGCTCCGAGTACAAAACCTGCAACACGCCGTCGATATTCTTCAGCACGTCCGAATTCCAGAAGCGAAGGACACGATAGCCTTTGGAAGCCAGCACCAGGTCGCGCACACGATCCTTTTGGCTATCGGCATGTTCCCCGCCGTCCACTTCAACGGCGATATATTTCTCCCGGCAAACAAAATCGACGATATAGCGCCCGACTTTACCCTGCCGGATAAATTTGAAGCCGCCGAGCCGGCGCGCGCGCAACGCCAGCCAGAGCTTCATTTCCGCATCGGTGGAATTGCGCCGAAGCCTTTGACGGATTCGGGCCTTCTTGCGCTCGGCTCCGCGCATCGCACCGCCCCTCACCCTAACCCTCTCCCC
>Ga0182740_1000651_pt1 | contig 32652 bp, 31 predicted proteins | sample eDN5th37CKraftBY_FD_128872 | JGI IMG/M metagenome (GOLD analysis project Ga0182740, IMG submission 128872) | Enriched backyard soil microbial communities from Emeryville, California, USA - eDNA 5th pass 37_C Kraft BY (version 2) (version 2) | ecosystem: Environmental > Terrestrial > Soil >...
CATCGGAAGGGGCGGTCCGCCGCGGGCGGCGGCGCAGCCGGGCGCGTATCCGGCAGGCCGCCCGCGGGATCATGCACAGATCGTCCAGCAGCCGCGACCAGCCCTGGCCGCTGGCGAGTGCGCGGTCCAGCGCCGCCATGGTTTTCGCCATGTCGGGCTCGTCGTCGCGCAGCCAGGTCTGCGCCACGGAGGCGAACATCACCGCGAGCCCTTGGGCGCGCAACATACCCTTCGAGCCCGAGCCGTCGATATCCGCCGCCGCCAGCATCCATTGCTGGGACTGCACCATGAGGCCGTTGAGCGCGAGCGCCAGCGGAGGATTGAGGCGCGCGGAGCGGTTCAGGGAACGGATCGCCTCCTTGTGCGGCGCGAGGATCTCGAAGCGCCGCATCAGCACGTCGAACAGCCGCTCGCGCGGCGGATCGTCGGCGAGGCCGGGGTCGCGCCCGGCCAGCACGGCCCGGTCGGTCGCCTTCATATGCGCCGCATAGATATCGAGCTTCGAGGCAAAGCCATCCCGCAACGAAGCCAGCGGCACCCCTGCCGTTTCGGCCACTTCCGAAAGGCCGATCTGCTCGAAAGGCTTGACCGAAAGAAGCGACATGAAGGCATCGACGATGCGCTCGCGCTCCGGCCGGTCGTTACCGGAAATGTTGTGGGGCTGATCGTCGCGCGCGCCGGAACCGGCGGGATGGTCGATCATGATCCTCTCCTGTGCTGCGGCACCCGGGCTTTCGGGGTGGGGCCTTCAGATCATTTAGGCGTGCGGATGGGGCCGCAACAGGGCGGAATGCCGCCGTATTGAGCCCGGACAGGAGACGGCGCGCACGGCCGCTCAGCCGGACAATTCCTCCGAACGGCGGGCGGCGGCGGCCACGGCGCGGTCCAGCAGCGGCTGGAGCCCGTCATCGGCCATCAGCACGGCGCGGGCGGCCGCGGTGGTGCCTCCGGGGGAGGTGACGTTGCGTCGCAGCGTCGCGGCATCCGCCGTCATCCGGTGCAGCAACTCCCCGGAGCCGGAGACCGTTGCGCGGGCCAGACGCTCCGCCAGTTCCTCGGGGAGGCCGGCGGCGACGCCGGCCCTGGCCAGCGCCTCGGCGAGCAGAAAGACATAGGCGGGGCCGGAGCCCGACACGGCCGTGACCGCGTCCATCAGCCGCTCGTCCTGAATCCACTCGACGCTGCCGGTGGTGGCGAGCAGGGCGTGTGCCAGCGCCCGCTGCGGCGCGGAGGTGTGGGCATTCGCCACGGCGACCGTCACGCCCCGGCCGATGGCGGCCGGCGTGTTCGGCATGGAGCGGATCGCCGCCGTGCCGGCCGGCAACGTGGCGGCGAGGAAGCCCAGCGTCTTGCCCGCCATGATGGACAGCACCAGCGTCTGCGGGCCGATATGGGCGGACAGGCCCGGCAGGATGTCGGCCGCGACCTGCGGTTTCACGGCGACCACGATCGCGCCGGCGGCTCCGATGACGCTCGCCGGCGGGTTGAGCGCGACGCCGCGGGTCGCCAGCGCCTCGACCTCGGGGGCGGGATGGGGGTCGAGAACCACGACGCGCTCGGGCGGCAGGCCGGCGGCGAGCCAGCCCTCCAGCATGGCGCCGCCCATCTTGCCGGCCCCCAGCAGAACGAGTGGCCCGGTCAATGCCTGAAAGGGGTCGAACGCGGTCATGAAACGGCTCCGGGTTTCCGACGAAGTCAGACGGAACCGTTTGCGACGGAAAGACAATCGAAACAAGGGCCGGGGCGGGAGCCGTTCTGCCCGCCAGTCCGGTGGCAGCCGCCTATGCCTGCCCGCTGGTCTCGAACATGGCGGCGGTCATGGCTTCCTTTGCGGTCTGGCCGGCCCAGACGACGAACTGGAACGCCGGGAAATACCGCTCGCAGGCGTCCAGCGCCGCGCCGAACAGCCGCTCGCACTGGCGGTCCGAGGCTTCGAGGCCGTTCGGCAGCACCAGCGCATGGCGGTACATCACGAGCCCGTCCTTGATCCAGAGGTCGAAATGGCCGAGCCACATCTGCTCGTTGATCATCGCGAGCAGGCGGCGGACCTCCTCGCGCCGGCGCTCCGGAACCTTGATCTCGAAGGCGCAGGCGAGATGCAGCGCCTCGATGTCATGCATCCAGGTGAAGGACACCTGATAGTCGGCAAAACGGCCGGCGACGAGGATGGTGATCTCGTCGTCGCTGGCCCGCTCGAACGACCAGTCGTTGGTCGAGGCGAGGCTTTCGACCACCTCAAGGGGGTCGAATCGCTGCGGCTCTGAGAAATCGATCAGGGACATACCGTCTCCAATTGCGTCGCTATGAAGTGGGTGTGCACGCCACCCGCACGTACTCGACGCCACGGTACGCCGCCCGGCAGAAAGACATGCCGGCGCCGCCCTGGACCGCATCCCCTGGAAGGGCTGCGGGGCGAATCACTTAATAGAATCAATATAGACGCTCGAGTCCGGCCGTGAAGCCCGCTCCTGTGGAGGCGAGTCCCCGACCCGTGGATAAGCGGTATTTAATTCAATCCTGCTGGGGATGAATTCGCCCCGAGCATGATCCCGAAAAGTGCGAAGCGGTTTTCGGATCAGATCATGCTCAGGGAAACAGCATGATCCCGAAAATGCCTGCCCCCGGACCTGATCCGGGGGTGCGAAGCGGTTTTCGGGCAGCAGCCTCAGTCGAACAGGCTGGAGACCGACTCTTCGGCGGCGGTGCGGCCGATGGCTTCGCCGATCAGCGAGGCGATGGAGAGGACGTGGATGTTGCGCGCGACGCGCACGGCCTGTGTCGGCTGGATCGAGTCGGTGATGACCAGTTCCTTCAGCCGCGAAGCGGTGATGCGCGCGACCGCGCCACCGGACAGCACGCCGTGGGTGATGTAGGCGTAAACGTCGGTCGCGCCGTGTTCGAGCAGCGCGTCGGCGGCATTCACCAGCGTCCCGCCCGAGTCGACGATGTCGTCGATCAGGATGCAGGTGTGGCCGGACACATCGCCGATCACGTTCATCACTTCGGATTCGCCGGCGCGCTCGCGGCGTTTGTCGATGATGGCGAGCGGTGCGTTGATGCGCTTGGCGGCAGCGCGGGCGCGCACCACGCCGCCGACATCCGGAGACACTACCGTGACCAGTGACGTGTCGAACCGCTCCTTGATGTTGCGGGTCAGCACCGGCGCGGCGAACAGGTTGTCGGTCGGGATATCGAAGAAGCCTTGGATCTGCCCGGCATGGAGATCGACGGTCAGGACGCGGTCGGCGCCGGCGCGGGTGATCAGGTTGGCGACCAGCTTGGCGGAGATCGGCGTGCGCGGGCCGGCTTTGCGGTCCTGCCGGGCATAGCCGAAATAGGGCAGCACGGCGGTGATGCGCCGGGCCGATGCACGGCGCAGCGCGTCGATGATGATGAGCAGTTCCATCAGATGGTCGTTTGCGGGAAACGATGTGGACTGCACGACGAAAACATCCGCGCCGCGGACATTCTCCTGAATCTCGACGAAAATCTCCATGTCCGCGAAGCGCCGGACGACGGCCCTGGTCAGCGGAGTCGCGAGATAGGCGGCGATCGCATCGGCCAGGGCGGAATTGGAGTTGCCGGCGACGATCTTGATCGCGCCATTCTTGCCGGCCATCTGCGTCTCCTTGCATCACCCTTCCGTGCGCGGCGGTGTGATACTAGGCCGCGCCGCCGCTGGCAACCGAGCAGAGGCCATCCCTGCACCGGCGCGCACGCATGGTGCGCCTCATTCCGCCGGGCTGGCGGGCAACGAGGCGGCAAGCTGCACGGAACCGGTAGCCGGTGTGTCGCCTGCGGGGCCGGGTGCCGCCGAGGCGATGGCGGAGGCGGCCTGAACGGGAGGGGCCGGAGGCGCCGATGGTGACGGCGGGGCCTGATAGGGGCCGATCAGGGCGGCGAGCCGGGTCAGTCCCTCGTCGGCGATCCGGCTCAGCACGTCATCATCCGCCGCCTTCCATGCGTCCGCGCCCCGAGCGCTTGCCGGAACCTCTCCGGCGAGGCGCATGACATGGCGCGCCGCGCCGTCATAAACGTCCCAGGCGAAAGCGATGCTGGTTTTGCCGCGCTGGACATGGGCGGAGAGATAGCCCCGGACGCGATAGGTCGCCTGATCGTGGCGGGAGACGACCGGTGCCTGCCGGTTTTCAACCTCCCGGTTCAGGGCCGCGACCAGACTGTGGAAAACCGCTTCGGGCGGCCCGTCGATGGACTCGAAGGCGAGGGTTCGGGTTTCGCCCGACAACGGTGGCGCTGCTGAAGCCGTGGCTGCGGAAGGCCCGTTCTGCGCGGTCGTGGTGCAGCCGGCGAGGCCGAGGGCCAGCAGAATGGCGGCCGCCCCGGCTGTTCCAAGCCGTCCGTGATACCCACCGCCGGCGCGGCGCCCCGGTCCGATCCTCATCGACGCCCCCGTCGCCCGGCGGGTGCTTCGGGAGTTCCGCCGTTAAGGTTTTGATAACCAATCGCGCGGAGCCGGTCCAGTTCGGTTAACGGATCATGAAGGAGGTGGTTAACCGGTGAGCGTGATGGCGCTGATCAGGCGGCCATAGTCCGGCTCGCCGCGATGGCAGGAGCGGCGGTAGCTGTAGAAGCGTTCGGTATCCGCATAGGTGCAGAGCGCGAGATCCTCGAACACGCGGACGCCGGCCTGACGGACGCGATGGGCGATGAAGGCCGGCAGGTCGAACATGGCGTGGCCGGCACGGGTCCCGGGACGGAAGAAGCGCGCGTTGCCGATATCTTCCGTCGTGAAGCGGTCCCGGAAATCGTCGCCGACTTCGTAATTCTGCTGGCTGATGGTCGGCCCGAGCAATGTGGCGATGCAGCCGCGATCCGCGCCGAGACGCTCCATGGCGTCCAGCGTTCCCTCGATCACGCCGGTGAACGCGCCGCGCCAGCCGGCGTGACAGGCTCCGATCACCCGCGCCTGCGGGTCCGCGAACAGGAGCGGCCCGCAATCCGCCGTCGAAATGCCGAGGGCGAGACCGGGAAGGCGCGTCACGAAGCCGTCGGCGCGGGGGCGCTCGTGGCTGGGCCATGGAGCTTCGACCGTCACCACGGTCGACGAATGGATCTGGTAGAGCCCGAGCAGATGCTCCGGCGCGACACCGAGCGCCGTGGCCATGCGCGCGCGATTCTCCGCCACGGCTTCGGGCGCGTCGCTGGAACCGATCCCACCGTTCAGGCTGGCATAGATGCCGTCCGAGACGCCGCCCTGCCGGGTGAAGAAGCCATGGCGGGTGCCATCCATGCTGGCGAGGGTTTGCGCTTGCAGCATCATGTCTCGAATCCCGGCAGCACCCCGAGGTCAGGATGGCCCAGCCCCAGCACCTTGAACAGCCGGCCCATGCCGGCCCGGCCGCCGGCAGTGAGCCGCAGGCTGGCGGTTTCGATCTGCCGGGCCTGGTCCGGCGTGGCGTTGCGGCGCAGGGTCGCGGTGCGCTGGTCGATGCCGAGTCGCTGGAGAAAATCGCCCTGATCGACCGGGCCATGGGCGGTCGCGCCCATGGTGCCTGCGGCCCTTGCCAATGCCTCGAAATCGACATGGGCGGTGAGGTCCACGAGGCCCGGCCCGACCAGCGGATCGGCATAGGCATGGTTGCCGACGGCCTGAAGCGTTTCGCCGGTCGCGCTGGCGACATGGCCGTAGTCGATGACGAGGGCCGCGCCCGCGCCGCGCATCACGCGGCGGCCGAGTTCGAGGGCCGCGCTGTCGCTGCGCCACTCGAACATCGCCCCGTCCGCTGCTTCGCGCACCGCCGGCGGCAGGAACCGCTCGAAATGAAGCAGCGGACTGGTGGCGAGCGTGAAGGCGAAGCGTCCCGCGTCGTCGATGCCGACCATGCGCTCGAACCACGCGCCGTTCTGCTTCACGGCCTGATGGACCGGCAGGGCGTCGTAGAATTCATTCGCCAGAACGATGGCGCGGCCGTCCGGCGCGTCCGTCAGGCTGCCGTGCCAGGCGAGCGGCAATGCGTATTTCTCCAATGCCTGCTGCTGGCGCTGGCGCAGCACCGGACTCATCTCCACGAGATGGACGCGCAGGGCCTCGTGGAAGCCGGCCACCTTCCGCGTGGCGCGCAGCGCATCCGCCATCAGCGTGCCGCGGCCGGGACCGAGTTCGACCAGGTTCACCTCGGCCGGCGCGCCCATCTGCTGCCAGACAGTGGCCGCCCACAGCCCCAGCAACTCCCCGAACACCTGCCCGATCTCCGGCGAGGTCGTGAAATCCCCGGAAGCCCCGAGCGGATCGCGGGTGACGTAATAGCCATGCTCGGGATGGGAGAGGCACAGCGTCATGTATTCCGCGACCGGGATCGGGCCGGCGAGGCGGATTCGTCGGCGGATCTCGCCTTCGAGGGGAAACAGCCCGTCCTTCATGCGGAACCGTTCGTGGGCCGCCGCAGGGCCGCGACGATGAAGGCGACGCCGGCGAGCGCCAGCGGGATCGACAGCAGCATGCCCATGGTGAGCCCGCCCCACAGGAAGCCGAGCTGTGCATCGGGCTCCCGGAACAGCTCGACGAAGGAGCGGAACACGGCATAGCCGATGGCGAAGGTGCCGATGATGAGGCCCGGCTTTTTCAGCGCGCCCGCGCGGATCATCAGCGCAAGGACGATGAACAGCACGATGCCTTCCAGCGCCGCCTCGTAAAGCTGGCTCGGGTGGCGCGGCAGCGGGCCGCCGTTCGGAAACACCATGGCCCAGGGCACGTCCGTGACGCGGCCCCACAGCTCGCTGTTGATGAAATTGGCGAGCCGGCCAAGGAACAGCCCGATGGTGCCGGCCGCGCAGGACAGGTCCCCCAGCGACAGCAGCGGCACGCCGCGCCGGCGCGAGAACAGCACCACCGCCAGCACGCAGCCGAGGAAGCCGCCGTGGAACGACATGCCGCCATGCCAGAGCTGGAAGGCTTCGAGCGGATGGGCGGCGAAATAGGGCAGGTTGTAGAACAGCACATAGCCGATCCGGCCGCCGAGGATGATGCCGGCCGTGACCCACAGCACGAAGTCGTCGAAAGTCTCCACGCTCATCGGCGGCTGTCCGCCGCGCCACAGCGCCGGCTGGCGCAGCACCCAGCGGGCAGAGAGCCAGCCCAGCACGATGCCGCAGATGTAGGCCAGCGCATACCAGCGGATCGCGATGGGGCCGACCTGGACCAGCACCGGATCGATGACCGGGAAGGGAATCGCCAGCAGCGGCGGCAGGGCGAGCAGCGGGGCCGTCAGGAACATGCGGGCGAATCCTGCGCTTCGGAGGGGCGATGATACGCCATCGCTCTTGAAACAGGGTATCCCCGCCGTCAACGCAGGGCGCGGCATATCTTGCGGCACCGGCGCGGTGTCGCCATTGTCTGTCCGAACATCCCTTTGCCGGAGCCCAGCATGGTCCAGACCAACAATCGCATTTTCGACGAGTTCGGCCGGCTGATGAACGACGCCGCCGGCATGGCGCAGGGGCTTCGCCGCGAGGTCGACACCGTGGTGCGCGCCCAGGCCGAGCGCGTGCTGCGCGATCTCGATGTCGTCACCCGCGAGGAATTCGAGGCGGTGAAGGAGATGGCGCGGCTCGCCCGCGAGGAAAACGAGACGCTGAAGGCCCGGCTCGAACTGCTGGAAGGGCAGTTGGCCGCGAAGCCCGGAACGCCCGAAAGCCGCGGTCCGATCTAGCCTTCGGCACACCCCTCGCCACGGCCCGTCCGACGCCCGCGATGCCGGAGCGAGGCGCAGTTTTCTTGTAATTTCGCGCCCACGGCGTTAAGAAGCCCGCGCGCCTGCGGCCCCAGCACCCCTGGAGGCATGCCGCAGCGCATGAGAGGCCGATTGTATCGGCCTTTATTATTTAACGATATCAAGGACATGACCATGGCGACCGTCAAAGAGATGAAGGCGATGGCGCGCCCGAAGGCCGGCAAGGGGGCCGCCCGGGCAGAGCGTCGGTCCGGCCGCGTGCCGGGCGTGATTTATGGCGACAGCAAAGCTCCGCTGCCGATTTCCCTCGATTTTGCTGAACTGAAGCAGACCATCTATGCCGGCCGCTTCCTCAGTACGATTTTCGACATCGAGGTCGATGGCGCGAAGCATCGCGTGCTGCCGCGCGACTATCAGGTCGATCCGGTCAAGGATACGCCGATCCATGTGGATTTCCTGCGTCTTGGCGCCGGCGCCACGATCCGCGTCGGCATTCCGGTTCGTGTCCATGGCGGCGAAGGCGCGCCCGGCCTGAAGCGTGGCGGCACGGTGAACATCGTGGTCCATACGCTGGAGCTTGAGGTGCCGGCCGATGCGATTCCCGATGCGATCGATATCGATATCTCGGATATGGACATCAACTCGTCCCGCCACCTGAGCGAGGTCAAGCTGCCGGCGAACGTGAAGATCGTCGGCAAGGTCGACCAGACGCTGGTGACGATCGTGCCGCCGTCCGGTGCGGCCGAGGAAGCGGAAGCTCCGGCGGCTGCTGCCGCGCCGGCTGCGGCGGCCGAGAAGAAGCCCGCCGAGAAGAAGTAAGTTCGGGCCGGACGGGCGGAGCGACATTGCGCTTCGCCCGCCCGGCGTCCCCTCGCGCCATCGGCCGGTGGCCTTGCGCCGCCGGCTTTTTGCTATCGCCTGTCCTGACGTTGTGGTCGGGGTTCGTGTCCCATGCGGCTTATCGTCGGTCTCGGAAATCCGGGCAGCGCCTATGCCGGCAATCGGCACAATATCGGCTTCATGGCCGTGGACGCCATCGCGCGGCGTCATAACCTGCCGTCGTGGCGGCGCAAGTTTCAGGGCGCGGTGAGCGAAGGCGTGATCGGCGGCGAGCGCACGCTGCTGCTGCTGCCGGGCACCTACATGAACGAATCCGGGCGCGCCGTGGCGGAGGCCGTGGGCTTCTACAAGATTCCCCTCAAGAATGTCGTCGTCCTGCATGACGAGGTGGATCTGCCGCCGGGCAAGGTGCGGGTGAAGACCGGCGGCGGCGCGGCCGGCCACAATGGCCTGCGCTCCATCACCGCCCATATCGGCAACGACTATCGCCGCGTGCGGATCGGCGTCGGTCATCCCGGCGTCAAGGAGATGGTGCCGAACTATGTGTTGAGCGATTTCGCCAAGAGCGAGCGCGAATGGGTCGCGGCCTTGTGCGACATCGTCGCGGACAATGCCGCGATGCTCGCGAAGGGCGACGACGCGGGGTTTCAGAACAAGGTCCATCTGGCGATGGACGCCAAGGGCTTTGTCGTGCGCGAGCGCGACGGCAAGCCGGGCTGAAGGATCGGGATCGAAAGCGATGGGTTTTAAATGTGGCATCGTCGGCCTGCCGAATGTCGGCAAATCGACGCTTTTCAACGCACTGACGGAGACCGCGGCCGCGCAGGCGGCGAATTATCCGTTCTGCACCATCGAGCCGAATGTCGGCGAGGTTGCCGTGCCCGATCCGCGGCTTGAGAAGCTGGCGCAGATCGCGAAGTCGCAGCAGACCGTGCCGACGCGGCTGACCTTCGTGGACATCGCCGGGCTGGTGCGCGGAGCTTCGCGCGGCGAGGGGCTCGGCAACCAGTTCCTCGCCAATATCCGCGAGGTGGACGCCATCGCTCATGTCGTGCGCTGCTTCGAGGATGGCGACGTCACCCATGTCGACGGCAAGGTCGACCCCATCGCCGATATCGAGACCATCGAGACCGAGCTGATGCTCGCCGATCTCGACAGCCTCGAAAAGCGCGTGGACGGGCTCGAAAAGAAGGCGCGCGGCAACGACAAGGAAGCGAAGGAGATGCTGGACCTCGTGCAGCGGGCGCTGGCGCTGCTGCGCGACGGCAAGCCGGCGCGGCTGGTGGAGCGCAAGCCCGAGGAGGAGCGCGTCTTCGCGATGCTGGGGCTGATGACTTCCAAGCCGGTGCTCTATGTCTGCAACGTGGACGAAGGCTCGGCCGCCACCGGCAATGCGTTCTCGCGCCTCGTGGAGGCCCGCGCCAAGGAAGAAGGCGCAGTGGCCGTGGCGATCTCGGCCAAGATCGAATCGGAGCTGGCGGTGCTGCCGCGCGAGGAGCGCGCCGAATATCTGGAGACGCTGGGTCTTGAGGAAGCCGGCCTCGACCGGCTGATCCGCGCCGGCTACGGGCTGTTGTCCCTCGTCACCTATTTCACGGTGGGGCCGAAGGAAGCGCGGGCCTGGACCATCACCAAGGGCACCCGCGCCCCGCAGGCCGCCGGCGTCATCCATACCGACTTCGAGCGCGGCTTCATCCGCTCGGAGACCATCGCCTATAACGACTATGTCACGCTCGGCGGCGAGGCCGGCGCCCGCGACGCCGGCAAGCTGCGGCTGGAAGGCAAGGAATACGTCGTCGCGGACGGCGACGTGATGCACTTCCGCTTCGCTACCTGAGGCCGGGATACCGCGCCTTCCGTGGCGCACGGCCGGAGTTCGGCCGTGCGCGGAACGCCCCTCCGGCCGGCGACTGTCACCCGGAAAATACACTCGGGATGTCATCGTTTTCCCGACATCCGGAAACGGTTTACTCCGCCGGAACCCTCGCCTATATCGGCCGCCGTCAGCGTCGGCAGGGCGGGAATCGGCCGGAGCATCTCTCCGCCATGCCGACCTCGGCGACGCGGCGTTCCTGAATCCCATAGCAGGATGACCTGCGGATGATCTGCGGCGGGGGCATTGCTCTCCGGCCAGGGACGCATCGGCCGCTCTCATCGGCACGGCGGTGTGTCTTTGGAGGCGGCTTCAGGATTTGGAAGGGTTTTTCATCGAACCTGCTGGATGCACGCACCTGCGGAACAAATCGGTTCATGGCGGTGTTGTGGCAGCAATTCGAAAGCGGATCGAGAGACGGAAACTGGGGCGATGGCTGACGTTCGGGGCTTGAAGATTTTCGGCTGGATGTATGCGACGCTGACGGCCGCCGTCGCGGTCGTCGCCGTTGCCGTCGTTGTGGGTAATGCCCAGGGGCTGCCGCCGCTGCCGGGCATGGCCACGGCCGCCAACGCCGCGCAGAGCGCACCGGCGCGCTGAGATACGCGTCGCGGCCATTTATCTGCTTTCGGCAACCCGGAATAAAAAAAAGCCTGCTCGCGAGAGCAGGCTTTTTCATATTGCTGGCCGGGAGCAGTGTTGCCCGGGGGCGGTATGATCCGCCCCCGAACGTTTCTCCTTCACGCAATTTCCGAAGCGAAGCGGCTGGCGCCTTGCCGGAATTGCGCTCAGCGCCACCAGCGCAGGCGGGCGGTCAACCCGCGCTTTGCTGCGGTTGCTGGTCCGTCTCTTCCGGCGCGGCGGCCGGCGGCGTCGGTGCCGGCGCGCTCGGTGCCGTGGGGCTGAACTGGGTGAGACTGTCCGCCATGATCTTGAGGGATGTCATCGCCGACTGAGACAACCCGGCGTAGTTGGTGATCTCGCGGCGGATGCGCTCCCCCTCGGCGGCCAGGGTGTTGCGCAGGTGGGTCAGTTCGGCGATCACGCGGTCGATTTCCTCGACCGAGGCATGAGAGACGCGCTGGATGAGCGTATCGATGTTGGTCACGGCTGTATCCCCCGTCGTCTCGGTGCGTGGCCTGCGCCAGGCAGACAAATCCTTGCGGACAAATTCGCGAATCTCGCCCTCGAATTCCGCCGCGGCAGCGGCCGCTTTGTCGACCTCTCCAAGCTTCTCGGGTTTTGCGTTCATTCAGGACCTCGTCTGAACCATGGGGAGGGTTCGCCTTGGCGGACCCCTCATCGTCTCATGAAGGCACCTGAATAGGGCAGAGCAAGGACGGTTTCGAGGCGTTCCGGCGATTTCTACCAAGGCAGTGAACAGAAAATTACCATTCCCGTGATGGCGGAAGCCACCTCGCGGCTGAAAACGCCCCGGAAATGGCCGCCGATGACCGGATCGCGAGTTTGCCGGAACGTCACGGCGATCTCCACGTTGAAGGCGCAACGCAGGAGGGAAAGACATGACTATGTTCGGCTCGAAAATATCCGCGATGGCGGCCATCGCGCTGGGCGCGGCGGTTCTTTACACGTCCGTTCCGACACCCGCGGCGGCGCAGGTCGGCCTCCGCGCCGGAGAGAACGGCGTTTCGGTCCGGATCGGAGAACCGCATCGGCACATGCGGGACCGCCGCGACATGCGGGACCGTCGTTATCATCGTGAGCGGGATCGCCGTGTTTACAACAAGCGGGCGCAATGCCGTGAAGTCACCGTGCGCGAGCGCCGCCCGAACGGCACCGTGGTGAGCCGCACCCGCACGACCTGCTGAGGCGATTCACCGATACGATTTTCGATCAGAAAAGACCCCGCTCAGGTGGGGTCTTTTTTATGAGCAGGAGGCTGTCGGCGCGAAGCGGAGGACGGCGGCGATCCGTTCACCGTCCGCGCCGCTTGAAGCCGCCGCGCATGCCGGGGCGACCGGTGGTGGAGCGTGGCCCGGGTCGTGCGGGCACGGCCTCGACGCCCGGCCCCATCTCGTCGAGGGAAGGCTTGCGCGGCCCGCGCCGCGCGCCCGGCGCGGTGTTCACGACCTTGGCGGTGGGATCGTCCACCACCGCCAGCTCGGTCGCGCGCAGGCGCTTCAGCTCGTCGCGCAGGCGCGCGGCTTCCTCGAAATTCAGGTCGGCCGCGGCTTCCCGCATCCGCGTTTCGAGGTCCGCGAGCACGGCCGCGAAGTTGTGGCCGATGGTGGCGGCTTCCGCGGTCATGCCCTGTCCGGCGGTTTCCACCAGCACATGATCGCGCTCGTAAACGCTGTTGAGGATGTCGCCGATCTGCTTCTTCACGCTTTCCGGCGTGATGCCGTTGGCGGTGTTATAGGCGGTCTGCTTCTCGCGGCGGCGGTCGGTCTCCGCGATGGCGCGCTGCATCGAGCCGGTCATCTGGTCCGCGTAGAGGATGACGCGGCCGTCGACGTTGCGCGCGGCGCGGCCGATGGTCTGGATCAGCGAGGTCTCGCTGCGCAGGAAGCCTTCCTTGTCGGCATCGAGGATCGCGACCAGCGCGCATTCAGGAATGTCGAGGCCCTCGCGCAGCAGGTTGATGCCCACCAGCGCGTCGAACGCGCCGAGCCGCAGGTCGCGGATGATCTCGATGCGTTCCAGCGTGTCGATGTCCGAATGCATGTAGCGCACGCGGATGCCCTGTTCATGCAGATATTCGGTGAGGTCCTCCGCCATGCGCTTGGTCAGCACGGTGACGAGCGCGCGATAGCCTGCCTGCGCGACCTGCCGCACCTCGCCGACGAGATCGTCCACTTGCGTGCGCGCGGGGCGGATGTCCACCGGCGGGTCGATCAGGCCGGTGGGGCGGATCACCTGTTCGGCGAAGACGCCGCCCGATTGTTCCAGTTCCCATGCCGCCGGCGTCGCGGAGACGGCGATGCTGTCCGGCCGCATCGCGTCCCATTCCTCGAAGCGCAGCGGGCGGTTGTCCATGCAGGACGGCAGACGGAAGCCGTATTCGGCGAGCGTTGCCTTGCGTCGGAAGTCGCCGCGATACATCGCGCCGATCTGCGGGATGGTCACATGGCTTTCGTCGCAGAACACCAGCGCATTGTCGGGCACGTATTCGAACAAGGTCGGCGGCGGCTCGCCCGGCCGCCGGCCGGTGAGATAGCGCGAATAATTCTCGATGCCGGCGCAGCTTCCGGTCGATTCCATCATTTCGAGATCGAAGGTCACGCGCTGTTCGAGGCGCTGAGCCTCCAGCAGCCGGCCTTGCGCATTGAGTTGCTCCAGACGCCATTTCAGTTCGGCGCGGATGCTGTTCATGGCCTGGATCAGGGTCGGACGCGGCGTGACATAATGCGAATTGGCGTAGATCTTCACGAATTCCAGCGCATCGGTCTTGTGGCCGGTGAGGGGATCGAATTCCTCGATGGATTCGACTTCGTCGCCGAACAGATTCACGCGCCAGGCGCGGTCCTCATAGTGCGCGGGAAAGATGTCGACGGTGTCGCCGCGCACGCGAAAAGTGCCGCGCGAGAAATCGCCGGCCGTGCGCTTGTATTGCAGGGCGACCAGGTCCGCGATGAGCTGGCGCTGGTCGATGCGCTCGCCCTGCTTCAGCGCGAAGGTCATGGCCGAATAGGTTTCGACCGAGCCGATACCATAAATGCAGGACACCGAGGCGACGATGATGACGTCGTCGCGCTCCAGCAGCGCGCGCGTCGCGGCGTGGCGCATGCGGTCGATCTGCTCGTTGATCGAGGATTCCTTCTCGATATAGGTGTCGGTGCGCGGCACGTAGGCTTCGGGCTGGTAGTAGTCGTAGTAGGAGACGAAATATTCCACCGCATTGTCGGGGAAGAAGCTCTTGAACTCGCCATAGAGCTGCGCCGCCAGCGTCTTGTTCGGCGCGAGGATCAGGGCCGGGCGCTGGGTCTGCTCGATCACCTTGGCCATGGTGAAGGTCTTGCCGGAACCGGTGACGCCGAGCAGCACCTGGGTGCGGTCGTGACGGTTCGCGCCCTCGACCAGTTCGGCGATGGCGGTTGGCTGGTCGCCTTTGGGCTCGAAGTCCGACTTGATGAGAAAGCGCTGGCCGCCTTCAGACTTTTCCGGGCGCGGCGGGCGGTGGGGCGTCCAGATCTTGTCGGCCTCGGCGAATTCCTTGCGGCCGTCGCGCAGCAACTGGTCCAGCGCATCCGCCGTGGCCGCGACGGGCGACAGGGAGGGCGCCTCGGCGGCGCGCCGGCCCTTGGCCGTGGCGGCCTGGGCGATGTCGCGGATCGCGCCGCTTGCATCAGGCTCGGCGAAGTCGGGATCGATGCCGAAGGCTTCGGCGAAGTCGGCGCTCACGTCCGGCCGGCTGGCGCTGGTCGATGCCGGTGCGCGATAGTCCGCCTGTGGCGCTTCGCTGAGGCCGTCGAATCCTGTCCGGGCGGACTTCCGCGCCGTATGGGCCTTGGCGTAATCGGAGCGGCGGTCGCGGGAATTGTCCGGCGGCGGTTGCAGGCCGGTCTGGGAGCCGGGGCCGGCGGTGCCTTGGTTGAGGGCGGGATTGAGCAGGTCCGCAAGTGCCGGCGCGATGGGCGGCAATGCTTCGTGCGCCGCCTTGGCGCGACTAGCGTGGACGGGCGGCTTTTTCGGCTTGTCGGGTGATCTTGCCATGGCCGGAATATGGGACATCGGGGCGCAGGGCGAAAGCCCGCCGATATCCTGCCATGTTGCGCCTCTAGCCCGTTGGCGGCGGTGAACCAATACCCTCTCCGGGCGTTGTCGACCGTTACGGACAGGCGTCTTTGCGGGGAGGCGCCATTCTCCGTTTTTGAACTCTGCTGCCCAAGACGGAGACCGGTTTGCATCGTCGTGATCTGCTGCTCGGAGCGCTTGCGCTTCCCATTCTTTCCCAGTCGACGGTGCAGGCGCTGGCGCAGGCGTCTGCCGATGGCGGCGGCGTCCCGTTCAACCCGTCAACCGTGCGGCAGATGGCGCGCGATCTCGCGCAGAAGCCCTACAAGGCGCCTGAGGGCCCGGCACTGCCGCCGGGCCTGCGCGATCTGAGCTACGACCGCTATCGCGATATCCGTTTCCGGCCGGAGCGGGCCATCTGGCACGGAGAAGGACTGCCGTTCGAGATCCAGCTTTTTCACCGGGGATTCCATTTCACCAATCCGGTCGGCATCTATGTCGTCGCGGATGGAAAGGCGGCGCAGATCGGCTATTCGCCCGATCTCTTCACGTTTCAGGATCTCGAACAGCCGGACGGAAAGACGAATCTCGGCTTCGCGGGATTGCGCCTGCATGCGCGCCTGAATCGTCCGGACTATCACGACGAGGTCGGGGCCTTTCTTGGCGCCAGCTACTTCCGCGCCGTGGCGAAGGGGCAGGCGTATGGCCTTTCCGCCCGTGGTCTGTCCGTCAACACCGCGGACCCGAAAGGCGAGGAGTTTCCGGGCTTCCGCGCTTTCTGGATCGAGAAGCCGCCCGCGACGGCGGATTCCGTGGTGGTCCATGCGCTGCTGGACAGCCAGAGCGCGGCTGCGGCCTATCGCTTCACGATCCGTCCGGGCGAGGCGACGATCTACGACATCGAGATGGCGCTGTTTCCGCGCGCGGACATTGCGCAGGCCGGCATCGCGACGCTCACCAGCATGTTCCAGTTCGCGCCGAACGATCGCGACGGCGTCGATGACTTCCGCCCCGCGGTGCACGATTCCGATGGACTGGCGATCCGTAACGGGCGCAGCGAGCAGCTCTGGCGGCCGCTGAGCAATCCCCGCGATCTTCAGGTGAGCGTGTTCGCGGACACCAATCCGCGCGGCTTCGGCCTGCTGCAACGCCGCCGGGATTTCGCGTCCTATCAGGACCTTGAAGCGCGCTACGAACGCCGGCCCAGCGCCTGGGTCGAGCCGATCGGCAACTGGGGCGAGGGCGATGTCTATCTGTTCGAGATTCCCACGCGCAACGAATATAACGACAACATCGTCTCCTTCTGGCGGCCGCGTCAGCCGCTTCAGGCTAGGGGCGAATACAACTATGTCTATCGGCTGCACTGGGGCTGGGGCGATCCGCAGGCGGACAATCTCGGCGTTTTCAGCGAGACGCGCATCGGCTCGGCCGGAGAGGGGCGCCGGCTGATCGTGCTCGATGCGGTCGGCGAACGGTTGAAGGCGCTCGATCCTGCCGCGAAGGTGCGCGGGGATGTGGTCGGCGACGGCGGTGCGATCGAGCATGTGGTGGTTCAGCCCAATCCGGATATCGGCGGCTGGCGCCTCAGTTTCCAGATCGTCCCGCCCAAGGGCGCGGGCATGGAGTTGCGCGCGCAGTTGCGGCTCGATAACGAGCCGCTTACGGAAATCTGGACCTATCGTTGGACGCCGTGATGGATGTGCTGCCGCCCGCCGCTGCTGCACCAGCCGAACGCGGCGTAAGATGCGCGCCGCCGCTGCCGCCGGAAGCGCCGCTCGCGATGCCGGTGCAATCCTTCCGCGCGCGCAGACAACGGACGCCGGCGCCGGCGACTTCGCCGGGATGGATTGCCGCCCGCCGGGCGGTGGTCCTGCTTTTCACGGCGCTGCTGACGGGTTTTGCCGCGCATGAAATGTATCTCGTGCTTCAGGTCGCCGGGCTGACGGCGCTGGAAACCGTGGTGCTCGTCCTCTTCGTCGTGCTGTTCGCGTGGATCGCCTTCTCCTTCGCCAGCCTGCTGGCGGGGTTCGTCTCGATGGTGGCAAGAGGCGGCCTGCCGCTCGGCATCGATCCGGACGCGCCGCTGCCGGAGCTCTCGCGGCGCACGGCGCTGCTGGTGCCGGTCTATAACGAGGATCCCGGACAGGTTTTCGCGCGTATCGCGGCCATGGATGAATCGCTGGAGCGGACCGGGCGTCTCGCCCATTTCGATGTCTTCGTGCTGAGCGACACCACCGATCCGGATATCTGGATCGCGGAGGAGGCCGCGCTGCTGCGTCTGCGCGATGCGACCGGCGGGCATGCGCGGATCTTCTATCGCCACCGCCGCTACAACGAGGGCCGCAAGGCCGGCAACATCTCGGAATGGGTCAGGCGCTTCGGCGCGGCTTACGATCACATGCTGATCTTCGACGCCGACAGCCTGATGGAAGGCGACACCGTCGTGCGCATGGCGGCGGCGATGGAGGCTCATCCCGGCGTCGGGCTGATCCAGTCGCTGCCGATGCTGATGAACGGGCGCACGCTGTTTGCTCGGCTCCAGCAGTTCGCCGGCCGGGTCTATGGCCCGCTGATGGCCCATGGCATCGCCTGGTGGCATGGCGCGGAGAGCAACTACTGGGGCCATAACGCCATCATCCGCACGCGCGCCTTTGCTGAGCAGGCGGGCCTTCCCGCGTTGCGCGGCCGCAAGCCGGTCGGCGGCCATATCATGAGCCATGACTTTGTCGAGGCGGCTCTGATGCGCCGTGGCGGCTGGGCCGTTCACATGGCGCCCGGTCTCGGCGGCAGCTACGAGGAAGGGCCCCCGGCCATCCCGGATTATTCCGCGCGGGACCGCCGCTGGGCGCAGGGCAATCTCCAGCATGTCGGCGTGCTGCCGGCGCGGGGCCTGCACTGGGTGAGCCGGCTTCACTTCCTCACCGGCATCGGCTCCTACATCACCGCGCCGTTGTGGTTCGCATTTCTGATGGCGGGCCTTGCCATTTCCTTGCAGGCGCAGTTCATCCGGCCGGAATACTTCCCGGCGGAGTTTGCGCTGTTTCCGCAATGGCCCGCGCAGGACCCCGTGCGCGCGGCGTGGGTCTTTGCCGGCACCATGAGCCTGCTCGTGATCCCGAAGCTGCTGGGCTATCTCGCGCTGCTGACATGGCGGCCGCTGCGGCAGGGCTGCGGCGGCGTGTTCGGCGCGTTTGTCAGCGTGCTGGTGGAGATCGTGCTGTCCGCGCTGGTCGCGCCGATGATGATGCTGACCCAGACGGTGACGGTGGTGGGTGCAGCGCTGGGTCGCGATGTCGGCTGGCAGGTGCAGCGGCGCGACGATGGCTCCCTGCCGCTGTTGCAGATCGTGCGGCTGTTCGGCTGGCATACGGCCGTTGGTTTGCTGCTGGCGCTGGCGGCTTATGCGATCTCGTGGCCGCTGTTCCTCTGGATGTCGCCGGTGCTGCTCGGCCTCGTGCTGGCGATACCGCTGGCGTGGCTCACCGCCAGCGTCGGAGCTGGCCGCGCGCTGGGTCGCGTCGGCCTGCTGCTCATTCCCGAGGAGGCCGCCCCGTCAACGCTGATCTGCCGCGCGCGTGAACTGGGCGCTGCCGCGCCCGCTCACACGGTCCCCGCGATGAAGGCTTTGAACGAAGACACCGATCTTGCGGCCTTCCACGCATCGACGCTGCGCCCGCCTGTTCGTCAGAAGGGACGGATCGATACCGATCTTGCGCTGGCGTTGGCCAAACTGGAAGATGCAGAAGCGCTCGCCGATGCAGATGAGCTTCTCACGCGCCGGGAATGGCTTGCCGTGCTGGCGGACCAGCGCGGCCTGTCGCGCCTGTCCGCCTTGCAACAGGTTTAAGGCTGCACGCTTACGCCACCGCCGTGGCGACGGTGGCATCCAGCGTCTTGAGGCGCGGCAGCACCTTGGTGCCGAACAGCGTGAGGCTGTCCACGGTTTCCTCATGGCTGAGCGGGCCGCCCTGGCCCATGACGATGAGGTTGCCGATGCCGCCCATAGCCGCGTTGAACCGCACGATCTGGTCATGGACCTGATCCGGCGTGCCTGCGAACAGGATGCCGGCCTCGATCAGGTCCGTGCAGGGTGCGGTGATCGGCTGGATGGTGCGGCCGGACGGCAGCACCATGCCGGGCCGCTGGCCGCCGGCGCGCAACGCGCGGACATTGTCCGCCACCGAGCCATAGCCCGGCGGGTTGCGATAAGGCTCCGGCACGCGGGCGATGGTGCGCAGATAGCCTGCCACCTTCTCGGCGCGGATCAGGGCTTCCTCCTCCGTGTCCGCCACCGCCATCAGCGCGAGATAGGCGAGGCGGTCCGGCGCCGCGTCGCGCTGCCATGCCTCGCGATAGGCCGTGCGATACGCATCAAACAGCTCGCGGGTCTTGTAGCCGCCAAGGAACGTCGCCAGCACATGGCCGCGCTGCGCGATCGGCGCGGCGCTCGGCAGGCTGGTCGCGGTGATCCAGACCGGCGGATGCGGCTGCTGCCACGGGCGCGGCCAGATGTTCACCGCGCGATATTCATAGTTGTCCGAACGCCACGCGAACGGCCCGTCCTGATGCGTCATCGCCTTCAGGATGAAGTCATGGGCCTCCCATAGCCGGTCCATCATGCCGGTCGGGTGGGAATCGGCGGCGGCGACCTCGTAAGGCACGCCCTTCACGAAGCCCATGTCGAGACGGCCCCGCGAGATCACGTCGATCATCGCCAGCTCTTCCGCCGCCCGCAGCGGGTCGGTGCGGTTGGCGAGCGGATAGCCCAGCGCCAGCAGGCGCGCCTTCTTGGTGATGCGCGCGAGGATCGACAGCGTCACCGCCGCGACGGAGGACAGGCAGGTGGACGTCGCGTGATGCTCGTTCACCATGATGTCGAAGCCGAGTTCGTCGGCCAGCATCCACTCGTCCTGATAGCGATGATAAAGATTAGCGGCGACCTGCGGGTCGCAATGTTTGTTCGCCAGCGTCACGCGCAGGTCCTGACCTGGAAGCCAGGCGTCGGGATAAGGCTGTTCGGAGAAATGATAGACGCGCATCAGCCGGCGCTCCTGACGTTGGACGTGGTGGCGCGGCCGGACAGGCCGGCGGCTTCGAGAAACGCGCCGATGCGTGCGGCGAAGATGTCCGGCTGTTCGACATGCGGATAGTGGCCGCTGTTTTCGATCGCGTCATAGCGGCCCTTCGGCAGCGCCTCCGCATAAGCCCGGCCGTAGGCGGGCGGCGCGAAGCCGTCCTGCGCGCCCCAGAGCACCAGCGCGGGAACGGCGATCCGGTGCAGCCGCTGCCGCAGTTTCGGGTTGTGCATATAGGGCGACCAGCCATAGAGCGCGGTGGCTTCCCGGTTGCGCGCCAGCGCCGTCACTTCGGCGTCGGACATGGCGGCGATGTCCAGCGCCGCATGGGCCGCATCGTGGAAGGACAGGCGGTCCACCTCGGCTTTCGGCAAGGCGAAGATGTCGGCGAGGTCCTGCACGTCGCGGTCGCCGACGCGGATGCCGGTCGCACCGGACAGGACCACCGCTGAAACGCGCGACGTGGAACGCGTGGCGATCTCCGCCGCGATCCAGCCGCCGATGTCGCAGCCGACCAGCACGGCCTCGCGCAGATCGAGTTCGTCCATCAGGTCGAGATAGAAGAAGGCGAGATCGTCCACCGTGTCGCAGCCGGCGGGCCGTGCGGAGCGGCCGAACCCCGGATGGGATGGCGCGACGACGCGGCCATGAGCGGCGAGGGCGGCAAGAACAGGCTCCGCGCCCTGCAAGCCGATCATCGGATGCAGGAACAGGATCGGCCGGCCGCTGCCGGCCTCGCTGATTTCGACATCGCAGCCGGCGATCCGCCGGACTTCCGGTTCATTCGATGAAGACTGGCTCACGGAGACCACGCTGTTTCAGGACACATGCGTTCAGCCGGCGGCTAAACGGGGAGAGGATTCTGCGCTGTGCCGCCGGCAAGGCCTGGCCAGGCCAGCGGCGCGCCGGCCTCGGCCATCGCTGCGGCTGCGGGAATATCGGTTTTCCATGCGGCGGCCCGGAAGCGCCGGCCGGTGACGATGGCGGCCGCGTCCGAGAGCAGATAGCGCACCGGGCCGACCATCACCTCCGGTGCGATCAGCTTGTCCTCCGGCACGCCGGGCATCATGCGAGTGCGGGCGGGGCCGCCGGGCACGACGACATTCACGGTGACGCCGGTGCCGGCAAGGTCCTTCGCCATGACGGCGGAGAGCGCCTCGCTCGCGGCCTTGGCGGGGCCGTAAGGCGACATGCCGGGGCGGATCATGGTTTCGAGGCTGGTCGTGACGCTGACGATGCGACCGCTGCCGCGCGCCACCATGGCCGGCGCCACGGCGCGGCACAGGCGGAAGACAGCTTCCGCATTGACCGCGAAGATGCGCCGCCAGTCGGCATCCGAGACTTCGTAGAACGGGATCGGCCGGGTCGCGAAATCCTGCCGGATCACCTCCTGGCCGATGCCGGCGCAGTTCACGAGGCCGTCCGGCGTCTGCGGCATCAAAACGTCGGCGATGAAGCGGTCCAGCGCGGCATTGTCCGTCAGGTCGAGGACATGGCCGCGGATCTCGCCAGGACGGCCGGCCGCCGCGGCCAGCAGTTCGGCGAGCACATCGCCGTCGCGATCTGCCGCAAGCACCGTCGCGCCGGCGTCGATTAGGCCAAGGGCGATGGCGCGGCCGAGGCCGCGCCCTGCGCCAGTGACGACGACGGTTTTACCGTCGAGGCGAATGGTGCTCTGGTCTGTCATTGGGGTTCGAAATTCCCGGCCTTGGCGATCTCGCCCCAGACGCCGATATCCTTGGCCACCTTGTCGGTGGTTTCCGCGGGGGTCGCATAGAGCGGCTTGGAAGCCGTGTTGGCGAGGAACGTCCGGGTCTCCTCCATCTCGGAGATTTTCTTGAGCGCCGCGTTGATCTTGTTGACGACCGGAGCCGGCGTGTCCTTCGGCGCGGCCAGCATCCAGAACACCGAGAAGCTGTAATCCTTGATGCCGGCTTCCGTCATGGTCGGCACGTCCGGCGCGTTGTCGACGCGCGTGCCGGTGGTGGCGAGCAGGCGCACCCGGCCGGCCTTCTGCTGGCTCAGCGCGAAAACCCCGTCGAGGAACATGAAGTCGAGCGTGCCGTCGGCGAGATCGCCGATCGCGTCGGCGGTGGTGCGATAGGCGACCTGGGTCGCCTCGACGCCGGTGCGGGTCTTGTAAAGCTGCGTCGCGGCGATGGCGGTGGAGTTGGACGTGCCGTATCGCGCCTTGGGCTTGGACTTGAGCAGGGCGGTGAGTTCGGCGACGGACTTCACCGGCGAGGCGGCGCCGACAGCCATGACGAAGGCGACATCCAGCAGCGGGCCGACCAGCACGAAGTCCCGCAGGGAATCGTAAGGCATGTTCTTGTAGAGATAGCGCCCGCCGGAGATGGCGGCGCTGGGCGCGAACAGCAGGGTGTAGCCGTCCGGCTTGCTCTGGACCACGCCCTGGGCGGCGATGTTGCCATTCGCGCCGGGCTTGTTTTCGATCACGACATTCTGACCGAGTTCGATGTTGAGCTTGTTGGCATAGTAGCGCGCGAGAATGTCGGCGCCGCTGCCGGCCGCGAAGCCGACACTCATGTGGATCGGGCGGTTGGGATAGTCCTTGTCCTGGGCCGCCGCCGGCATGGCGAGGGCCGCCAGCGCCAGTGCGCCGCCTGCGAGCATCGCGGTTCTTCTGTTCATCGATAATTCCTCCCTGGTGTGGCGCGTCCGCGCCTTGGTGGTGATGATGATGGTTTCTTGCTTTTGCCTTTTGCCGTCAACCGGCCGGGCTTTCCTGCCCGGTCGTGGCGTGTGGATCGTATGCCGGTGCGGCGATGGCGCCGCCACGGTCCGAGAATGTCTGCTGATTGCGCGGCTTGTTCCGGCCGAAGGCGACGACGGTTGGGATGTCGGCCGGCGCAATATCCGCCATGGGGGATCTGCGCGCCAGCGCCGCCGCGATGAAGGGCGCGAGCGCCTTTTCCTTCTCCGCCATGCGGATGGCGTCGCGCCGGTGGAACTCCGGCATCACCGCCTGAGAGAACAGCTCTAGGGATTCGCAGATATGCGCATGCTGGTTCATGCCGCTCTGCTGCACAAAGATGACCTGATCGACACCGGCCTTTTCGTAACGCTCCAGATGGGCGCGAACCTCGTCGGGGGTGCCGATGCCGCCATGGCCGGCATCGCGCGGCAGATCGTCCTTCACCTGGAGGAACCGCTGCCAGACATCGGTGACGCCCGGCCGATGCTCGCCGAAAGCGGCGTAATGGCCGAGCGAATAGCCGAAGAATTTAAAGCCGTCGATGCCGCGCCGCACCGCCTCGTCATGGTCGCTGTGGCACGACATGCCGCTGACCAGCGCAATATTGGCATTCACCGTCCAGCCGAGCGGCACGCATTCTTCGGACCGGATGATGTCGTAGTATTCCTCCACCCATTTGGCGGCCTGTTCGGGCTCCACGAAGGCGAAAGCAAGCGCGCCGAGGCCATGCCGCGCCGCCTTGTGGATGCTCTCCCGCTTGGAGCATGCGACCCACAGCGGCGGATGCGGCTTCTGCACCGGCTTGGGCACCAGATTGCGGCAGGGCATTTCGAAGAACTCGCCGCGGAAGCCGGGATAGGGCGACATCGCCATCATGTTGACGGCCTGTTCGGTGGCTTCCCGCCACATCGCGCTTTTGGAGTCACGGTCGACGCCGAAGCCGCCCAGTTCCATCAGGCTGCCTGATTCGCCGGTGCCCCATTCCGCGCGTCCATTGGACACGAGATCGAGCGTCGCGATCCGTTCGGCGACGCGGGCCGGATGATTGTATTTCGGCGGCATCAGCGTGATGCCGTGGCCGAGGCGGATGCGTTTGGTCCGCTGCGAGCAGGCGCCGAGAAACACTTCGGGGGCGGAGGAATGGGAATATTCCTCCAGAAAATGATGCTCTACCTCCCAGAGGTAGTCGTATCCGAGGCGGTCCCCCAGTTCGATCTGGTCGAGCGCGTCGTTGAAAAGCTTCTGTTCGGCGCCTTCCGTCCAGGGGCGCGGTAGCTGATGCTCGTAGAACAGGCCGAATTTCAAGGCGTTCGCTCCCTCGCTCTTCGGTTCGGCTGCCTGTCGCTCTGGCGTCTTGCCCGAACTTCAGGCAAGCATCGGGGGCGGTCAGCCGGACCAAGGTCGTTTCATATGATACGACATTGATCCTTCGGCGCGTGGTTGTCAATCACACCGGCGGGGAGCAGCGGATGGGCGGAACGAAGCAACGGGCCAGCGCGGCGACGCGGACAGTGGCGCGCACGGTCGCGCAGGAGAGGTTGCGGCTCGATCTGCCGCACTATCTGCCTTATCGGATTTCCATCGTCGCCTCGCTCGTGAAGCGGGCGCTCGCCGATATCTACAAGGATGACCCCGGCCTGACCGAGCCGGAATGGAAAGTGATGACGCTGCTGGCGCATCACGGGCCGCTGGCGTCCGGCGATATCGGGAGTTTTGTCACGCTCGATCGGGTTGCGGTGAGCCGCGCGCTGGGACGCCTGATCGAACGTGGCTTTGTGTCGCGCCGCGTCAATCCCGACGATCAGCGGACCTATCAGGTCGATCTGACGCGGAAGGCGGCGACCATCTATGACAGGATGGCCGCCGAAGCGCTGGAAATCGAGCGCAGCATCGTCGCGGGTCTCGTGCCGGGCGAGGCGGAGGCGCTCATCGCGACTCTGGACAAGATCGAACAGGGGCTGCGGCGGCCGGCCGACCAGCGGCGGGTCGCCATGATTGCGGAGATGGACGATCCGCCCGCCGCTCCGCCGCCGCGCCGCCCCGCGCGCAAGACGACCCGCCGCTAGCGCATTTCCGGCTTTGATGAAATCAAAGCCAGAGCTCTATGTTTTGTTCTGGCGCGTTTTCTTGCACGCAGCGGTCTGCACTTCGCCCGAAAACGCTCTCGCGGCACTTGCGTCGGCGGCCGCCGCCACGCGGCTATTGCATCCGTTGTCCGCCTTCGACGAAGGCGCGCACCTGCGGCAGGACCTGCGGCAGCAGGGCGCTGACCTCCTCCACGGTCATCCCCGCCTTGATGCGCGGATGATACAGAATGTTGAGGAGATACTGATCGTAGACGTCGAAGAAGCCCTTCTGGACGTCGTCATTGAACATGGTCCAGGGCACATCGGTATCGTTGATCGGGCCGAGGGACTGGAGCAGTTCCTCATACACGCAATCGCGGAAGGTGAATTCGTCCGTATCCGCCGCGAGAATGACATCCGAGCGGACGATGCGGAATCGGTCATCCTTCTGGAAGCCGGACAGGCATTGCGGATCCAGCGCGCGCTGGATCTGCCGGGCGCGGTCGGCGCCGTAGAGCTTTCGGATGGTGCGCCGCAGGTCGCGGTCGCGCACCAGTATGATGGTGACGTTGGCGTCTTCGGCGCTGTCTGCAACGGCGATGTCCAGATGCTGAATCTTGCTGTTGATGTCGCGCACCACTGCCGCGATCACGTCCCGGCGGTCCGGTCCGCTCCTTCCGTCGATATGCACCCGCACCGGGACATCATATTTGCGAATCCGGCTGGAATCACCGACGACCCTGAATTCCGCACCGAATGCCACCTTGAAAAAGCCGCGCATGATTTCGGCGTCGGTGAATGTCGTGCGTTCCCGCGCGCGCTGCGCCGTTACTTCCGCCGGTTCGCTGATCTGGGCGGAGAGGGGTGGCGCGGCGAGGCCGGCCGCCAAGGCGGCCGCCAACAGCAATGCGCCGCGGCGCAAAGCCTTCCGCACCTCGGCACGGCGGGCCGCTATAGCCTTCAATATTGTCAACGGCTGCGATCCTGTCCCAGACTGGGCGATCATGGCGACCGGACGGGTCCCGCGCAATGCCCCCCTGTCGCGGGCGGCGGCGAGGGGCGGCCGCGGCGCGATCCGCCGGGTGCAGGAGAATTTACAGGTGACGAATTTACCGCCGACGCCGTCAGCCCCCGACGTGTGGCCCACGGAACTGCGGCTGCGGCCGGATCGCCGGTCGCTGCATGTCACGTTCGATTCGGGGGAAGGCTTTGATCTGCCCGCGGAATATCTGCGCGTGCGCAGCCCCAGCGCGGAGGTTCGCGGCCATTCGGAGGCTGAGCGCAAGACCGTCGCGGGCCAGCGGAACGCCGCCATCCGGGATCTTCAGACCGTGGGCAATTATGCCGTCCGGATCGTGTTCGAGGACGGACATTCCACGGGTCTCTACACCTGGAGCTATCTGCTCGAACTCGGCCGGAATCATGCGGATTACTGGCAGGCATATCTCGAAGAACTCGCCGCCAAGGGACTGATCCGCGGCTGACCGGAGGCCGCCGCGAGCCGGTTCACCGCTGCACGACCACCGTGGCGCCCACCTGGACGCGATTGTAGAGGTCGATCACATCGTCATTGGTCATGCGGAAGCAGCCCGATGATACAGCCTGCCCGATGGTCTCCGGTTCGTTGGAGCCATGGATGCGGTATAGCGTGGAGCCGAGATACATGGCCCGCGCGCCGAGCGGATTGTCCTCTCCGCCCGGCATGAAGCGGGGCAGATCGGGCCGCCGGCGCAGCATGGCTGCCGGCGGGGTCCAGCTCGGCCATTCCTTCTTGGCGGTGATGCGGTGAGTGCCGCTCCACCGGAAGCCGTCGCGGCCGACGCCGATGCCATAGCGCAGTGCGCGACCATCGCCCATAACATAGTAGAGCCGGCGTTCGCGCGTGTTCACGACAATCGAGCCGGGGCTCAGCGTGCTGGGATAGGTCACCGTCGTGCGGGCGACCGGCGAGGTGCCGAACAGGCGGAAGAGGCCTCCCGGTGCTCCGCCGCTGAGCCGCTCCTCGGGGTCCATCGAGATCTGCGGAAAAGCATCTTCCGGCGCAGCGGCAGCTGAGCTTCCGGCCATCACGCTGAAAAGAGCAGCGGCAAAAATGAAGACTCGTGGGGTCATGAGTTCTCCCGGCTTGCGGCGTTCTCGGACTGCGGTGGATTCTCACGGTGGGGCGGGCAGGATAGCTACAAAATGTTATCTTGCAGTTGCGCGGCGGAACTCGATCTGCGGCCTTGCCGAAACGGATCGTTCAGCATGGCTCCGTGCGGGGTCGGGCGGGAAAGTCCGCATCCCCATCCCCATCCCCATCCGCGCGTGCCGGCGCTCACCGTGCGTGATGCTTGCGCCAGGCACGAAGCAAGCCGTCCGGCCCACATCTCATCGCGGGCCGGCAGATCGAACAGCCGCCGGCGTTGCCGGACGTCAGGCGTGCCGCTTATCCCCTGACCGCGCGTGCGCCCCAGATGAGGATGCAGGCGCCGATAAAGCCGGCAATGAGATAACCAAGCCACCCGCCGAACGACACGCCCACCAGACCCAGCAGGGCACTGGCGATCGCGGCGCCGACAATACCGAGAATAATATTCATGATGATGCCGGTATCGCTTTTCATGAAACTGGAAGCGATCCAGCCTGCCAGGCCACCGATGATGATGGCCGCAATCCAACCCACGCTTGCGTCGTCCACAGCATGCCTCCTCGTTGTTGGAAGGTGCATTCAGCCATGAAGCGGGGGGCGTGGCAATATGCCCGACGCGAAGATCCGCCGTCCGGGCCGGGCCGAAGCCGGCTTGCGCGGCTGGCGCAGGCGCGGGTCTCTGCGGAACGGCCGGGCATGTCCGCGGCCGTGTTCGGAATGCGCGCCGCATTTCGCGCGGAAGCTGGGACGGTGACGACGGCGTCTGAGCGAATTTCGACAAGAGCAAGGCGGTGTGATCCGCCACTGCCGGCGGGTAAATCAAGCAAAAGGCCGGTGTTGCGCCGGCCTTTTCATTGTGGAGATGGCGTCGTCCAGATGAGGGTCTGATCCAGCTTCGTTGAATGAGACCCGTCTGTATCCTTTGTCAGAGCATGATCACTCGGGTCCATGCTTGAGCGCAGGCTCTTCCGAAAACCGGTCCCCACCCCCGGATCAGGTCCGGGGGCAGGGATTCGGGAGCATGCTCAAGCCCCTGTCCTCAGCTCCTGCCTTCAGCCCCTGACTTCGAGATTGGCGACCTTGACGTAATCGGCCCAGGCCTTGACGTCCTTGATCAGCAGCTTCTGCGATTCATCGGGGCCGATGACGAAGGAATCGCCTCCGAAATCGGCCAGCCATTTCTTGGTGCTGTCGAGGTTGGCCATTTGCAGCCAGGCTTTGCTGAGCTGGTCCTTGATCGGCTGGGGCACGCCTTTCGGCACCGCCAGCCCCCACCAGCCGACCACATCGACGCCGGGCACGCCGCTTTCATGCATGGTCGGGATGTCGGGCTGGGAGTTCATCCGCTCCCGCGAACTCAGCGCCAGCACGCGCAGTTTGCCGCTGCGGTGGAACGGCATGGCGAAGATCGGATCATACATCATGTAATCGACCGCGCCGCTCGCAAGATCGTTCATCGAATCCGCCGCGGTGCGGTACGGCACCTCGACGATCGGCAGCTTGAGGATGGATTTCATCAGGGCGCCGGCAACCTGCCCGGTCGGCGCCGTCGTGCCGTAGCTGGCCTTGTCTCCCTTGGCCTTCACCGCGACGATGAGATCCTGGAGCGTCTTGTGCGGGCTGTCGCCGGGCACGGTGACGGTGAAGGGCAGCCGGCAGACGCTGCCGAGAATGTCGAAATCGTTCTCGGCGTTGTAGCCCGGATCCTTGTAGATCGACATGTTCGAGGCGATGGCGCTCGGCGCATGGATCAGCACCGTATAGCCATCGGGCTTGGCGCGGGCGACATGGGTTATGGCGATGTTGCCGCTGGCGCCGACGCGGTTCTCGATGATGATCGTGCCACCGAGAAACGGTCGCATGTTTTCGGCGAAATACCGCGCGAAGACGTCCGCGCCGCTGCCGGGCGGAAAAGCGCAGATCGCCCGGACCTCGCGGGTCGGAAACTTGACGTCCTGCGCGATGGCCGCGCGTCCGCCCGTGGTGGTCGCCGCCAGCGCGGCCGCGCCGCCCGCCAGCATGGTGCGGCGTGAAATGAGGTCGATGTCTTTGGTCATGATGAGCCTCCCGTTGGATGCTTCAGGTGAATTCGGCTTCTACCCGAAATGATCAGGTTTGACGGACGATAGCTTTAGCTCCGATGAGGCCGGAACCAATGGCGGCGATCGACCGCGCGCTTCGGATGCGGAGCGTCACTCGGGATGGATATCGAATAACGCGGTGGACGACGCTGAACATTCCTGACCGCCCCGCGCCAGATGGGGTGACGGGGCGGTCCTGCGTCATGGGTTGTTGCAGGGAGGTGTCGAACCTGTGTTCAGCGCACAACCAGCACAGGAATGGACGACGTCGCAACAACTTCGGCGGTCTGGCTGCCAAGAATAAGTCGCTGGATGCCACGCCGGCCATGGGAGGCCATGACGATGAGGTCGCAGCCTTGCTCACGCGCGGTTTCAATAATCGCGTCTGCGGGCTTGATGTCGGAAACATAGATCGTATCGACCGGCAGTCCCAGTTTCTCGGCGCCGCTCCTCGCTTTCAAGAGGACTTCGTCGCCCTGCGCTTTGAACGCGGATTTAAGGCGATCCAGTTCAGAAGTAACGGTAACGGAGCCGAAGTCTCCCATCATTTTCGGCGTCACGAGCACCTCGGACGCCGTTATGATGGTGACTTTGCTGCCGAGCGCCTTGGCGAGCGCCAGGCCATGCTCGACGCCCTTCTGCGCGAAGTCAGAGCCGTCGGTCGGGATAAGGATATGGGTATACAAAGCGCGCCTCCCTGATCGGCAAGAGAGCTTTTACGATAGCTCCCGGCGCTTACCATGACGGGCAACGGAAAAGGATTCAACGGTTTCATATGCCGCACGGGGCCGCAGGGCTTCTTCTGCGTTCCCGGTCGCGCCATCTGCCGTCATTGCAACGCACATGGAAGAGCGACGAGGTCGGCGAACGGACATGCCAGGGGGACATGCCAAGCGGACTTGCCAAGGAGGCGGATCGCGCCCCGGAGCCGCCTGCCGCCTGCCGCCTGCCGCCTGCCGCCACGTCGCCGGAGCGAGGCCGTCCGATCAGCCCCTGCTGTCCCGGTATGGATATTCGCCGGACTCCGGGCGCGGCGGAACGTCGAGATCCGGGATGGAGCGTTCGAAGCCGAAGGCAATATGCATCTGCCGCTCGTAGAAAGTGTTGACGCGCCGGTGGATGCGCCATCCCTCGCCGGTGCGGCGGTAGGAGACGTCATAGCACCCGACCGACTGGGTCTGGGTCGGCCGGCCGTGCTCGTCGATCATCTTGCCGCGGTGCTGAATGAGGATGCGCGACGTCGCAGTATCGCCATCGATCATGAAATGCGGCAGGTGCAGCATATGCACGCAACTGACACGCCGGCCCGCTTCGCAGAATCTGATCAGATTTGCGCGCCCCTGAATGAAGTTCGGCTCACCCATGCCGGCAAGCTGGCGGCCCGAATAGACGCCGTCCTCGGTGAACAAAGCTGCCCACCCCTGGCCGTCCCCGCGGTCATAGAAGAAGGCATAGGCACCTTCCAGCCGCAGAAGCTCCAGTTGGTCCTCGACTCGGCTCAGGCGCAGTTCCAGGCTCTTCAGGTCTGACATCGTTCCTCCCGTTTGGTTCATGCTGCGCCCAGCTCGCGGATATCCGGCCGGGGCGGGCGCGAATTTACCCGGTTCTGTCTACCTCAGCGCAGTTCGTGTGTGGTAGAAGTAACGGATCTGGACCCTAGCAGTCCGGCGGGGGAACGAGACAGAAGTCCCGGCCGCTTTTCAGGAGGAAGACATGCTCAGAACGGCCGTTTCCGGCGCGCTCACACTGTTGGCCGCTATTTCCATGACGGCGCCTGCCGTTGCGCAGGACAAATATCCGTCGAAGGAAATACGGTTCATCTGTTCGTTTCCTCCGGGTAGCGGCGCCGACATCATGGTTCGGTTTTTTGCCGACAAAATCGGCAAGCAGACCGGAAACGTCATCATCGTTGAGAATCGGCCGGGCGGAGGCGGCATGGTCGCGCTGACGACAACCGCTCGCGCCGCTCCCGATGGCCACACGATTCTTGTTTCCGGCGGAACCGCCGCCGCAATCAATGCCAATCTTCTGAAGGCGCCGCCAATCGATGTCGGCAAGGACATCAGAGCCGTCGCCACAGTGAACAAGATTCCGTTCGTCATCGCGGTGGACGGCAAGTCGCCTTACAAGTCACTCACCGAATTGACGGAAGCCCTGCGAAAAAAGGGAGACAAGGCGAGCTACGCCTTTTCAAACCCCTTCGCCAAGGTGATCGGAGAATCCTACAAGACTGCGGCAAATCTCCAGACGGTCGATGTCGCCTACAAAAGCGCCATCGACTCGCTGAACGATCTGGCCAGCGGCTCGCTCGACTTCGCTGTTTTCGATCCCACGATGGCCCTTGCCCAGCAGAAGGAAGGGCGGCTTCGCATTCTCGCCGTCACCTCGGAGGAACGCTTCCGGCCGACCGGAGATATTCCCACGCTCAAGGAACAGGGCATCGATATCGACCTGCTCGGATGGTGGGCGGCCATGGTGCCGGCAAAAACTCCGGACCCCATCGCCCACACGATCAATCGCTGGTTCGCCGATGCTCTCGCCGATCCTGAAACGGCCGAGTTCCTGATCCGAAACGGTGCCGATGTCCTCGTGATGTCAGCCGAAAAGGCCAACGCCTATCTTCTGGAAGATATCAAGACCTGGGCGCGACTGGTGGAGATGGCTCGGATCGAAAAGCAGTAGCCGGACCACGCTGGGCGACATTCGGGCGTCACATGCAGCCGCCGGGAGGGGATCGGCGCGGCTGATGCAAGCGAGTGTCGCCCGGAAGACTTCCGGACGCTGCCGGATGATCATCTCGGGGCGGGAGTTTCGCTTAAATATCAGGGATTTCCATGGTGGGCGCTATAGGGATTGAACCTATGACCTCTCCCGTGTGAAGGCGTTTGAGACTTCAATAAAAACAATGGCTTAGAAGATTATAGGCTATTTTCCACGCCGATTCCACGACTTACGGTAGGCTTCCTTCGCATCTTCGAGATCGCGCATTCCGGCGTGCATTTCAGATTCGCCGCGGGTCTTTTGGGTCAACTGATCCAACAGCATCGCTGCGGTAGTTTGCAAAGATCCGCGTCGAATCCTGCCCATTGCGTCGCGTCGATCATAACTGCCGTCTTCCCGCCATCGGGTCTTGTCTGTGTCCGAGCCGCCGGCCCATGGTCGGTTTTCTTGCTGTGCGCGCTCTGGGTCCGCTGCCACAGCCAAGACCATTGCCGACAAGGTGCCGCCCGTGCAGGAGACAGCCTGGTCCCGGCTGCTCGCCAAGGTGCTCACTATCCCGTCGCTGGTCGCCGCCGGCGCAGCGGGCCTCGTCGAGAACGTCAGTGAGGCCCGGGAGCGTGTCCAGCCAGTGCTCGACTTTCTGGGCACCGTGCCGTGGTGGGTGCCTCTGCTAGCCGTCTCTGCGGCGGGAATTGCCATCTGGCGGTCGCAGCGCCGGGCGGAGCAGGGCACGGTCGATCTCTACCGCACGGCAAAGCTGACG
>Ga0182740_1000652_pt1 | contig 32649 bp, 25 predicted proteins | sample eDN5th37CKraftBY_FD_128872 | JGI IMG/M metagenome (GOLD analysis project Ga0182740, IMG submission 128872) | Enriched backyard soil microbial communities from Emeryville, California, USA - eDNA 5th pass 37_C Kraft BY (version 2) (version 2) | ecosystem: Environmental > Terrestrial > Soil >...
AGCGAGCCGCCCATCATAGCGGCTTTTTCGTTGCCGTCAACACCTCGTTGGAGAGTGTTGACCCTTCAACCCAACCCCGAAGGGCCAGCGCCGAAGCGAGCCGCCTATTATGACCGGCTTTCCCGATTCGTCAACTCCCAACTTCAGGAGCGGCGACCTGCTTCGTGACCCGCTGCCCGGCAAGCGAGCGCATGGACTGAAGCAAGGCGGCGCATTCTAGACACTTCGCTGAATACGTCAATGGCTTCGCGACGCTTGTTGATGCGATGGATCAACTTCGTGCCGTTCGCGCCAGACTCGGCAAATGCGGGGTTGCACGCACCCTTCGGGCGATGGCCGGACGTGGGCCACAATGCGGCCACCTCCCCCTGCTGCCTGCATGATGGCCGATACCGCCGCGCGCTCCTTCTTCCGCGATCTCTCGCTGCCGGCCGTCGTCGCCGGCTTCATCACGGTGCTGGTGGGCTTCGCCAGCTCGGCGGTGATCGTGTTCCAGGCGGCGCAGGCACTAGGCGCCGGACAGGCGGAGATCGCCTCGTGGATGTGGGCGCTGGGCATCGGCATGGGCGTGACCTGCATCGGCCTGTCGCTGCGCTACCGGATGCCGGTGGTGACGGCATGGTCCACGCCCGGTGCGGCGATGCTGGTGGTGGGCGTGGGCACGCTGCCGCTGTCCGATGCGATCGGCGCGTTCGTGCTGGCAGCGCTGCTGACGGTGGCGGCCGGGTTCTCCGGGCTGTTCGAGAAGGCGATGCGGCGCATCCCGGTATCGCTGGCCTCGGGCATGCTGGCCGGGGTGCTGCTGCGCTTCGGGTTGGACGTGTTCGCGTCGGTGGGCACGCAGCCGCTGCTGGTGCTGGCGATGCTGGCCGCTTACCTGGCCGGACGGCGGTGGTTCCCGCGCTACGCGGTGATCGCCACCTTGCTGGTGGGCGTGGCGGTCGCCGCCGGCAAGGGGCTGATGCATGCCGAACAGGTGCAGTTGCAGCTGGCACGGCCGCTGTTCACGCCGCCGACGCTGTCGTGGGCGGCGCTGTTCGGCATCGCGCTGCCGCTGTTCATCGTGACGATGGCCTCGCAGAACGTGCCCGGCGTGGCGGTGTTGAAGGCGTCCGGCTACGACGCGCCGATATCGCCGGTAGTGGGCTGGATCGGCGTGGCCAACACGCTGCTGGCGCCGTTCGGCGCCTATGCGTTGAACCTGGCGGCGATCACCGCGGCGATCTGCATGGGCCGCGAGGTGCACGAGGACCGGGCGCTGCGTTATCCGGCGGCGGTATGCGCCGGCGCGTTCTACATCGTGATCGGGCTGTTCGGGGCGACCGTGGCGGCGGTGTTCGCGGCATTCCCGAAGGAGCTGGTCGCCGCGTTGGCCGGCATCGCCCTGCTCGGCACGATCGGCAACAGCCTGGCGGTGGCATTGAAGGACGAGGGCGGGCGCGAGCCGGCGTTGCTGACCTTCCTGGTGACCGCTTCGGGACTGTCGCTGGGCGGGATCGGCTCGGCGTTCTGGGGGCTGGTGGCCGGCGGGGTGGCCTTGCTGGTGTTGCGGCGGCCTGTCCGCTGACGCTGCCGATACTGTCGCGAACCCGGCCCTCACCCCAACCCCTCTCCCGCAGGAGAGGGGCCTCAATGGCAAGCTCTACAGCGGCTTGACCTCGAATACCTGCTTCAAGACATGGCGGCCCCCCGGGGCCAGCTCGATCACGTCCGGGCCGACGTTGGCGGCCTCGATGCAGACGTAGTTGCGCCAGCCGGCGCCGATGTCCTCCATGCGTTGCGCGGCCTGTTCGCCTGCGTTCCACAGCACCGCCGAGTGGCTGCCTTCGGTGCTGATGGCGATGCGGCGCGCGAAGCCGGGGTCGCGCAGTTCGTAACGACCGCCGGCCGCGGTGTAGATGCGGTCGCTGCGGCCGGGATCGCGCGGGTCGCGCAGGTTCCAGTCGCCCTGCTGCACGTGGGCGTTGCCGCCGTCGAGCTTGTCGAGATAAGTCAGGCCATCGAGGCCGCCGACATCGACCGCCAGCGCATCGCTGACGTTGAAGTAGTTGTGCAAGGCCTGAGTGAAGGCGACGGGCTGGCTGCCGGTGTTCTCGGTGAGCAACTCCTGCTCCAGCACGCGGCCGATGCGCAGCGTCATCGTCAGCCTCAGCGACAGGTTTTCCATTGCCGGCGGGGCCAGTGTCAGCACCATCGTGCCGTCGCTCTCGCGCCGCGCGTTGCGCAATTCCCACGGCACGGTGCGGACGAAGCCGTGCGAAGGCACGTCGTTGCCCTGGCCTTGCCGCGCGAAGTACGGCCAGCACACCGGGCTGCCACCGCGGATCGGCGTCGGCGGTTGTTTGGCGAGGGGCGACAACCACATCACCTCGACGCCGTCCTTCGGCACGAACGACAGCAGCTGGCCGCCGAACACGCTGATGGCGGCGGAGGAGAACGGGGTTTCCACCTTCCATGCGGCGAAGCCGTTGAAATCGCCTGCGCTCAGGCCTTGCACGTCCTTCATTGGAATCCTGCTCTGCACGATGGGGGATTGGGTGAATTGCGCATGGTTGGCCGGCAGCTTGAACGCGGTGGCGACGGAAGGTTCTGCATCGCGCAGGGCCTGCAGGATGCGGGTGCCGGCGCGGCCATCGGCGTCGGGCCAGCCCAGCCGCTGCTGCTCGATGCGGATGGCGCGGCGGGTAGCGTCGCCGACCATGCCGTCGGCGCTGCCGATGGGATGGCCGCGCGCGAGCAACAGCGTCTGCAGTTCGCGGCGTTCATTGCGGCCGAGGCCGGGGTCGTCGGTGGGCCACGCAGCCGTCAGGCCGCTGCCGCCACGCAGGCGGTCGGCGAGGGTGGCGATGGCCAGCGCGTAGCTTTCGGCGGCGTTGTAGGAATAGATCGCGTCGTAGTTGCGGAACGCCAGCAGCGCCGGCCCCTTTGCGCCGGCCGGCAGCAGCAGCGCGGCGGCGCTGTCGTCGGCCATCGTCGGCACCTGCAGCGGCGTGCCGTCGGCCAGCACGAGGCCGAGCGTGCGCCATGCGCTCAACGGTCTGCGCTTGCCGCGGCCGGCGAGGGTGGCATCGAAGCCTGCGGGGAGGCGCACTTCCACGCCCCACGGTTGCCCGCTGCGCCAGCCGGCCCGCTTGAGGTAGTTGGCGGTGGACGCCAGCGCGTCGGGAATGCTGGCGACCAGATCACGGCGGCCGTCACCGTCGCCATCGACCGCGATGCGCGCATAGGTGGAGGGCATGAACTGGGTCTGGCCGAAGGCGCCGGCCCAGGAGCCGGTGAGGCCTTCGGCGCCGAGGTCGCCGCCGTCGATCAGCGTGAGCAGGGCCAGCAGTTCGCCACGGAAGAACGGCTGGCGGCGACCGTTGCAGGACAGCGTGGCCAGCGACTGCAACAGCGGCCGTTTGCCGGTGACGCGGCCGTAGTCGCTCTCCACGCCCCACACCGCGACCACGGTGGCGGGGTCGACGCCGTACTGCGTGGCAAGGCGGTCGAGCAGTTCGCGGTGCGCGGCGAGCATGGCGCGGCCGTCGGTGACGCGCTGTTCGTCCACCAGCGCGGCGAGATAGTCCCAGATGGGCGTGGTGAACTCGGGTTGGGCGTCGAGCAGCGTCAGCACGCTCGGGTCCGGCACGACGTCGGCGAACAGGCGGTCGAAGCGTTCGGCGGCCATGCCGTTGCCGAGGGCGGCCTCGCGCAGGGTGACGCCACAGGTACCAAAATCGGCAATGGCGGCCTGCGCGGCCGGTGCGGCGAATGCGCCAAGCAGGGCCAGCAGCGGCACTACCGGGGTCGGTTTCATGCTTGGCTCCTTGCGGCCGCGCAACTCCAGGCGAGGGCCGATGATAAACCGGCCCGCTCAGGCCGGTTGCAGCAGCCGCAGCCCGAACATGCGCCCCGGCGCGTCCCACGCCTGTCGCACGCGCAGGCCGGCGGCCGCGGCCATGCCGGCGAAGCGGGCGTCGTCGTACTTGTGGCTGTATTCCACGCGCATTGCCTCGCCGGCGGCGAACGCGAACGCATGGCCAGCCACGTGCACCACCTGTTCGCTGTGGCTGACGAGGAAGGTTTCGATGCGCTGTCGCTCGACCACGTAGCGGGCGCGGTGGGCGAAGCCGTGCAGGTCGAAGTCGCTGCCGATCTCGCGGTTCAAGCGCGCCAGCAGGTTGAGGGTGAAGGCGGCGGTGACGCCAGCCGCGTCGTTGTAGGCGGCTTCGATGACGGCCGGGTCCTTGTCCAGGTCGATGCCGACCAGCGCCAGCCCGTGCGGGCCCATCGCCGCGCGCATGCCGCGCAGGATGGCGACGGCCTGTTCGGCGACGAAGTTGCCGAGGGTGGAACCGGGGAAGAACAGCAGCGTGCGCCGCGCCGGGCGCCGCGCCGGCGGCAGTGCGGGCGGGGCGGTGAAGTCGGCGCAGACCGGCAGCATCTCGATGTCCGGGAAATCCACGGCCAGCGCACCGACGCTGTCCAGCAGCGCGGTGCGCGAGATCTCCACCGGGGTGTAGGCCACCACGTCCGTCAGCGCCCGCAGCAGCAGGCGGGTCTTGCGGCCGCTGCCGCTGCCGTACTCGACCACCCGCGCCTGCGGCCCGACCTGCGCGGCGATCTGCGGCAGCACCTGTTGCAGCAGTTCCAGTTCGGCGCCGGTGAGGTAGTACTCCGGTTGGCGGGTGATGCGCTCGAACAATGCCGAGCCGCGTGCGTCGTAGAAATACTTGGACGACAGCGTGCGCGGCCGCGCCGACAGGCCGGCGAGCACGTCGGCGGTGATGGTGGCGCGGTCGGGGCGGCGATCGACCAGGGCGGCCGGGAACGGTTCCGGCATGGCCATCAGGCGTCCCTGGCCAGGCGCAGGCCGGAGAACTGCCAGCGCGCCGCAGGCGGGAAGAAATTGCGGTAGCTGGCGCGCACGTGCCCGGCCGGGGTGGCGCAGCTGCCGCCGCGCAGCACCTGCTGGCCGCACATGAACTTGCCGTTGTATTCGCCGGCGCTGCCCGGCAGCGGGCGGAAGCCGGGGTAGGGGCCGTAGGCGCTGGCGGTCCATTCCCAGACGTCACCGAACAGCTGCCGCGGCCGGCCCGCATCCCCGGCCTGCGCCGCCGGATGCAGCAGCCCGGCGTCGGCGAAATTGCCGGCGGGCGCGCAGGCCGCAGCCGCCGCTTCCCATTCGAACTCGGTGGGCAGCCGGGCGCCGGCCCAGCGCGCGCAGGCATCGGCCTCGTACCAGCCCAGGTGGCAGACCGGCGCGTCCGGGTCCAGCGCACGCCAGCCGCCCAGCGTGTATTCGCGTTCCAGCGCGTCGTCCCAGTACAGCGGGTGGCGCCATTGGCCGGCCTGCAGCTGCGCCCAGCCGTCGCTCATCCACAGCAGAGGCTCGCGGTAGCCGCCATCGTCGATGAAGGCGCGGTATTCGGCATTGCTCAACGGGCGGTTGGCCAGGGCATGCGCCGGCACCAGCACGCGGTGGCGCGGTGATTCGTTGTCGTAGGCGAAGCCCGCATTTGCCGGCCAGGGCGGCGCGCCGATTTCGACGATGCGCTCGGGGAACGGCAGCCAGCACGCGCTGCCCGCGGCATCGCTCGCCGCGGGCGGCAGGTCGTCGCGGTAGGCCGGTTGCAGTGGGTTGCTCCACAGCGCGTGCTTGATGTCGGTCAGCAGCAGTTCCTGGTGCTGCTGCTCGTGTTGCAGGCCAAGCAGCAGGTGCCGTTGCGCCGGTTCATCCAATGCATCGGCATGCAGGCAGCGGCCGATGCGTTCATCGACCTGCGCGCGGTATTCCAGCACCTGTGCCAGCGTCGGCCGCGACAGCAGGCCACGCCGGGCGCGCGCATGCGCCGGGCCGATGCTCTGGTAGTAGCTGTTGAACAGCACCTGCCAGTGCGGATGCAGCGGCCGGTAGCCCGGTTGCAGGCCCAGCACGAACTGCTCGAAGAACCAGCTGGTGTGCGCCAGGTGCCACTTGGCCGGGCTGGCGTCAGGCATGCTCTGCAGCATCGCGTCCTCGGCCGACAGCGGCGCGGCCAGGGCCATGCTGGCCCGGCGCACCCGGCCGTAGCGCTCGGCCAGCGTGGCCGGTGCGGTCGCGGTGCCGGAAGCCTTCAGCAGGGCGGCGCTGGAGATCTGCATGCCGCCGATGCTTGCCCAAGCCCGGTTAGCGCGGCGTCATGGCCCGCGCCGGCGCTCAGCCCTGTGCGTCGAGGTAGTACCAGCGGCCACCTTCGCGCACGAAGCGGCTGTGCTCGGCCATGCGCACCGCGCGGCCGCCGCCGATGCGGTAGCGGGCGACGAATTCCACCTCGGCGCTGTCGGTGCCGGTGACGCGGTGGCGCTTCACGTCCAGCCCCAGCCATTGCGTGCGCTGGCCCGGCGGGTCGTCCAGCGACAACGCGGGTGGCCGGGTGGTGGGATGCCAACTGGCCAGCAGGTAATCGGCATCGCCGGTGACATAGGCGCTGTAGCGCGAGCGCATCAGCGCCTCGGCATCGGGTGCGGCGGCACCAGCGTGGTAGCGGCCGCAGCACGGGCCATAGGCCGGGCCAAGGCCGCAGGGGCAGGGGGAGGTGGGGGCGATCGGCATGGCGCATTTTCCCACCGCCGGCGCTGCCGCCACCAGCTGTCGCGGGCGTATGCTGTCGCGCCCTCGTCCACGACCCCCATGCTGGAACTGCTGCCCGCCGAACTGCCCTGGCTGATCGTCATCGCCTTCGTCGCCGGGCTGGTGGACGCGGCGGTCGGCGGCGGCGGGCTGATCCAGCTGCCCGGCCTGTTCACCACCCTGCCGCAGCAGGCGCCGGCGGCGCTGCTGGGCACCAACAAGTTCAGCTCGATGTTCGGCACCGGCGCGGCGGCGTGGCGCTACGCGCGCTCGGTGCGCTTCCCGTGGCGGCCGGTGCTGCTGGCCGCGGCGGCGGCGTTCGTGTTCTCGTTCCTTGGCGCCACCGCGGTGAGCCTGCTGTCCAAGGGCGCGGTGCGGCCGCTGGTGCTCGCGTTGCTGGTGGTGATGCTCGGCTACACGCTGGCGAAGAAGGATTTCGGCGCGCTGCACCGCCCGCGCGAGGTCGGCCGCCGCGAACTGGGCATCGCGCTGGCGATGGGCGCGGTGATCGGCTTCTACGACGGCTTCTTCGGCCCGGGTACCGGCAGCTTCCTGATCTTCCTGTTCGTGCGCTTTTTCGGGCTGGATTTCCTGCGTGCCTCGGCCGCCTCCAAGGTGGTGAACCTGGCCACCAACGTCGCCGCGCTGGCGTTCTTCGTGCCCAGCGGCAACGTGCTGCTGGTGTTCGCGGTGCCGATGGCGGTGGCCAACATCGCTGGCTCGGTGGCCGGCACGCGCATGGCCCTGCGCGGCGGCACGCCGCTGATCCGCCGGCTGTTCCTGGCGCTGGTGGTGGTGCTGATCGCGCGCATGGGGTGGGACACCTTCGGCGGCTGAACGCCGGCCTGCCGATTTGATCCGGCGCAACGCGGAGCGCATGCAGCTGTGCCCATGATGGCGCCGAGGCGGCCTCCCTCGCCGCCCGTGGAGACCCTCATGCACCTGGATTTTTCCGGCAAGGTCGCGCTGGTCACCGGCGCGGCATCGGGCATCGGCGAGGCCGTGGCCCGGCAACTGACGACGAACGGCGCGCGGGTCGTCGTCGCCGACCTGGACCTCGCCGCCGCCGAAGCGGTGGCCGAATCCCTCGGCAGCGGCGCCCGCGCGCGGCAGTTGGACGTCGGCGACGCCGATGCGGTACGGCAGCTGGTGGACGCCAGCGTGGCCGAATACGGCGGCCTGCACCTTGCGGTCAACAACGCCGGCATCGGCGGCGCCAGCCTGCCGACCGCCGATTACCCGCTGGAGGAATGGCACCGCGTGCTCGGCGTGAACCTGCACGGCGTTTTCTTCTCGATGAAGTACGAGATCCCGGCGATCCTCGCCAGCGGCGGCGGGGCCATCGTTAACATGGCCTCGATCCTCGGCAGCAACGGCTGGGCCGGTTCGACCGCCTACGTGGCGGCCAAGCACGCGCTGGTCGGCATGACCAAGACCGCGGCGCTGGAATATTCGGCGCAGGGCCTGCGGATCAACGCGGTCGGACCGGGCTTCATCGACACGCCGCTGCTGGCGGGCATGGACCGCGCCGCCTACGATGGGCTGGTCGGGCTGCACCCGATCGGGCGCCTGGGCAGCGCGGAGGAAGTGGCGGCGTTGACCTGTTTCCTGCTGTCGGAGCAGGCCTCGTTCATCACCGGCAGCTACCACCTCGTGGATGGCGGCTTTTCGGCGCGGTGATGGTGGCCGATGGGCCGGGGGAGCCTTGCGCTTTCCCCGGTTTCGACGCCGCGGGCGCGTTCAGCGCAGTACCGCGCCGGCCAACGCCATCAGCAGCAACACGATGACCGGCAGCATCGACAGCATGAAGCCCAATGCGCGGCTGGCCGGGTTGCCGACGTAGGCGCGCCAGTAGACGAAGCGGCCGAGCAGGTAGACCGCGCCGATCCCGGCCACCCAGCTTGCCGGCCAGAAGCGCGCGGCGACGAACAGCGCCGGCAGCAGCGCGACCATCAGCTCCAGGGTGTTCATCTGCACCCGGTACGCGCGCTCGAAGCCTTCGTGGCCGGTGACCGCCGGTGCCTTCACGCCGTAGCGGCCGCGGGCGCGGCCGACCATCGCGCCGAAGAACAGGTATTGGGCGATGATCAGCATTGCGACCAGTTCGACGTAGTGCATGGGGTTCTTCCGTGATTCTTGAACGTCATGGGAGTAGGGCGGTGGGAATACCGGAATTCCAGCACCGCGGACTCCGTTCGCCCCTCACCCCAACCCCTCTCCCGTGGGGAGAGGGGCATGCACAGCAGAGCGGCTCAGCGGCGCGCGTGGCCCACTTCGATGAAGCGCAGGAACTCGGCGCGGGTGCGGGCGTCGTCGTGGAAGGTGCCGCGCATGCGCGAGGTGACCATGCTGACGCCGCGCTTGTGGATGCCACGGGTGGTCATGCATTCGTGCGCGCCTTCCACCACCACGCCCACGCCCAGCGGCCGCAGCACGTCCTGGATGCAGTCGGCGATCTGCGCGGTCATCTTCTCCTGCACCTGGAAGCGGCGCGCATAGGCCTCGACCACGCGCGCCAGCTTGGAGATGCCCACCACGCGGCCGTCGGGCACGTAGCCCACGTGCACGCGGCCGATGATCGGCGCCATGTGGTGCTCGCAGTGGCTTTCGTACTCGATGTCGCGCAGCACGATCATCTCGTCGTAGCCGGCCACTTCCTCGAAGGTGCGCTCGAGGTATTCGCGCGGGTCGTCGTGGTAGCCCTTGAACCAGTCGCCGTAGGCCTCGGCCACCCGCCGCGGGGTGTCGAGCAGGCCTTCGCGGGCGGGGTCTTCACCGGCCCAGCGCAGCAGCGTGCGCACGGCCTCTTCGGCCTGGGCCTGGGTGACGGACGGGTTCTCGGGGTCGGCCATGACGGACAGCGCCTGGATTTCGGGGGTGGATATGCTACCAGCCGGCTACGCGGCGGGCACCGCAGGCGCAGGCACGCAACGACGAAGGGCGCCCATTGGCGCCCTTGTCCCGTGCCGTCTCCCGGCAGCAATCCCCTCCCTTGCGCGGCGCGCAAGGGAGGGCCCCGGGGAGGGGTGTTGCCCTGTCCGGCGCACGCTTACTTGCCGAGCACGCCCTTCACGTAGGCGACGATGTCCGCGTCCTGCGCGTTGTCGAAGAACGCCTTCTGGAAGCGCTCGCCGCCGATGGCCTGCTTGACCAGCTCCGGGTCGATCGCCTTCAGGCCGTCGATGAAGTCCTTCGACGCGCCCTGCTTGACCTGCGCCAGGATGCCGGCGTTGGCCATCTGCGATTCCTTGCGCTCTGCCGGGTAGCCCTGGCCGCGCTCGCCGGCGAAGGCCTTCTCGAAGATGTAGCGGATGTTGATTTCCGCGCCCCAGCCGAAGCCCTTGGCGAACGGCAGCGACAGCGCGTTGCCGCTGTTGACCTGGGCGAACAGGAACGCGTCGGTCGGCTCGATGCAGTAGCCGCAGTACACGCCCGGCCATGCGTTGAGCGACATCATCGCGCCCTGGCCGGTGCCGCAGCCGGCGACGACGAAATCCACCGCCTTGGCGTTGAGCAGCAGCGCGGCGCAGATGCCCAGGTGGATGTAGGTCAGGCGGTGGTCGTTGTCGCCGTCCATGCCGACGTTGAACACCTGGTGGCCCTGCGCGGCGGCGACGGTATTGAGCTGTTCCAGCACCACCGGGTTCTTGGCGGCCTGGCTGAATTCCTGCATCAAGGCGATTTTCATTGCGTGACTCTCTGTTTCGGTGTGGGGGAATGAATCCGGATGCGGGCGGGTAGGCGTACCCTCACCCGCCCTTCGGGCACCCTCTCCCGGCGGGAGAGGGAACCACGGATCAGCGCGCCAGCCAGCCGCCGTCGACCGGGATGATCGCGCCGTTGACGTAGTCCGAGGCGGCCGAGGCCAGGAACACCGCCGCACCGCCCAGGTCTTCCGGCTTGCCCCAGCGGCCGGCCGGGATGCGGTCGAGGATCGCCTTGCTGCGGTCCTCGTCGGCGCGCAGCTGCGCGGTGTTGTCGGTGGCCATGTAGCCCGGGGCGATGGCGTTGACGGTCACGCCCTTGTCCGCCCACTCGTTGGCCAGCAGCCGGGTGATGCCGGCGATGCCGCTCTTGGAGGCGGTGTAGGACGGCACCCGGATGCCGCCCTGGAAGGACAGCATCGAGGCGATGTTGATGATCTTGCCGCGGCCCTGGGCGATGAAATGCTTGCCGGCGGCCTGGCTCATGAAGAACGCGGACTTGATGTTGACGTTCATCACGTCGTCCCAGTCCTTCTCGCTGAACTCCACCGCGTCGGCGCGGCGGATCAGGCCGGCGTTGTTGACCAGCACGTCGAGGCGGCCGAGGCCGGCGACGGCTTCGGCGACGATGCGCTCGACCGGCTCGATGCTGATCAGGTTGGCATCGATGTTGAGGAAGCGGCGGCCCAGCGCGCGCACCTTCTCGCCGGTTTCCTCGGCCGGGACGATGCCGGCGCCGGCGATGTCGGCACCGGCGGCGGCCAGCGCCACGGCGATGCCCTGGCCCAGGCCGGTATTGGCACCGGTTACCAAAGCGACCTTGCCTTCGAGACTGAATGGATTCGACATGCTGTTCCTCTCCCTGAGCGGTAGTGCGGGTTGGGGCGCCTGCTGGCGATCATTGCCCGGGGCGGTACCGCCGCCGATGCATTGCGGGGCCATCATAGCCAATTGGTAAACCGGTGTCATTTTGCACTGCGGGACACCCGGTTCCCTTTCCGGAACAATGGTTTGGGGGTCAATCCAGCGGCGGCTGGCAGGAATCGCGCACGATCAGGTGCGGGCGCACGCTGGCGATCTGCAGCGCGGCCTGGCCCTCGGGCTGGATCAGCATGGCCGCGGCGGTGCGCCCGGTGTCACGGGTATTGCGCCGCACCGAGGTCAGCGACGGCCAAAGCCGCGAGGCCAGCGGGCTGTCGTCGTAGCCGACCACCGACAGCTCGCGCGGGATGTTGATGCCGGTGCGCATGGCGACCTTGTAGACGCCGGCGGCCATTTCGTCGTTGCCGGTGAAGATCGCGGTCGGCCGCTGCTTGCCCAGCAGCAGCTTCTCGGCCGCGGCCACGCCCGACTCGAAGGTGTAGCCGGCCTCGATGATGCGCTCGGGCGGCAGCTCGATGCCGCGCCGGGCCAGCGCGCCGAGGAAGCCGGCGGTGCGGTCGTGGGCGGAGCGGTAGGCACCGGGGCCGGTGACCAGGGCGATGTCGCGGTGGCCGAGCGAGAGCAGGTAGTCGGCCGCCTCGGCGGCACCGTCGTGGTCGTGGGTCACCACCATCTGCGCGCTTTCGTCCAGCGCCGCCGAGGCGATGCGGGTGTAGCGGCAGCCGATCTCGTCGAGCATGTCGGCCAGCGCCTGGTCTTCCGAAGCGCGCGGCACCAGGATCACGCCGTGCAGCTTCTGCTGCTGCACGAAGCGCTTGACCCCCTCGATGTAGCCGGGGCTGCGGGTGTCGCAGGGGTGCACCACCAGCTCGAAGCTGGAGCCGCGCAGCGCGTCGAGCGCGCCGTACTGCATGTCCACCAGGTACTGCGCGGTGGGGTTGTCGTAGACCATGCCGATCAGGAACGAGCGCCGGAACGCCAGCCCGCGCGCCAGCGGGTCCGGCGCGTAGCCGACCTCGCGCATCAACGCCTCGACCTTGTCGCGGGTGTCTTTGCGCACCAGCGGCGAGTTGTTGATGATCCGCGACACCGTTTTCTTGGAGACGCCGGACAGCCGCGCGATGTCGTTGATCGTCGCCGGCCTGCCCAAGGGCCTGGTCGTGGTGTCGGAATCGGCCTTCTTGCGCAATGACATGTCCTTCAAACCATCCAGCGGGAACGGATTCTAGCGGGGCGGCAACGGCAACAGCGGCGCCGGCCGGGCCCCGATGGTAGCCCGATGCAGCCCGATATACCCGTGCGTACGGGAAACGACCGCCACCGGCGGCGGCGATGCTCAGCTGCGCAGCAACGCCGGCAGCCACAGCGACATTTCCGGGAAGAACGCCACCAGCAGCAGCACCGCCAGCCCGGCCAGCCAGAATGGCCAGATCGTCTTCATGCTTTCGCCGACGCTGATCTTGCCGATGGCGGTGCCGATGAACAGCACCGAGCCCACCGGCGGCGTCACCAGCCCCAGGCCGCCGGCCAGCACCAGCACCAGGCCGAAGTGGATCGGGTCGATGCCGTAGGCGCGCGCCACCGGCAGGAAGATCGGCGTGCAGATCAGGATCAGCGGCGCCAGGTCCATGAAGGTGCCCAGCAGCAGCAGCATCACCACGATCATCAGCAGCACCATGAACCTGCCGTGCGCGAAGGACTGCAGGAATTCCACCGCCGCCGCCGGCACCTGCAGGTAGGCCAGCAGCCAGCCGAACACCGCCGCGGTGGCGATCACGAACAGGATCACGCCGGTGCTGCGCGCGGCGTGCACCACCGTCTCCAGGAACACCCGCCAGCGCAGCTGCCGGTACAGCACGCTGGTGACCAGCAGCGCGTAGACCACGGCGATGGCCGCCGACTCCACCGCGGTGAAGATGCCGGCGCGGATGCCGACGAAGATCAACGCCACCAGCCCGAGGCCGGGCAGCGCGGCGACCAGCCGCAGCAGCACCGCGCGCAGGCCGGGGAAGGCCTCCACGCCGTAGCCGCGGCGCCGCGCCACCGCGTAGCCGGTGACCATCAGCACCACGGTCATCAACAGTGCCGGCACGATGCCGGCGGCGAACAGGTCGGCGATCGACAGGCCGCCACCGGCCGCCGCCGAGAACAGGATCAGGTTGTGCGAGGGCGGCACCAGCAGCGCCACCAGCGCCGCGGTGATGCTGACGTTGACCGCGAAGTCGCGGTCGTAGCCACGCTGCACCATCTGCGGGATCATCGTGCCGCCGACCGCCGAGACATCGGCGATGGCCGAGCCGGAGACGCCGCCGAAGAACAGCGAGGACAGGATCGACACCTGCCCCAGGCCGCCGCGCAGGCGCCCGACCAACGAGGCGGCCAGCGCGATCAGGCGCTCGGAGATGCCGCCGCGCATCATGATCTCGCCAGCGAAGATGAATAGCGGGATGGCGATCAGCGAGGCGGTGCCGGTGCCGGCGGAGACCTGCTGCACCAGCACCACCGCCGGCAAGTCGAGGTAGAGCAGGGTGGCCAGCGCGGCGGCGGCCAGCGCGTAGGCCACCGGCACGCCGATCAGCAGCAGCACGGCGAACACCAGGAACAGGATTGCGATACCCATGATTCAACGGTCTCCTTCGCCGGCGGCCGGGCGCAGCGCCAGCCACAGCCGGTTCAATGCAAACAGCGCCATCAGCGCGCCGCCGATGCTCAACGGCAGGTAGTTCACGCTCTGCGGCAGGTCGGCGCCGGCCGCCTTGATGTGCAGGCCATCCACCCACAGCAGCCAGCCCCACCAGGCCAGCACCGCGCCGATGGCGGCCACCACCAGCTGCACCAGCGCATCGACCAGCATCCTCAAGCGCGGGCCGAAGTGGTCGTGCAGCAGGTAGAAGCCGAAGTGGCGGTTGGTGTGCACGCCGGCGGCCGCGCCCAGGCTCATCGCCGTGCTCAGCAGCAGCAGCGTGACCGGCTCGGTCCAGCTCGGCGAATCGTTGATGACGTAGCGGGCGAACACCTGCCAGCCCTGCACCACCACCAGCCCGAGCAGGGCGGCGGCGGCGACGTGGATGACCAGGCTGGCCAGCTTTTCCAGCATGCGCTGGGCGCCGGCCGGCGTTGGGGATGGGTGGGTCTGTGACATGCGCGGCGGGCCTCAGGCGAATTCGCGGATGCGGCGGTGCAGGGCGGCGATCTCCGGCTGGCGCAGGTAGTCGCGCAGCAGCGGGGCGGCGGCGGCGGTGAACGCGGCGACGTCGACCTCGTTGGCCTTCACCCCGTGGGCCAGCACTTCCTGCCGCGCCTTGTCCTCGGAGGCGTCCCACTCGCGGCGCATCACCTGCACCGACTCGCGCGCCAGCTCCAGCAGCAGGCGGCGCTCGTCCGCGGCCAGCGCGTCGAAGCTGCGCCGCGACATCAGCAGGATGTCCGGCGCATACGAATGGCGGCTCTCCGACCAGTAGTGCGCGGCCTCGAAATGGCGGCTGGAATGGAAGCTGCGCATGTTGTTCTCGGCGCCGTCGATCATGTGCGTCTCCATGCCGGAGAACGTCTCGCCCAGCGACATCGGCGTCGGGTTGGCCCCGAACAGGCGCATCAGCTGCAGGAAGATGTCCGAGCTGGCCACGCGCAGCTTCAGGCCGTGCAGGTCGTGCGGCTCCACGATCGGGTGCTTGGTGTTGTAGAAGCAGCGCGCGCCGGAATCGTAGATCGCCAGGCCGACCAGGTCGCGGCTCTCGAAGCCGGCCAGCACCGCGTCGGCGATGCCGCCGTCCAGCGCCGCGCGCATGTGCGCGACCGAGTCGAACACGTAGGGCAGGCACAGCGCCCGGGTCAGCGGGAAGGCGTTGTTCAGCGCGCCGGAATAGACCCGGGTGATGTCGATGGCGCCGAAGCGCGCCATGTCGATCGCCTCCGACTCGCGGCCGAGCTGGCCGGAGTGGTACTGCGCCAGCCGCAGGCGGCCGCCGCTGCGGCGCTCCAGCTCCTGCCCGATCCACTTGACCGCGGTGACCGTGGGGTAGTCGGCCACGTGCACGTCGGTGGCGGTCAGCAAACGGCCGCCCGCGGCCGCACCGTTGCCGCCGCCGGAACAGCCGGCCAGCGCCGACGCGCCGAGCGCGCCCAGGCCGGTGGCGAGAAAACCTCTGCGAGTGATCATTGCGCCCTCCACGCTCGTTCGCCGCGGGCGCCGCTCAGGCGGCCACGGCCCTGCAGGAAATTTCACCGTAACCTTCGAAGCGGATCACCGCCTGCTGGCCGACGGCAATGTCGTGGATGCCGGTGGCGTTGCCGGTGGCGATCAATTCGCCCTTCTTCAACGGCCGCCCGCGCTTTGCCGAGCGCGACAACGCGAACGCGTAGGCCGCGCGCAGGCCACCGGGCAGGTTGTTGGCGCCGCCGATGCCGACCACGTTGCCGTCGATCTCGGTGCGCGCCAGCAACCGCGCTTCGTCCAGCCGCGTCCAGTCCACGATCTCCGTCCCCAGCACCAGCCCATTGTTGTTGCCGAAATCGGAGACCACCACCCGCGGCCCCAACACGTTGATCGTCGCCAGCGGGCTGCTGGCCACTTCCACCCCGGTAAACAACCGTGCGGGCAGCGCGGCGGCGGCTTCCGGGGTCCAGTCGAGCTTGTCGGCGGGCGCATCGGCTTCCAGTTGCAGCACGTATTCGGCCTCGACCGCGGCGAAGCCACCGGCGCCGGAAAACACCGGGATGTCCACGATGCTACCGGTAGCATTCCAGAGATTGCGCGAGAACACCGGCCCCAGCAGCCGCTCGTCGCCGGAACCATCGCGGCGCTCGGCGGCGATGTAGCCGACCTTCCAGCCGACCACCGCATCGTCCCAGCGCGCGATGGCCAGGTCCTGCACGCGGTAGGCGGTGACCAGATCCGGCGGGATCGCGCCGGGGAAATCCGCGAGCGAACGGCCGGCGCGGCGCGCCTCCACGAATTGGCGGGCGATGTCGTCCAGCACGGAAACGGCCGGGTCCTGGCTGCCTGGGTCGTTGCTCAAGTGATTCTCCTGGTGGCGTTGCTGCACCGCCCATCGACAGTGCTGTGGATGCTGTATATGGTAAACCGGTGTCATATGGCAATGTGCAACGCACCACGTTGCCCCCCGGCACCGTCCCGCGAGGTTTCCCATGTCGCCATCGAATCTCTTCAAACCCTTGTTGTTACTGGCTCTTGCCGCGGTTTCCGGGCTTGGCGGCGGACCGGCACGGGCCGCCGGCGAAGCCGAGCCGGGGGCCGGCTCGCCGGACCGCGTGGCCCTGTGGCCGGATGGATTGGCACCGGGGGACAAATTGTTGCCGGAACCGATGCGGCTGGTCGAGCGCAGCGCCGACCCGGCGCTGCCCGATCGCTACGTCACCCATGTCAGCGAGCCCTGGCTGGTGGTGTACCGCCCGCGCCGGCCCAACGGCACCGCGCTGCTGGTCATCCCCGGCGGCGGCTACCAGCGGGTGGTGCTGGACAAGGAAGGCAGCGCACTGGTGCCGGCCTTCGTCGAACAGGGCGGGGTGACCCTGTTCGTGCTGCGCTACCGGCTGCCGGGCGAGGGCCGCGACGACCGCGAGGCGGCGCTGGCCGACGCGCAGCGCGCGCTGCGGCTGATCCGCCACCGCGCCGGCGAATGGGGCGTGGACCCACGGCGTGTCGGCACGATCGGCTTTTCGGCCGGCGGGCACCTGGCCGCGCGGCTGGGCAATGCTTTCGACCAGATCGTCCATCCGGCCACCGACGCCATCGACGGCGAAAGCGCACGCCCGGATTTCCAGCTGCTGGTCTACCCGGTGATCGACATGGCCGGGCCGGATGCCCACCCCGGCTCGCGCGACCGCCTGCTCGGCCCGCATGCCACGCCGGAGCTGCAACAGCGTTATTCCATGCAGACGCAGGTGCGCGCCGACACCCCGCCCACCTTCCTGCTGCACGCCGCCGACGATGACGCGGTGCCGGTCGGCAACAGCCTGATGATGTTCGACCGCCTGCGCCGCGCCGGCGTGGACGCCGAGCTGCACGTGTTCCCGCACGGCGGCCACGGCTTCGGCATACGCGGCACCGCCGGCCTGACCACGGCCGCGTGGCCGCGGCTGGCGCTGGACTGGATCGCCGCGCAGGCCGTGGAGGCCGCGCCATGAGCGCCATGCCCGACGATCCGCAGCGCCGCCATTTTCTGCGTAGCGGCGCGTTCTGCACGCTCGCCGCCGGCTTGGCGAACGCCTTGCCGGCCGCCGCCGCACGCGGCCAGCCCAGCCCGATCGCACGCCTGCGCAGTGGCCGCGTCGCCGGGCAGACCGAACACGGCATCCATGTCTTCCGCGGCATTCCCTATGGCGGCGATACCGCGCCACGGCGCTTCCGGCAGGCATTGCCCGAAACCCCGTGGCGCGGCGTGCGCGACGCGCTGGACTACGGTCCTTCGGCACCGCAGAACGGCGGCGAAGGACCGGGAAGCGAGGATTGCCTGTACCTCAACGTGTGGACGCCGGCCCTGCGCGACGGCGGCAGGCGCCCGGTGCTGGTCTACATCCACGGCGGCGGCTTCAACAACGGCTCCGGCAGCGATGCGCTGTACGACGGCGGCAACCTGTGCCGGCGCGGCGACGTGGTGGTGGTCAGCGTCAACCATCGGCTCAACCTGTTCGGCTACCTGTCTCTGGCCGGCCTCGGCGGCGAGGCCTTCGCCGACTCCGGCAACGCCGGCCAGCTCGACCTGGTCCAGGCCTTGCAGTGGGTGCGCCAACACGCGGCCGAGTTCGGTGGCGACGCCGGCAACGTCACCGTGTTCGGCCAGTCCGGCGGCGGCGCCAAGATCGCCACGCTGATGGCGATGCCGGCGGCCAGCGGACTGTTCCACCGCGCATGGACCATGAGTGGCCAGCAGGTCACCGCCGCCGGCCCGCGCGCGGCCACGCAGCGCGCGCAACGGGTGCTCGACCATTTCAGGGCCGATCCCGAAGCGCTGCGCACGCTGCCGATGGAGACGCTGCTGGAGGCATTGAAGCTCCGCGACCCTTCGCGGGTGGAGGACACCGCGCTCTACTTCGGCCCGGTGCTGGACGGACGGCACCTGCCGGCACACCCGTTCTGGCCCGAGGCCCCGGCGCAGTCGGCCGGCGTGCCGATGGTGATCGGCAACACCCACGACGAAACCCGCGCCTTCCTCGGCGGCGACCCGGCCAATTTCGCGCTGGACTGGGATGCGCTGCCGGCCAGGCTGGAAGCGCAGCAGTACGTGGACCTGCCGCCTTCGCAGGTGATCGCCGAATACCGTCGCCTGTACCCGCACTACACCCCGTCGGAGGTGTTCTTCGCCGCGACCACCGCCGGCCGCTCGTGGCGCGGTGCGGTGGAGGAGCTTGAAGCCCGCGCACGGCAGGGTGCGCCGACGTGGGCCTACCAGCTGGACTGGTACGACCGCGGCGGCGCAGCGGATCGGCTGCGCGCGCACCACACGCTCGACATCCCGTTGGCGTTCGACAACACCGGCCAACCCGGTTCGCGCACCGGCACGGGCGAAAGCGCCACGCACATGGCCGCGGCAATCAGCGACGCCCTGCTCGCCTTCGCCCGCCACGGCGACCCCAACCATCCCGGCCTGCCGCGCTGGGAGCCGTATACGCTGCCGCGCCGGCAGACGCTGGTGTTCGACGACGAAAGCCGGCTGGCCGACGACCCGCGCGGCGGCGAACGCCGGCTCTACCGGCAGGCGCCCTTCATCCAGCGCGGCACGTTCTGATGCAAGTAGGTCGGGGCTACGCCCCCGACGCTCCATGTGCATTTGGCATGCCGCGCTGGAGCTTGATGCGCAAAGCGTCGGGGGCGTAGCCCCGACCCGCGGCGAACGGAATGTTCACCGGCCTGCCCTAGACTGGCGGCATGATTTCAGATGCAACCGATGCCCGGCTTCCCGACTTCGCCGGTCGCCAGCGGCTGGTGGACGCGCTCGACGCGGCGATCGGCGCCACGGACACCGCCACGGTGGTGGCGCGGGTCGAGCGCGCGCTGCTGGCCGCCATCGCCGATCCGCTGATCGTGCTGCCGGACTGCATGCACGCACCGATCACCGGGCACTACGCGCGTCGCGAGCTGTACCGCAGCGCGCATTACGGCTACAGCGTCATCGCCATGACCTGGGGGCCGGGGCAGGGCACGCCGCTGCACGACCACGACGGCCTGTGGTGCGTGGAAGGCGTGTGGCAGGGCGCCCTGCGCTTCACCCCGCACCGCCTGCTGGAAAGCCGCGGCGACCGCTGCCGCCTCGAACCCCTGCCCGCCCGGGCCGGCGAACGCGGCAGCACCGGCAACCTGATCCCGCCGGACGAATACCACGTGCTGCGCAACGCCAGCGACGAGGAAACCGCGATTTCGGTGCACGTCTACCAGCGGCCGCTTGAGCATTGCACGGTGTTCGTGCCGGAGGCTGGGCGCGAGGGGTGGTACCGGCGTGAGAGCCGGTTGATGCAGACAGATACGCCATGATGCAGAGCCCCTCTCCCTGCGGGAGAGGGATTGGGGTGAGGGGCAACGGAGTCACGATGGTTCAATCATCATGGACTACGTTCGCCCCTCATCCGCCCTTCGGGCACCTTCTCCCGCAGGGAGAAGGGAACAGCCTCCTTCACCGTAGCGGCAAACGGTTGTTGAGCAGCGTCACTTCCTCCGCATCGCCGTCCTGCGCCACCCGCACGCTGGCGTTCTTGCGGTCGAAACCCGCCGGCAACGCCACTTCCACCGTCACCGTGCGCGGCCGCAGGTCGAGTGGCGCTTCCAATGCGGGAATCGCAACGCGCGCCACCTCACGGCCACGTGCATCCTCGATCACGGCATGACCGGGCAACGTGGCGACGTGGCCGAGGCTGTGCACGGTCAAGCGCACGCGTCCTTCCTCGATCTTCAAATCGCCGCGGCCGATGCCGAAATCGGCACGGGTTTCCACCGGCGTACCCGCTTCGACCAACTCGAACTCGAACACCTGCGCCTGCTTCGGCGCGAAGCGCAACGGTGTGCCGACGCTGCGCTCCAGCACCACCTCGCGTACCTGCGGCCTGCCGTCGATGGCGTCGTCGCCATCGCGGTCGATGCCGCTGCGGATGCGCCACGTGCCCGCGGCGACGTTCCAGCCGGTCATCACCGCGTCCACCGGCGTGTCGCCGAGGTTCCAGGCGATGACCTTGAAGCGTTCCCGCGAGGGTGCGTGCACCAGCAGCGCCACCTGCTCGGCGGCGCCGGGCCGGGCGAAGCGCCAGCTCACCGTGTGGCCGGGCCAGCTCTGGTTGCGCTTGAGCGCGATGCCGCCCAGCCGCAGCCGTTGCAGCAACTCGCTGGGCGCCTCGACGCGGTCGCTCCACCAATGGCCTTCGGTGTTCATGTACTCGCGCTGCGCCTTGGCCTGGATGCCCTCGGCGTGCAGGGTTTCCAGATAGCGCTTGTCGCCACTGGTCTGCCATGCCACGACGTTGGCGAAACCGCCACCACCCTTGTCGGCGTCGGCCCGCAGCTGCCGGCCCCAATCCTGCTGGCGGCCGAGCGCGTCGATGAAGTTCTCGCCGAGGTTGGACAAGGCGTTCGGCCCGCCGCGCACCACGCGGTAATCCAGCGCCTTCAGGTACTTGTCGTTGCCCGTCCAGCGCCACGCCGCCCAGAAGGTGTGGATGACGTCGCCGCCGCCCGAGCCCTGGTTCAGCTCGCCGCCGCGGGTGGCGCCAGTGGCCCAGTTGATCTCGTTCGGCAGCGCCCAGCGGCCCTTGTCGTCGGTATAGGCGTGGGCGAGGTAGCCGTCGGCCAGGCCTGTCACCAGCTTGCGGCCTGTGGGATCGGCGTTGTATTCGCCGACCAGGAACGCCGGGTGCAACGCCGGGAACGAGTACGGCTTCTGCCATTGCCAGTTCGGCTCGCGGTAGACCTTGTTGCCGCCGTACCAGTTGCTGGAGAACAGCAGGTGGCCCTGCGGATTGGGCAGAACGATGCACTCGTCGAACGCCTTGACCGTTTCCATCAGCCGCTCGACGGTCAGCGGGTCGCCCCAGTTGAGGTAGAGCATCGCGCTGTTGGCGTTGATGCCTTCCTCGTAGGCATGCAGCTCGTCGGTCTCGATGGTGCTCAGGCCGTGGCTGAACATGCCGTTCCTGTACGCCGCATCGGACAGCGCGGTCAGCGAGGCGTTGAGGCGCTCGGGCTCCACGCCCATCAGCGCCAGCCCCGGCCATTGCTGGGTGAGGTCGGTGTCGTCGGAAATACCGCCGCCGAAATCGCCATAGTCGACCTGGCGGTTGTCGATCCACCAGTCGACGAAGCGGCGCACGTATTTCAGTTCCTCCACCTGCCGGAACGCCCACAGCGGCACGCCCTTCGGCGGCTGCGGCTGCGTGAACGGCGGCCGGCCCTGGCTGTTGTAGCTGATGTAGTTCCAGTACAGACGGCCCAGCCCGTGCTCCGGATCGACGCGCAGCAGGTCGCTCAGGTCGGCATACACGCGCGCATACAGCCGCTGGCGCTTGGAGGTGGTGTGTTCCTCCACCAGGAAGGCCCAGTTGTCGCGCACCTGGTTGAAGCGGTCGGCGACGTGTTCCTTCAATGCTTCCCGTCGATCCTTGAACACCAGCCGCACTTCGGCGCCATCCAGCGAGGCCGCATTGAAGCCGGGCGCGGCGGAAGCGATGGCGATCCACAGGCTGTCGGCGGTGAGGATGCGGTCGCGCAGGTCCAGCCACAGCGTGCGCGCCTGCCCCGGCTTCACCGACACCGACACGTCGATCATGTCGCGCGCCGGCCAGATCGGGTCCTTGATGCGGATGTCCAGCGGGATTACGCCGTCATGCGTGGCCGGCAGGTCCAGCGCGGGGAGATCGATGGCCACGCCGTCGAGGCCGTCGTGCATGTTCTCCCAGCTGTAGGCCCAGCTGCGGATAAGCGGCTGCGCCGCCGGCGCATCGCCGACACCGGACGGTACCAGCACGTGCACGATGGGTTGCGGGTGCGCCGGCAGCGTATCGGCCGCGCGCATGCGCGAGCCGGCGCCCTTGGGCAGCGCCATCACCGTGCTGCGCTCGTCCGGGGCGAAACGGCCGTCGATGTAGTTGCGCAGCGCGGCGACGTTGGTGTAGTCCGGCAACACCCTGCTGTCGATGACGTAGCGCTGCTTGACCGTGCCCTGCGGCTCGGCGGCATCGCTGACGTTATAGCCCCAGATTTCCTGTATCGGTGTTTCCTGTTCGGCGTTGGCGAAGCGCAGCGTGCCGCCGGCCTGCGCGGCGAATTCGTCGACGCTGCGCACCACGCCCTTTGGGCGGGTGAACAGGGTACCGGCGCTGCCCTGCAGTTCACCGAACGCCGCGCCGCGGATCTCGATGCGGTTGACGGTTTCGCCATCGGGCACGGTCAGGTCGAGGTTCTGCCCGCCTTCGACGTAGGTGTTCCAGTCCGGCAGCTGGAAGTAGTCGTTGCGGCCGGGCAGGCGCGAGCGGTTGTAGACGCCGGGCCAGGTGGTTTCGGCAATGCCGTCGGTGCCCTTCCACATCCACTGCTTCTTGTCCTTGACGTCGGCGAACTCGACCTTGCGGATCGTCGTCACCGGCGTGGCCAGCAAGGGTGGCGGCGCGCCATCCCAGCCGTAGCGATGCCACCACGCACGCTGCGACGCGCTGGCGGGCTCGCCGCTACGCGGCGCGGCATTGCGCGCCAGCGCGGCCACGCCCTCGGCGTCGAGCATGCGGTCGTAGACGCGGATCTCGTCGACGTCGCTGCCGCGCAGGAAGTTGTAGCGGCTCTGCACCTGGTACGGGGCCATCACCCGCCCGGCCAAGCCGAGCTGGTCGAGCGCGGCATCGTAGTCGCCGGTGGCGTCGGCGCGCGCCACCTCCTTGCCGTCGAGGAACAGGCGCACGCCCTTGTCCTCGTCCCAAGCGAAGGCGATGTGCTGCCATTGTTGAGGTGACGGGTTCTTTTCCAACCGGAAGGAAACGCGGGTACGGGCGAGGTTGGCGTCGGTGACGAAGGCGTCGAAGCCGTGACCGTTCCAGTCGATGCGCAGCCACGCCATGTCCCAGCTGCTGTGGTCGGCGTAACCGACGCGGAAGATCACGAACGGCGCTTCGCCCACCGCGTAGCGCGAGCGCCAGAAGAACGACAGGGTGCCGCGCTCGGCGCGGATGTTGCCCGGTGCATTCCACGACAGCACGCCGTCGTCCTGCCACTGGATCGCGCGGCCGTGCGCGCCGTCGTCGACCAGCGCCACCTTGTCCTGGAAGTTGGGGACGGCGTCGCCCCGCGCGGTATCGGCGGTGAAACCGTTGTCGGCCGAAACGCGGAACAGCAGCTCCGGCGGCGAAGAGTGCGCTACCGCCGGGAGAGCGGCGGACAGCGCGGAAACCAGCAACGGCAGGCCGAGGGTACGGCGGGTCGGGTGGGGTGACATCGTGCGTCTCTTGGAAGCGTGCGGGCGGCGTACCGGTTCCGCGCGCGGTGGGCCAAGTTAGCGACGCGCCTGCGCCATCACATCCTGCGTCGCACCATCGGAGGCCCTTCCCGGCATTGCGCCGGGAAGGGTTTGCAGCATCAGAACTTGTAGCGCAGGCCCACCGTGTAGGTACGGCCGGTCTGGCTGTACTCCAGCGGCAGCGACACCGACGGGTTGGCCACCCACGACTCCTGCGCCTCGTTGGTCAGGTTGGCGCCTTCCAGGCTGACTTCCAGCCGGTCGTTGATGCGGTAGTGCAGCGAGGCATCGACGATGGTTGTGCCGCTCTGCCCGTGCACGCCGTTGGCCTCGCTGTTGAAGCCGGCCTCGGTGCCCGGCACCTGGATCAGGTAGTCGTTGCGGTTGGTGGCCGACACGCGCCCGGAGAAACGCTCGCCTTCGTAGAACAGCGTGGCGTTCCACGAGTTCTTCGACTGCCCGGTCATCGCCGCCTTCTGCGCGGCCGCGCCGGAGGACAGCAGGTACTGGATGTCCGAATCGACGTAGGTGTAGTTCAGCTGCGCGCCGAGGTTGGACCACTTGCCCGGCAGGAAGGTGAACGGCTGCACGTAGTTGAACTCCGCGCCCTGCAGCTTGCCGCCGGGGGTATTGATCGGCACGGTGAACACGAACTCGTCGCTTGGGCTGGCGTTGAGGCCTTCCAGCAGGCTCGCCGGCAGGCCGCTGTCGGCATAGGTGCGGCTCTCGCGGGTGTTCTGGATGAAGCTGTCGATGTCCTTGTAGAACAGCGTCGCGCCGAGCATCGCGCCTTCGTCGAAGTACCACTCGAAGCCCAGGTCGTAGCTCTTGGCGCGCACCGGGTCGAGGAACGGGTTGCCGCCGCTGACGGTTTTCGCGCTGCCGCTGACGTTGACCGTCACGCCCGGGGTCAGGCTGCCCAGGCCCGGGCGCGACATCACCTTGGCCGCGGCGAAGCGCACCAGGAAGTCCGGGGTGATCTCGGCCACCAGGTTCAGCGACGGCAGGGTGTCGTTGTATTCACGGCCGACCGTGGTCGCCACCGGGGTGCCGCTGGCGGTGGCGATGCCCGAGGAAACCTGCTTGGTGCGTACGTGGCGCACGCCGATGTTGCCCGACAGCGGGATCGAGCCGATCTCGGTGGAGAACTGGCCCATCAACCAGCCGCTGCGGTCCTGTTCCTCCACGCTGCGCATGCTGGCGGCGTAGTCGACCAGGGCGAACATGCCCTCGTTGCTGAAGATGTCGAACATGCTGGCGATGGCGCCGAAGTCCGGCACCACCCACTTGCCGGGCGCGCCGCTCAGGCCGTTGAGGCTGGCCAGATCGGTCAGGTTGGCCGGGACCGTCGTGGTGCCATCGTCGAAGGTCGGCACCAGCGCCTCGTTGCCGGTGCGGCGGCGCTCCAGCGAGTCGAAGCTGTAGTTCTTGGCCTGCACGCCGCCGGCCAGGGTGAACGACGGGCCGGCGACCCAGTTGAACTCCAGCTGGCCGTTGTGGAACTCGTTGGTCACCTCGTTCTGGCGCAGGCGGATGGTGGACAGGGTCCAGCCATTCGGGTCGGTCGGGTCCACGCCATAGTTGAACGTCGGCTTGGTCAGGCTGTTGCGATAGTCGTAGCTGTAGCCCTGCACGTTCAGCTTGTCCATCATGATGGTGGCCTGGACCGGGTTCTCGTGCTTGGACTTCGAGGTACCGATCTTGCCGGTGATGGTGAAGCTGTCGGTCAGCCTGTGCTCGCCGTCGAGGCTGAGCTGGTAGAAATCCGTGCTCCATTCGTCATGGCGGTTCTCGGCGCGGATGTCGACGTTGTCCATCTGCGCGTAGACCAGCGCGCCGTTGCGCACCTCGCCGTCGTTGACCAGGACTTGCGGCTTGCCGTCGGCGCTGCTCTTGCTCAGGCCGTTGGCCTCGATGTATTTCTCGTCGCGCTTGGCGTCGATCTTCGAGTACAGCGCGTCGAGGTTGAAGCTGGTGCGGTCGCTGGGCTTGAACTGCAATGCGCCGGTCACGCCCAAGCGCTTCTGGTCGTGCTCCATCAGCGTGTAGCGCGGGAAACGCGGTGCATAGACGTCCGGGCGCAATGCGTCGGTGAACGTCGAAGCCGGGTTGAAGCCGCCGTTCTTGTCACCGCCGGCCCAGCGCACGGTGCCGGTGCCTTCTTCCACGGTCTTGCGCTCGGAATAGGCCACCGACAGCAGCGCACCGACCTTGCCGTCGGCCCAGCTGTTGGCGACCAGGCCGGCGAAGCGCGGCATCGCCGACTGCGAGGCGTCGTTGTACGCGGCCTGCACGTTGCCGACGACGGTCAGGCCGTCGTAGTCGAACGGGCGCGCGGTGCGCAGGTCGACGGTAGCGCCCAGCGAGCCCTCGTCCACGTCGGCCGAGGCGGTCTTGCGCGCGACCAGCTGCGAGAACAGGTCCGAGGCGAACACGTTGAAGTCGAAGCCGCGGCTGCGGTTGGCGCCGCCCTGGCCGTCACTGCTGCCGACGGTGCTCAGCGCCTCCATGCCGTTGATGCGCACGCGGGTGAAGTCCGGGCCGAGGCCGCGCACGGTGATCTGCCGGCCCTCGCCGCCGTCGCGGGTGATGACCACGCCCGGGATGCGCTGCAGCGATTCGGCCAGGTTGCTGTCCGGGAACTTGCCGATGTCCTCGGCGACGATGGCGTCGACCATGCCGGCCTCGCCACGCTTGATGTCCAGCGCCTTCTCGACGCTGGCGCGGTAGCCGGTGACGGTCACGGTGTCCAGTTCGGTCGCGGCGGTGCCGGCGTCCTGGGCGGTGGCGGTACCGGCCAGCGCCAGGCTGATCGACAGCGCGAGCAAGGTAACCGGTGTCTTGTTCTGCTTGCGGCAGGAATACATGTGCTTCCCCTCTCCAAAGGCCAACATGCGGTATGAATTCGTTATGCCCGCGGTCAATGACACCGCTGGTCAAAACCGAAACTAGCAGGACTTCCAGAGGCGGGCATCTTGCACCGCAACAGAGGGGCGGAGCGTCGCAACCCATTGTCTTTGGGACATTCCGGGACTGTATCCGGGTGCCATGAAGGGACATCCGGGCAACATGACACCGATGGTCAAATTATCATGCCATCATGCCGGCGAGCCCCGGCCTGCAACAGGAGTCCCGATGAATCCCCCGCGTGTTGTCTGTTTCGGCGAGCTGCTGCTGCGGCTCGGCGCCCCCGGCCACCAGCTGCTGCTGCAGAGCCCGTCGCTGGACGTGCACTGCGGCGGCGCCGAAGCCAACGTCGGCGTATCGCTGGCGCATTTCGGCCACGCCGTGGCGATGGTCGGCGTGGTCGCCGACAACCCGCTGGGCGCGGCGGCGGCCGGGCAACTGCGCCTGCACGGCGTGGATACCTCGCGGGTGCGCCGCGCCGGGGGCCGCATGGGCCTGTATTTCCTGACCACCGGCGCCGGCCACCGGCCCAGCGAGGTGGTCTACGACCGCGCCGACTCGGCCTTCGCCAACGCGCGCGCGGACGGCTACGACTGGCCGGCATTGCTGCACGGCGCGCAATGGCTGCACCTGTCCGGGATCAGCCCGGCGCTCGGCGCGGAAGCGGCGCGCGCCACGCTGGACGCCGCGCGCGCGGCCTGCGCGCAGGGCATCAAGGTGTCCTTCGACGGCAACTTCCGGCCGAAGCTGTGGAAGCGCTGGGGTGGCGACGCCAAGGCGATCCTGCGCGACCTGTTCGACTGCGCGCACATCGTGTTCGCCGACCATCGCGACATCGGCGTGGTGCTGGGCGGGCAGTTCGCGCAGGCCGACGCGCAGGCGCGCGTGGACGCGGCCGCGGCGATGGCCTTCGCCGCGTTCCCGCGCCTGCAGTACCTGGCCTGCACCCAGCGCACGGCGCACAGCGTCGGCCACCATTCGCTGGGCGCGATGCTGCTCGGCCGCGACGGCACCCGCGCGGTGGCGCCGGCCGAGGAGCTGACCGACATCGTCGACCGCATCGGCGGCGGCGACGCCTTCGCCGCCGGCGTGCTGCACGGGCTGATCGAGGGCTTCGACGCCGAGGCGACGATCCGCTTCGGGCTGGCCGCCGGCTGCCTGAAGCATTCCATCCCCGGCGATTTCAACCCGGTCGGCGTGGCCGAGGTGATGGCGCTGGTGGGCGAGGGCAGGTTCGATGTCCGGCGCTGACCCGCGCGTGCGCGCCGTGCTCAGGCTGGCGCCGGTGATCCCGGTGTTCACCCCCGACGACGTCGACGACGCGGTGCAGGTGGCGCAGGCGCTGTTCCGCGGCGGCCTGCCGGTGATCGAGGTGACGCTGCGCACCGCCACCGCGATGGCGGCGATCAAGGCGATGGCCGAGGCGGTGCCGGATGCGGTGATCGGCGCCGGCACCGTGCTGGGCGCCGCGCAGATGGAACAGGTGAAGGCCGCCGGTGGCCGCTTCGCGGTGTCGCCGGGCGCCACCGACCGGCTGTACGCCGCCGCGCGCGATACCGACCTGCCGCTGTTGCCGGGCGTGGCGACGTCCTCGGAACTGATGCGCGGGCTGGAGCACGGGCTGGACACCTTCAAGTTCTTCCCGGCGGTGCAGGCCGGCGGCGCGGCGATGCTGTCGGCGTGGAACGGCCCGTTCGGCGACGTGCGCTTCTGCCCGACCGGCGGCATCAGCGCGCAGACCGCGGCGCAGTTCCTGCACCTGCCCAACGTGCTGTGCGTGGGCGGCTCGTGGCTGACCACGCGCGAGCTGTTGCAGGCGCGCGACTGGGCCGGCATCGAGCGGCTGGCACGCGAAGCGGCGGTATTGCCCGGCTGAGGCAGCGGCAACTGTGGATGCGGGACTCGCCCCGCATGGGGCTTTCCCGGTACGGCCCCGTGCCGGGCAAGCCCGGCACCTGCGGGAATGCTCGAATCTCGCAGGTCGGGGCTACGCCCCCGACGTGCCATGTCCACCCTGCGCCGTGGCGCCGTGCATCGGGGATGTAACCCCGACCTGCAGCTGTGTCCTCTCCATTCGTTCCTGGCTCTTACCGCGTCCACTGCCATTGCAGGCCCAGCATCCAGCCGCGCTCCGGCCCGGGTTCGTAATAACGCCGGTTGCCATCGTTGACGATGACCGAGCCGATGTAGCGCCGGTCCAGCAGGTTGTCCACGCGCGCGAACAGGCGTAGCGGGCCGCGCGCGGTCGGCCATTGCCGGGCGGCTTCCAGGTTCAGCAGGCCGTAGCCGGGCGCGCGGGCATCGCCGAGGTCGCTGGCGGGGGTGGCGGCGGCGGCCACGGTTTCGATCGCCAGTTGCCACGGCCCCGGTTGCCAGTGCCAGCGCGCGAACAGTTGCTGGCGCGGTACGCCCGGCAGCGCGGTGCCGGCCGCCACCGGGTTGCGCGGCTCGGTGCACGGCGCGGGCAGGCCGGTGCAGGTCAGGTAACCCTCGCGCACCGTGGCCTGCAGCCAGGTCCAGGCCAGCTGCAGTTGCCCGGTTTCGCCGACGGGCTGCAGCCAACCCAGTTCCACACCCTGTCGGCGGGTGGCGCCGATGTTGCGGTAGCTGCTGCGGCCGCCACTGTTGCTGGCCACCGCCAGTTCATCGTCGGTGTCGGCGCGGAACAGCGCCAGGTCCAGCCGCGCACCGGCCCGGGTACGCCACTTGGCGCCGAGTTCGTGATTGCGGCTGGCCGCCGGGGACAGGTCCAGCGCCAGCCCGGCGCCGCCGTCGGCGCGATACCCCAGCTCGTTGAGGGTCGGTGTCTCGAAGCCGCGCCCGGCCGAGGCATACAGGCGCAGGTCGTCGCCGGCACGGAACACCAGCCCGGCCACCGGCGTGGTGGCCACATAGTCGCGGCGGCCGCTGTCGTCGGGATTGTTGGCGGTGACGTAGTGGTCATCGGACTCGAAGCGCACCCGACTGTGGCGCGCGCCGGCCAGCAGCGACCAGCGCGGCGCGAACCGCCACCAGGCCTGCGCGAACTGGTCCACGTTGCCGACCCGGTCGCGCTGGTCGCGGCGCAGCCGGCCCTTTACGCCCAATGCATCGCCGACGAAGTTCTCGTAACCACTGCGGTGCTGCCGCTGGCGGTCGGCGTTGGCGCCGAGCACCAGTTCCAGCGGTTTTCCGGCCAGCTCGCCATGCCAGGCCCAACGCGCGTCCACGCCGCCGTAGCCACCCTCCAGGTCGATCACCCCGCCCGCATGCAGCGGGCTGGCCTGCGCCGCCGGCGGAATGGCGAGGAACTGCTCGACCGTGCGCTGCCCGGCATAGGCCATCAGCCACCAGGTCCGGCGCTCGCGGTCCAGTGTGTAGACCGCGCCTGCCTGCGCCTGTCGCACCGATTTGCGGGTGTCGTACTGCGTGGCCACCGCGGTGGCCTGGCGTGGATCGGCGCGCACCTGTTCGCGGGCCAGGCCCAGCGGGTCCTGCGCGTGCGGGGCGTCGAGGACGTTGAACAGCAGGTCCAGCCGCTGCCCCGGCGCGAGGTCGAAACCCAGCCGTGCATTGAGCGATTCGCGCCGCGCCGCGCCGTGTTCGCGCCAGCCGTCGGTGCGGTAGTGGCTGGCGGCGACGTTGTAGTGCATGGCCGCCACCTGGCCCCTGAGCTGCAGGCCGAGGCTGCTGCTGGCATCGCTGCCCCAGGTGGCGCGCAGCCGCCACGGATCGCCCGGCTGGCCGTCGCCGCTCCACAACTGCACCACGCCGCCGGAGGAATTGCCGTACAGCGCCGAGAACGGCCCGCGCAGCACCTCGATGCGTTCGGCGCCGAGCAGGTTGAAGTGCGACAGCTGGCCCTGGCCGTCGGGCATGCTCGCCGGCACGCCATCGGCCAGCAGGCGCACGCCGCGTACGCCGAAGGTGGAGCGCGCGCCAAAGCCGCGGATCGACAACTGGGTGTCCTGCGCCAGGTTCTGCCGCTCGCGCGCCAGCAGGCCCGGCACGCCATTCATGGCCTCGGACACCAGTGCACCACGGCCGTTGCCGGCCTCGTCCACGTCGATGACGGTCATCGACGAGGGCAGGTCGAAGTCATCGACGGCGCGCACCCGCGCCGCCTGCACCTGCACGGTGTCCAGCACGGCGGGCGCCGGGCCGGCCTGCGCCGCCGCCGGCAACGCCATCGCCCATCCGGCCACCGGGAAATACCGCTTGCTCCGCTTCATGCCGGCATCATCCCCGATCGCGGGCATGCCCGCGCCGGCGCGGGACGGTTCCGCCTGAAACCCTGCCGCCAACCGCCGGCCCTGTTAGGATGAACCGGTTTGACCGCGCCGTGCGGTCGTGCCGAATTCCTCCCCTCCCACCACCGCTACGAGTACCGCCGTGTCCTTCTTTGCAAACGTGGAACAGGTGCCCGGTGACCCGATCCTGGGTCTGACCGAGGCCTACAACGCCGACAGCCGCGCCACCAAGGTCAACCTTGGCGTCGGCATCTACTACGACGAAAGCGGCCGCATCCCGCTGCTGCGCGCGGTCAAGCAGATCGAAGAGCAACTCGCCGCCGAGGCCAAGCCGCGCGGCTACCTGCCGATCGACGGCCTGCCGGCCTACACCCGGGCCACGCAGGAGCTGGTGTTCGGCGCGGGTTCGGAACTGCTGGCCGCCGGCCGTGTCGCCACCACCCAGACCATCGGCGGCAGCGGCGCGCTGCGCGTCGGCGCCGACCTGCTGAAGAAGCTGCTGCCGCACGCCACCGTGGCGATCAGCAACCCGAGCTGGGAGAACCACCGCGCGGTGTTCGGCGCCGCCGGCTTCGAGGTGGTCGAGTACGCCTACTTCGACAACGCCAGCCACGGCCTGGACTTCGCCGGCATGGTCGCCGACCTGCAGAAGCTGCAGCCGGGCACCGTGGTGCTGCTGCACGCCTGCTGCCACAACCCGACCGGCGCCGACCTGAGCACCGAGCAGTGGCAGCAGGTCGCCGCGCTGCTGAAGGACCGCCAGCTGTTCCCGTTCATCGACATGGCCTACCAGGGCTTCGACAAGGGCATCGAGGCCGACGGCCAGGCAGTGCGCATCGTCGCCGAGGCCGGCATCGACAGCTTCATCGTCGCCAACTCGTACTCCAAGTCGTTCTCGCTGTACGGCGAGCGCGTCGGTGCGCTGTCGGTGGTGGGCCCGAACGCCACCGCGACCAAGGCCGTGCAGTCGCAGGTCAAGCGCATCGTCCGCACCATCTATTCCAGCCCGTCCACCCACGGCGCGGCGCTGGTTGCCGGCGTGCTGGGCAGCACCGAGCTGCGCGGCCTGTGGGAAGCGGAACTGACCGGGATGCGCGAGCGCATCCACGCCCTGCGCGCCGGCATGGTGCAGAAGCTGGCGGCGCTGGGCGCGCCGGAGTTCGGCTTCATCCAGCAGCAGGCCGGCATGTTCTCGTACTCGGGCCTGGGCAAGGCGCAGGTGGACCGGCTGCGCGACGACTACGGCATCTACGCCGTCGGCACCGGCCGCATCTGCGTGGCCGCGCTGAGCCAGAACAACCTGGACTACGTGGCCAAGGCGGTCTACGAGGTCAGCCGCGGCTGATCCTTCGCCGCAGCGCCACAGTGAAAAGCCCGGGAATGATCCCGGGCTTTTCGTTTCTGCCTCTCTACCTGTAGGAGCGCAACAAACTGCGCTCCTACCCGGGCCCTGTCCCTTCGGGACATTTCCTGTCCCGCGTTCGCAAAAATCCGGGCAACCCGCGACAATGGCGCCCCTTTCCCGAAGGCAGCCACCGTCCATGTCGCGCACCTCGTTGACCCGCTTCCTGATCGAAGAACAGCACGCCGGCCGCATCAACGCCGACCTGCGGCAACTGGTGGCGGTGGTGGCCCGCGCCTGCACCAGCATCTCGATCGCGGTGAGCAAGGGCGCGCTGGGCGGCGTGCTCGGCGACGCAGGCACCGGCAACGTGCAGGGCGAGGCGCAGAAGAAGCTGGACGTGATCTCCAACGAGATCCTGCTCGAAGCCAACGCCTGGGGCGGTCACCTGGCCGCCTGCGCCTCGGAGGAGATGGACCACAGTCAGCCGGTGCCGTCCGAATACCCGCACGGCGACTTCCTGCTGCTGTTCGACCCGCTGGAC
>Ga0182740_1000653_pt1 | contig 32625 bp, 24 predicted proteins | sample eDN5th37CKraftBY_FD_128872 | JGI IMG/M metagenome (GOLD analysis project Ga0182740, IMG submission 128872) | Enriched backyard soil microbial communities from Emeryville, California, USA - eDNA 5th pass 37_C Kraft BY (version 2) (version 2) | ecosystem: Environmental > Terrestrial > Soil >...
AAAACAATCTCCTCGCGACCGCGTTTGCGGAGTTCGCGCCCGCGCCGGCCTTCAGGTCGCGGGTGACGATCGGCGGACAGGACCGGCGCTTCGTTTCCGAGAACCCGTCGCCATCGGGTTTCACGCAGGTAACGCTCGTGAAAAACCGTCGCGGCGTGCTCGACTGGCAATCGACCTACACCGGCGTGGAGCGGCACCGCTTCACGGCCGGCGTCACCGCCGAGGCGAATCACACGCGCAACACCGGCTTTGGCGACATCAACAAGAAGCAGACGCTGCTCGCGGTGTTCGCGCAGGACGAGTTTTCGCCGACCGACGAGATTTTCTTCACCGCCGGAGTGCGTAGCGACGATCATGATACGTTCGGTCGCGCGACCACCGGGCGTGCGACGGCGGCGTGGCTCGTCGCGCAGCGCACGCTCAAGCTTCGGGGCAGCTACGGCACGGCGTTTCGTTCGCCGAGTTTTCTCGATCTCTATGGTCGCAGTGCGTTCTACGCCGGCAACCCGGACCTGCGGGCCGAGCGGGCGCGCGGCTGGGATGCGGGGGTGGATTATTATCTGCCCGAGCAACGCGGCACGCTGGGCGTGACGTGGTTCGAGACGCGTTTCCGCGATCTGATCACTTACGATTTCGCGGTGTTTCCCAGCACGGTGAAAAATATCGAGCGGGCGAAAACCCGCGGACTCGAGCTCTCGTTTGAAACGAAAACCGCGAGCGTCGCCGACGTGCGCGTCGCTTACACGTATCTCGAGGCGGAGAACCTCACGCAGGCGATCCGGCTGGTGCGGCGACCGCGGCATTCGTTTTCCGCGGATGTGTGGCGCGAACTCGGCCGCGGCTTCAGTGCGGGCGCGGGCGTCGCCTTCGTCGCCGATCGACGCGACGTCGATGCGGCGACGTTCCAGACGATCGACGCGGAGGATTACACGGTCGCGCGGCTCTACGCGGCGTGGAAACTCAACGAGCGGCTCACGCTGACGGCCCGCGTCGAGAACCTGTTCGACGAACGCTACGAGGAAGTGAACGGCTATCCCGCGCTGGGCCGCGGCGTCTTCGCGGGCGCCACCTGGAGCTTCTAGAAACGTGAGAAAGAGTCGTTCGCCGGTCGGAGATTCGCCGGCCTGCGAACGAGCCTTGCCCCGCGCCGCGGCTCGGTTCTGCTGTCGGCGCTACGATTTGCCTCCCGTCATGAGTGTCACCGCCACGCCTCCGGACCCGATGGACATCGCGCCGCTGTGCGCGGAGACGGCGCTGCGTCTGTTGCAACACGGCGCGGAGAGCGCGCTGGTGGAGTCGCTCACGCGGCGCGTGGGTCTCGCGCTCGGCGCGGAACGGGTGGAGGTGGCGTTGATGGCGAATGCGGTGACCGTCACCGCGCGGATCCGCGGCCGCAGCAAGACCACGGTGCGTCGCAACGAAGATCGCGGAATCAACATGCACGTTGTCATGGAAGTGCAGCGGCTGGTGCTCGAAGCGGAGTCGGGCCGGATCGACCGGGTGGTGTATCGCGAGCGTTTGCTGGCGGTCCAGCCGCTGCATCATCCGCGCTGGTTGGTGGCGGTGATGGTCGGTTTGTCGTGTGCGTGTTTCGCGCGATTGAACCATGCCGACTGGGCGGCGTGCGGCCTGGTGGCGGTGGCCAGTGGCCTGGCGATGGTGGCGCGGCAGTTGCTGGCGCATTTGCATTTCAGTCCGTTGATCGTGTTTGGCGCGACGGCGTTTGTGGCCACTTCGGTGACGGCGATCGGGTTTGTGTATGATTTCAGCCAGACGCCGCGGGTCGCGATGGCGGCCAGCGTGCTGCTGCTCGTGCCGGGGTATCCATTGATCAACTCCGTGTCCGACATGGTGAAAGGCTATATCAACCCCGGCATCTCGCGCGGAATGTTCGCGTTGCTGCTCTCGGGCGCGACGTGCACGGGCATCGTGGCGGCGATGAGCCTGTGGAAAATCTGGGGGTGGCTGTGACACTCGTGTTGCAGTTGCTGGAAGACATGGCACTCGCCGCGGTCCCGGCGGTGGGGTTTGGGATGTTGTTCAACGTCCCGCGTTCGGTGCTCGCTTACTGCGCCTTGCTCGGCGCGGTGGCGCACGGCCTGCGTTTTCTCCTGCTGCGGGCGGGCGTGCCGGTGGAGGTGGGCACGTTGATCGCGGCATCGGCGATCAGCTTCATCGGCGTGTGGCAGGCCCGGCGGCTGCGCGCGCACCCGAAGGTATTTACGGTGGCGGCGGTGATCCCGATGATTCCGGGTGTGCCGCTCTTCACGATGCTGATCACAATCCAGCAGATCTATCAGAAAGGCGCGAGCGAGGCGCTGCTCACGCAGGCGATCAACTCCGGCCTGCGGGCATTCTTCGTCGTGGCAGCGCTGGCGATCGGCCTCGCGATGCCCGGCCTTATCTACTTCCGCCGCCGGCCGGTGGTGTAGTGATCCTTGCGATACGGGCGGCGGGAAAATCGCAGATTTCTGGCTACAGGCTTGTCTCTGATGTAAATTGTCTGCGTGATACGCAGCCGTGCCGACTGTCCAGCAAGTCGCCGCGCCGCGTAAGAAACGCGCAAAGACGCCGTCTACCCCTGCATCGGCGACAGGCGTTGCGTCGGCTGTGCGGCCGTTGCGGGCAGCGAGAACCTCAACGAAGTTGAGTCGCCGGCCACGTTCGTGCGGTCGCGGCGGTTTTGAGCGGGTGGTGCGCATCCACGAGCGGTTGGGGCATGAAGGCCGCATCACGGCGGAGTCAGTGGCACGAGAGTTCGAGGTCGATGTGCGCACGATCAAACGCGACATCGAATTCATGCGCGACCGGCTCGGGGTGTCGATCGTGTGGGACCGGCGCGAGCGAAGCTACTATTGCACGCACCATCATCCGCTTCTGCCGCTGTTGAGGATCGATGCGGACGAGGCGTTGGCGCTTGCGCTTGCGAGCAAAACTTTTGCGGCGTGGCGCGGCTCGCCGCTGGGGCAGGCGCTCACGGCGGCGTTGGAAAAAATCGCGCCGATCCTCGGTGGCGCCGTTTCGCTGCCCGTGGATGCATTGAAGGATCTGCTGTTCGCGCCCGACGACCCCGCGGTCGATGCCGAGCATCGGTATTTTGCCGGGCTGCTCGAAGCGATTCATCGCGACCGCGAGATGCGTCTTGTCTATCAAAAGCCCCGAGCGAATTCGTCGCCGGAGACCCGGATCGTGCATCCGCTGCATCTGGCCTATCTCGATCACCGCTGGATGCTGGTGGCGCACGATCTCGCGCGAAACGCGCGCCGGAATTTTCTCCTCGCCCGCATCCAGGATCTGCGTGCGACCGGAGGCTGTTTCACGCCGCCGCCGCGGGACGAACTCGGCCGTTCGCTCGCAGGTGCGCTCGGCCGTTTCGTCGGTGAGAAGGAGCACGACGTCCGGCTGCTCGTCGATCGCGAGATCGCGCCCTATTTCCGCGAGCGCCCTTGGCATCCGTCGCAACAGATCCTCGAGCGCGCCGATGGCAGCATCAGCGTGAGCTTCAGACTCAATCATTTGATCGATGTCGAGCGCAGGATCCTCGCGTGCGGCGGGCACATCGAAGTCCTCGCCCCCTCCGAGCTCCGCCGTCGTATCCGAGCAGCCGCTACGTCGATGCTCGCGCGCTACCGTGAATAACCCGTGAACAACTTTCCCCGCCCCCGGGACGCTCGGCGTCCCGCCGATCCTGATACGCTCGCGCCCATGCCCCGCCATGTGCCCGACGTATTTCTTCGCCTGTGATCAACCCGACGTTCCCACCTTCACGTCACCCGCGTTTCGCGGAAGTGACGGGGCGAAGCTGTCTTCAAATGCTGAGATTTAAACGCCGGATCAGACTTTCTCCCGTTTACGCATGACCCCGTCTCTCAATTTTGACGCTTTCTTCCACACCGCGACCGGCAAAGCTCCCTACGACTATCAGCGTCGTCTCGCCGGCAGCGACTCCGACCGCACTTGCAAATCGCTGCTCATCAAAATTCCGACCGGTCTCGGCAAAACCGCCGCCGTTGTCCTCGCTTGGCTATGGAATCGGATTGCTCGCGGCGACGAGTCATGGCCGCGCCGTCTCGTCTACTGCCTGCCGATGCGAACGCTGGTGGAACAGACTCAGGCGGAAGCCGGCCGGTGGATCGAAAGCCTCTTGAACGCGGTCGAAGCAGGTGAGTTGGCGCTTTCGGCTGAGGCCGTCGAACAGCTCCGATGGCTGAAGGAACATTCGCCAATCATCCTTATGGGCGGCGAGGAAAACACTGCCGAACAACGCGAATGGGACATTCACCCCGAACGCCCGGCTATCCTCATCGGCACGCAGGACATGCTTCTCTCCCGCGCGCTTAACCGAGGCTACGGCATGGCACGCGCCCGCTGGCCGATGCACTTCGGCTTGCTCAACAACGACTGCCTCTGGGTTCTCGACGAAACCCAACTGATGGGCGTCGGCGTTCGCACCTCCGCCCAACTCGAAGGTTTGCGCCGCCGCATCGGCACCGCGCTCGGCTGTGCCACTTGGTGGGCTAGTGCCACGCTCGACGACCGCCTGCTCCGCACACCCGACCACCCGGAGCTTCCTCCGACTCTCACGCTGGACGAAACCGACCGCGCCAGCGCTGAAGTCGTCGTCCGCATCCAGTCCATCAAACGCCTCGCGCCGCTTCCGCTCTCGCTCACCGCCGACTCCTCCAAACTCGTCACTCCCTACATCGACGCCCTTGCCGCCGCCGTCGCTGAAAAACACAAAGCCGGCACCACTACGCTCGTCATTCTCAACCGCGTCGACCGCGCCAAGGACCTCTGCGCCGCGCTCGACAAACTCGCCAAGAAACAAGCCGTGCCCGAGCGCGTGCTCGTCCACTCCCGTTTCCGTCCATTGGAACGCGAGCCTCTCTCCGTCCGCATCAAGGACCCCGGTGAAAAAATCATCATCGCCACCCAAGCCATCGAAGCCGGCGTGGATATCTCCGCCCGCACCCTGATCTCCGAAATTGCCCCGTGGTCGTCGCTCGTGCAGCGCTTCGGCCGCTGCAATCGCAAGGGCGAGTTCAACGCCGCCGGCGGAGCCGACATCTTTTGGATCAACCTCGAAGCCGACGATCCGAAGAATGCCGAGGGTCTCGCGCTTCCCTACACTCCGGAACAACTCACGACCGCCCGCGCGCTCCTTCACCAGGCCGAGTCCACCGGTGTTTCCCCCGCCGCGCTCGACGCCTTGCGCGCCGACGAGCCGCTTCCCGAATCTCACCTGCTTCGCCGCAAAGACCTCGTCGATCTCTTCGACACCACGCCCGATCTCGCCGGCCTCGATCTCGATGTCGCCCGCTACATTCGCGATGGTGACGAGCGCGACGTGCAGGTGTTCTGGCGCGATATTCCCAAAGGCGAAGAATCCCCCGCCGATACCATTGTTCCTGACCGACGCGAACTCGTCCGCGTCGCCGCCCACGTCTTCAAAAAATTCGCGGAGAAAAACAAAGGTTCCATTTGGCGCCGTGATCCGCTCGATGGCATTTGGGAAGAGTTTCGCGACACCTACCATGTCGCCCCCGGCCAGATCTTCCTCGTGAACGCCGCGGTCGGGGGCTACTCCCACGTCCTCGGCTGGACCGGCGAAAAGTCCAAAGAACCATTCCCCGTTCTCACCGACGACGCCGTCAACCCCCCGGCCGCGCGCGATGGCCAGGGCAACGACGACGAGAGCCAAGCTCGCAACCGCTTCCAAAGCCTCGTTGAGCATACCGCCTACGTCGTCTCCGCCTGCGCCCGCAAACTCGACGCGCTTCCCTCCGCCGTCACCTCCCCGTGGCGCGCTCCGCTGCTCAGCGCCGCCCGCTGGCACGATGTCGGCAAGGCCCACCCCACGTTTCAGAAGTTCCTCACCGACCAACGCGAGATTCCCGAGGCCTATCGTTCCAGCCTTCTCGCCAAATCGATGTGGCGCCCCTGCGTCCACTTCGACCGTCTCCACTTTCGTCACGAACTCGCGTCCGCGCTCGCTTGGCTGCAAGCCGGCGACGCCGACAACGAAGGCTTGCGCAACCTCGTCGCCTACTTGATTGCGACGCATCACGGCAAAATCCGCATGTCGCTTCGCGCCATGCCCGGCGAAGTCGCCCCGCCGACAACGGAACCGGATTCCGAACCGCTCTTCGCCCGCGGCATCTGGCATGGCGACCGCATCCCCGCCGAAGGCTTCGCGCCGTTGGACTTGGACGGCGTGCCGACCTCGCTCCCGCCGCTCGACCTCACCCCCATGCGTCTCGGCGAGACCAACGGCGCGCCCTCATGGACCGCCCGCATGCTCGCCCTCCGCGACGCCGCTGATCTCGGCCTCTTCCGCCTCGCTTGGCTCGAAACCCTCCTCCGCTCCGCCGACGCGGAAGGATCGAAGCAATAACATCACCACGCACGCCATGCACACGATCCCTCTCCCCGGCTGCACGCCCACGCCCCTCGCCGCCTACCTCAAGGCCTTGGGCGTCTTCCGCATCCTCTCGCAACAACGACCCGACTCCACGCCTCGCGCCTACTGGCAAGGCAACACCTTCATCCTCTCGTCGGCTTTGGATCGCGACGCGCTCCTCGACTTCCTGATCCATCACTACGCCCCGTCTCCGCTCGTCGCCCCGTGGAACGGTGGCAGCGGGTTTATGGATGGTGAAGATGAACCCGTTATATCATCCGTTACTCGCTCTCTAGCCCCACGATTCAAACTCTATCGAGATATCATAAAGGATACCTTCCGTGTGTTGGATGAGCTGGGACTCACCGCTACGGCAAAAGAAATCAGAGCTGCGCAAGAAGGCCGAAAGCTGGCCAAGAAGGCTAAAGATAAAGCTGCCGAAAAGGACTGGGACGAAAAGTTCAAGATAGCCAAAGCAACGTTCCTCAATGCCAAAGCTCTTCTGCTTCTTCGCTGTCGGAATTGCTTCCCCGAAGCGGCACTCGAATGGCTAGATGCCAGCTACGTTCTGACCGAAGAGGGTGCCAAGTATCCCCCACTTTTAGGCACGGGCGGAAATGACGGGAACCTCGATTTCACCTATAACTTCATGCAGCGGCTTGGCGAACTTTTCGACCTTGCCGATCCCGCTGCATCGGCCACGCCCGGCGCTAGAGGCCTGCTCGACAATGCCCTTTTGGCTACACCTATAAGTGGGTTATCCAGCAGCCTCATTGGCCAATTTGGTCCAGCAGCTAACGGCGGAGCCAACGCTTCCACGGGTTTCGATGCCAAGAGCACGCTCAACCCTTGGGACTTCGTCCTCGCGCTTGAAGGCGCGCTCCTCTTCGCCGCCGCCACCATCAAGCGCCTCGAAGGCACCGAACCCGGTCAGCTGGTCTATCCCTTCTGCGTCCAGGCATCCGGTTCCGGATATGGCAGCTCCGCTCCCATTGACGAAGAGGCCACTCGAAGCTCGGAAATCTGGATGCCATTGTGGCAAGCGCCTATTCGGCTCGCCGAGCTGCAGACGCTACTCGCGGAAGGGCGGGCCCAAATAGGGAAACGGCCGGTCAAAAACGGTGTCGATTTCGCTCGTGCCATCGCCTCGCTTGGCGTCGACCGTGGAATCGGTGAGTTTCAGCGCTACGGACTCTACGAGCGTAACGGCAACAACTACTATGCCGTTCCGCTCCAACGCCTCCGTGTTCAGCGCGATAGCGTCACTTCCGACCTGCTCGCCGCCAGCGACGGGTGGATTCAACGCTTCTTCTCCAAGGCCAAAGCCGCCAAGGCCCCCGGCTCCGTAGCGCGCGCCGCGCGCCGACTCGAAGCCGCCATCCTCGCTCAATGCGCCGCCGCGCAAACCGGTCACGGCCCGACAACGCAGGAGCTGCTCGCCTCGCTCGGTGACTGCGAACGCGCTCTCGCCACCAGCGCAAAATGGACGGCGAAAAATTACCTCAAACCGATCCCGCCGCTGTCCCCCGCATGGATCAAGGCCGCTGCCACCGCCGATCCCGAATATCGCCTCGCGGCCGCGCTCGCCTCGCTCAGGCTCTGGGTGAACAAACAGTTTTTCCCGATTCGCCGCCATCTGGAGCCGGTGAAAGTCGTCCCGGGTGACTCCGCTTGGGCCGCTTGGGATGAGGACGCCGCCGACGTGGTTTCGTCGGACGGCGACGCCACCGCGCTCCTTTGCGCCATCATGCGTCGTCGTCTGCTCCTCGCGCAAAAACTCGGCGGCGAATCATGGCCCGAGTTTGCCAGCCTTTCTGCATGGCCCGCCGACATCGCCGCCTTCATCGAGGGCCGTTTCGACGATGAGCGTTTCATTCGCCTGCTCTGGGCTCTCAGCTTGGTCGTCTTCCGCGACAACGACGGCACGCCTCAGCTCCCGCGCCCAAAGTCAGACGAAACGCTGCCGTCCGCTTTCTACGGCCAGCTCAAGCTCTGCTTCGCGCACCGACTGCCGGAAGACCGTAAGGTTCCGGTCACTCCGTCGATCTTCCACCTCGCCGCCTCCGGCGACGGCACCCGCGCTTCCGAACACGCGCTGCGTCGGCTCCACGCCTCCAGCATTCCGGTCGCACACGTTCACATCGCGCTCTCCGGCCAAGCCGCCGAGCGCACCGCCGCCGCGCTGCTTTTCCCGCTCTGGGATTCACAACTGGCCGAAGCCTGCAAACCCGTCGCACGCCATCTCTTCGCTCAACCCACCCAACTCTGACTTCAACCCAACCAACTCACATCAACATGGACCTCGCCTCCCTCAAATCCGCTCCTCGTCTCCTCATCACCGCGTCGCTCCAGCCCGTGCTCGGCACGCGCTTCCAGCCCACCGGATTCCCCGATCTCGGCGCCGCCAAATACTCCACCGCCGACGGCAAAGACATGCTCCTCGTCGAGTCAGCCCAAAGCATGGCCAACCGGCTTGAAGCAGTTTGCTGGGACGAAGCGACCGAGAAGCCGGTAGCTGAGCTCACCGGTCTACCTTACGTCGAATCTACGCTACCGGACGGAACCAAAACCAATTCGATTCTAGAAGCGCATCGGCTCAACTCTCCCTATCTGGTCAACGCAGACGGATTTGATGTCATCAAGAACGAGATTGGTTTTGTGGAGAACAAGCCTTTCGACCGTCAAAAGTTAGTCACGGCCCTGTTTCGATACGACCCGTGTAGCCTGCTTCATGGAGTCTTCTTGGAAAAAATAGGAGGCGTCGTCCGACTTCCGCGTGCGCTCAGCGCATTTATCGAAGCCGAGAACGTCAGTGTCGCCGCTAGCGGTGGAGTAAAAGTTGATCGAGTGCAGCCGTCCACCACCGGGGACAATACCCCTTACGGCAAAGCTGCCGATGGTTATGGTAATGTGCCTTTCCATCGAGACGAATACACAGGAAACATCACAGCCTTCTTTAATTTGGATCTCAGTCTCATCCACGGATTCCATCTCCCTGATGAGGCGAAGGACTTTCTTGTCACGTTAGCCCTCTTTAAAATTGACCGGTTCCTTGCCACCGGCCTTCGGCTTCGCACGGCCTGTGATTTGGTGGATACCCAACGGAAGATCATCCGAGAGATAAAAGGATTCACCCTGCCCGAATCCTCTCAGATTTCTGAGGCACTCAAGAAGTATCTGGAAAGCAAAACTCTCGGGGCTCTCTTCGCCAATCCACGGGTAACGCCGGCAACCTACAGCGAAGGAAAAGCAGCCGCCCGAAAGAAGGATAAATCCAAAGAGTCCTCGGGGGCTCAGCAGGACAAAGCCTAAACCGCGATCTTATCCGAATGATCGCCATAAAGATCACCTTCCCCGCGGGGCGCTGGCACGCCACCGCCTGGGGCACGCACGTCAACGAAGGCGTGCCGGAATGGCCGCCTTGCCCGTGGCGTCTGCTCCGCGCGTTACTCGCCGCGTGGTTCTGGAAAGACCGTGGCGACGAAGCCACCTTGCGCAGCCTCTTGGAAAAACTGTCGTCCGTCGCGCCCGACTACCTGCTCCCCGAGGCCGCCGCGGCGCACACGCGTCACTGGATGCCAGATGGTAAGGGGGAAAAAACCAAGATCTTCGACACCTTCGTCCACGTCAGCGAAGGGCAGGCGCTCTGGGTTCGTTGGGACGTCAAGTTGACCGACGCCGAACAAGCGCTCCTCGCCCACCTGCTCGCTTCGTTCTCCTACCTCGGCCGCGCCGAAAGCCTCGTCGAAGCCAAACTCACCGGGGCGACCGACCCGGAGCTCCTCCGCGCCGCCACCGACCGCGCATGGACGCGCCCCGCAGAGTTTTCCTCGCTCACCGACGGCGAGCCCATCCGGCTCTTGGCTCCGCAGCCGTCTGCAGACTATGCCGTTTGGGCGGCTTCGCAGAACGAGTCACTCGCGAAAGGCAAAAAGCCCCAGGGCCAAAAGAAAACCGCCACGCTGCCCGAAACCCTTCACGACGCGCTTCAACTCGACACCGCCGATTGGAAGAAGGACGGCTGGAACCTGCCTCCGGGCTCGCGCTGGCTCGACTATATTCGGCCGCGCGATGCGTTCAAAATCGCGCCCGCCTCGCGTCCTCGCGCCACACGCTCGGCCACGCGGCCCACCGTCGCCCGCTTCGCGCTCACCGCCAAGGTTCCGCCCGGCATCACGCAGTCCCTCAGCCTCGCCGAACGTTTCCACCAGTCGCTGTGCAAGATCCTCGATGGGGTGGCCAGTCCCGCGCTTACCGGCGTCGATGCCCTCGGCCAACCGCTCACCGGCAACGGTCACGCCTACATCCTGCCCGAGTGCGATCACCACGGCTACGTTACCCACATCACCATCCACGCCCCCCTCGGCTTCTCCCGGGAAGACTCCCGCGCGCTTTCCCGTTTGCGCAAGGTCTGGGCCATCGAAGGCAAAGGCGCCGAGATCGACGTCATCCTCCTGGCCACCGGGCAAACCGCCGACTTCAACCCGGCGTCTCCCTACTTCCGGCCGGCCACCATCTGGCGCTCACTCACGCCGTTCGTGCCGGTGCGTCACGCCAAGGCAACCCGCACCGGCGTCGCGAAGCTTGATTCGGTCAACGGCCTTCAAATCGCCTCCCCCGAGCACGATTGTCTGCGCCTGCTCTCGCTCGTCGCGACCGACGCCAAACATGTCCGCGTGAAAAACCTCGGGACACGTCTTGAGGTCGGCACACGCAGCATCCCCGCACTTGATTTCCAACGTCAGCGCCGAAACGGCGGCGGCACCCGCGGAGATCACCGCGGCTACGCATTGGAAATCGAGTTCGAGAAACCGACCATATTGCCCTTCGGCCTCGGCTACGCCGCCCACTTCGGCCTCGGGCTTTTCCAGCCGGCATAACCGAAGCTCCTCGGCGGCTGTGCCGTATTTCAAATCTCAAATTTGAAATCTCAAATTTCCTCCCGCCATGCCCACTTATCAGCGTTTCGAAGACCTGCCCGTGTGGCAGGAGGCCATCGTCCTCGCTGGGCGCTGTGAGGATTTCATTGAGGCCGCCAAGAATCGCATCACGTGGTCGAAACGCGACCAACTCGACCGCGCTTCGCTTTCGGTCTCGAACAACATCGCGGAGGGATTTGAGCGCGGCACCACCAACGAACTCCTCGCCTTTCTCTACATCGCGCGAGGCTCCGCCGGCGAAGTCCGCTCGATGCTCTGTTTCTTCGAACGCCGTCCGGCGCTGCGCGATTTTAAATCTGAAATCTCAAATTTGAAATCCCTCGCCGAGAGCTGCTCGAGGCAACTCGGCGCGTGGGCGCAATCGCTTCAAAACTCCGACATCACCGGCCCGCGTCACCTCAACGATCAGACGCGGGCCAATTTCGAGAAGCGGAAACGGCGCGAGACGGGCGCGGCGGATTTTCAGAAGCTGCTGGCTCAACATCTCCCGCCCGGCCACCCGCTGCGGAAGGGGTCTTCTCGGATTTGAGATTTCAGATTTGAAGTTTGAGATCAGCGCAGCGCATGGCCGAGCACCAATCCAATCTGCCGCTCAACGCGCCGTTCAGCGCCGAATCGTCGTCGCCGCCCGACTTGCGAGAGGAGATTGCGCGCATGTGGAGTTTGCCGATCGGCGAGCGCGTCGAGGTGGTGCTTCGCGATGGGCAAGTCGACTCACTCACGGGCGTCCTCGAACTCGCCGCCGCGCCCGACTTCCCTTGGAACCCTCGCCAGCCGCTCACGCTTCGCCTCGCCGGCTTCATGTTCAGTAGCCGCGAGATCGAGCGGTGGACGAGAATCTGAACCTCGAGGTTTTCATCCTGCGTCCGAGGCGGTTGTTTACGGCCAAGATGCCTTTAAGCTCTCTCCTCACCGAAGCCCGCGTGCGCCGGCGCGCCTCCGCCACCTCGTATGCGCGCGGTCAGACCTACTGCCACGACGGACGCGTTCAGTCGCTCGTTCAACGCGGCGAAACGCTGACCGCGTCTGTGCTCGGAACGCAGACCTATTCCGTGCGACTGGCGGCGGCGGGCGGCTCGCTGGAACATCGCTGCTCGTGCCCGGTCGGCGCCGACGGCGAGTTCTGCAAACACAGCGTGGCGGTCGCGCTCGCCTGGCTTGCCGATCGCAAGTTCCGTAAATCCGAAGACTCGCCCGACACCTGCGTGAACCTCGACGACGTGCATCCCTGGCTCCTGCAACAGGAGAAATCCGCGCTCGCCGCGTGGCTGCTTGAAGCCGCCGAGCGCGACGCTTCCTTGCGCGAGCGGCTGTTGCGGCACGCCGCGCGGGCGGCGAACAAGCGGATCGATTTCAGCGCCTATCGCCGCGCCATCGACCGCGCCACGGCGGCGGGAGATTTCGTGAGCTACGACGAGGCATCCGGGATGGCGAACCACATTCACGAAGCCGCCATCGAGCCGTTGCGCGAACTGCTGCAAGAGGGGCACGCCGCCGCCGTGGTCGACCTCGCCGAACATGCGCTTCGCCGCGTGGAAGACGTCATCGAGCACGTCGACGACTCCGACGGGCACTTCGGCACGCTGCTCCACGACTTGCAGGAGCTCCATCTGGCCGCTTGTCGGGCCGCGCGGCCCGATCCCGAGACGCTGGCCGAGCGGCTTTTCGACTGGGAGATCGGCGGCGACCGGGACGTGTTCTACAACGCCGCCGAAACCTACGTCGACGTTTTCGGCGAAAAGGGCCTCGCCGTCTATCGTGCTCGCGCCGAGGCCCGATGGAAATCGCTGCCTTTGCTGAAACCGGGCGAGTCGGAGGAGTATTCGAGCGAACGTTTCCGTCTGACCGCCATCATGGAAACGCTCGCGCGCACCCGCGGCGACCTCGATGCGCTCGTCGCGATCAAACAGAAAAATCTCTCGCACGCGTATGCGTTTCTCGAGATCGCCCAACTCTACCGCGAAGCCCGGCGTCACGACGACGCGCTCGCCTGGACGGAACGCGGTGTGAATGCGTTTCCCAAGCACCCCGACCCGCGCTTGCAGGAGTTTCTCGCCTCCGAATATCATCGCCGAGGCCGTCACGACGATGCGATCGCGCTCGGTTGGCGGCAGTTTGACGAACGTCCGTCCCTCGAAACCTATCGATTGCTGAAAACGCACGCGGATCGCGTGAAGCCTTCCGCCTGGTCAGTCTGGCGCGAGCGCGCGCTTGAACACCTTCCCGCCTGCATCGCCAAAGCTCAGGGCTCGAAGCCATCCGTGTTCTGGTCGGAGGCGAGCGCGTTGCGTTCGACGCTCGTCGAAATCTTCCTGTTTGAAAAAGACGCCAACGCCGCGTGGACCGAATCACAGGCTGGCGCGTGCGACGAAAAGCTCCTGTTGCGCGTCGCCGCCGTGCGCGAGAAAACGCATCCCGCCGACGCGATCCCGATCTATCTCCGCCGCGCCGAATGGCTCATCGAGCAGAGAAACAATCGCGCCTACGAGGACGCCGTCGGGCTCCTCAGAAAAGTGAAGGCGCTCCACCTCGCCCTCGGTCAGCCGCGCGAATGGGTCGCGATCCGCGCCCGCCTCTGCGTCGAGCACAAGGCGAAGCGAAACTTCATGGCGCTCGTCGCCGGCCTGTAGAAGAAGAGGGAAACGCGATGTCCGCCCCGAACTACTCCGTCTTCGCTCATCTCAACGTCGAGAAGTCCGCGCTGTATCGCGCGATCCTCGGTGTGTTCGTGGCCGAACGCACACGCTTCGTTATTTCGCTGCGTCCGACGGAGATTCTCGCCGCGCTCGGGCGTTCCGATTCATCGCCGCCCGATTCCGCCGAGCTCGATGCCGCGCTCCAACAACTGCGCGCGTGGGGAAATCTCGACGACGCCGCCGACAACGCCGACGCCGCGACCATCGAAGAATTCTATCAGCGGCGCCGGCTCTACCAACTCAGCGCCGCCGGCGAGGCGGCCGAGCGGGCGCTCGCTGTCTTCGACGACTATCTTCATCGTCCCGGCGAACTTCAGACTGCGGCGCTGCAGGACATCGCCGAACTTCTCGGCGCGCTGCTGCCCCGCCTCGCCGACACACCGCCCGACGACGCGAAGCTTCACCATCTGCTCAGCAGCCTGGTCGCACGGTTCGAGCAACTGACCACGCGCGCACAATCGTTCATGCGCGGTCTGCAGAGCACCGTCGAGCTGCACGGCATCTCCGTGGAGGCGTTTCTCGGCTACAAGGAGAAGCTCATCGACTATCTCGACAACTTCATCGGCGAACTGCTTCGTGCCACCAGCCGGATTGGCGAAGAGCTGCTCGAGCTGGAAGCGTGCGGCATCGACATCGCGTTCGCCGCGGCTGCCCGCCGCGATCTCGTGGATGCCCTCGATCCCGCACCGGACGCCTTCGCGCTGGCCGAGCAGGCATGGCGCGGACGCTGGACCGGTTTGCGGCGGTGGTTCGTCGGCGATGACGGTCCGTCCCAGGCGGAGCTGCTGCGGGCCCGCGCGCGCTCGGCGATTCCGGCTCTGCTCACGGCGGTTACGCAGATCAATGACCGGCGTGCGAGCCGTGCCGACCGCGCCGCCGATTTCTCGGCGCTCGCGCGCTGGTTCGCGGAAGCACCCGGCGAGGGCGATTGCCATCGGTTGTGGCGCGCGGCGTTCGCGTTATCGCCGGCGCGTCATCTGCGGATCAACAACGAAACGCTGAACGAGCGCGCGAGCCGGGAGGAATCGCCGCGCACGAGCTGGCTCGAAGGCGCACCCGTCTGGCTTTCGCCCCGCCTGCGCCAACACGGACGCAGCGCCCGCAGCGGCGCGCCCAGCGCGACGATCGATCGCACGGCTGAAAAAGCCCGGCTGCGCGAACTCGCACGTGAGCAAGCGCAACACATCGGGCGCGCTCGTCGTCGGCTCATCGAGTCCGGCCGCCGACGTCTGAGCGAACTTGGTCCACTCGACGAGCCGGCCTTCCGCTTGTTTCTCGAGCTGCTTGGCCACGCGCTCACCCACCGTTCGGATCGGAGCGGTCCGATCGACGTGGAGTCCGCGGACGGCACTTTGCGCATCCGGTTCGATCCGGTCCCGGACGGCGAGGTCGTGATGCTCGTCACGGATGACGGAACGTTTCACGGCCGCGATCACTGGATCGCGATCCAGCCGGTTCGTGTGCAGTCGGGAATCTCAAATTCGAGATCTGAAATTTGAAATCTGAAGCCGCCGATCCCCGTGCGCCTGTCTCCCGCCGCGCTTCGCAGCGCGCGCGGCTCGCCCGGTTGCGGGAGGAATCCGAACCGATCGTCGAAGAGGAGCGCCGCACCGCGCTGCGCGCTTTGCTGCAGAAGCCGTTGCTCACTCCCGTTGACGCAACCGCGTCCGCTTTCGTGCTCGTCCGCCGCCATCGGGACTGGCTCGCCGACTGGTTCGCGCACTACGCGGACTGGAGCCTGGTCGTCACCGCCGAAGCCGCGAGGCTGCGCAAACAGCCGGCGCATGCCACTGACTCTACGCGCGGCGCGGTGGAATCGGGAAAGGGCGAGCCCTTCAACCGTGCGCGTTACGTCCTGTTCTGCCTCGCCCTCGCCGCGCTCGAGCGCGGGGGCCGGCAGATCACCCTCGGCCGGCTCGCGGAAAGTGTGACCATCGCCCTCGCCGCCGACCCTGCTTTCGCCGCCTGCGGTTTTCTGTGGTCGCTCGACCACGCGAACGGACGGCGCGATTTCGTCAACGTGCTGCGGATGCTCGTCGCGCTGCGGGTGCTCCGGCGCCTGCAAGGCAACGAGGAGAATCTGGTGCACGACCGCACGTCCGACGCCCTTTATAACGTGAGCCGGCCCGTGCTCGCGCTTCTTTTATCCGCGCGCCGCAGTCCGTCGCTGATCGGTGCGAGCGACTTCCATAGCCGGCTGGCGGCGTTGCTCGAGACATCCCAACCCGACACACCCGACGCCCGCAATCGCGCGCTGCGCACCGGTCTTGTCCGGCGTCTGCTCGATGATCCCGTCGTGTATTACGAAGAACTCGACCCGGAACAGCGCGTTTATCTCGATCGTCAGCGCGGTTTCCTCCTGCCCGACCTCGAAGCCGCGACCGGGCTGCGCGCCGAGGTCCGTGCCGAAGGCATCGCACTGGTCGATTTGGACGGCGACTGCACGGACGCAGGGCTTCCCGAGGAAGGGACCGAAGGGCATCTCACCTTGTTGCTCGCCACGTGGCTGGCGGATCGCCTGCGCGCCGGCGAGGCGAGTCCGGTAAGCCTCGAAGCACTGCGCCAGCAAACCGCTCGTCTCATCCGCCGGCATCATCATCACTGGCGCAAGGAAGTGCGCGAGCGCGGGGCCGAAGTGTGGCTCACCGAGATGGTGGTCGAACGACTCGCGGGGCTCGCGCTGCTCACCCGGGAAAGCGACGCCGTGCGACCCTGTCCCGCGCTCGGACGTTTCGCTCTGCGCGTAACCGCGGAACTCGCGCCTGTCGCGGAAACCTCTGAACTTCCCTTCGAAACATGATCTCGTCCGAAGAACCTGGCGTGCCCGGTGAATCCGTTTTGCCGGCGCCTCGTCGCAGCGATCGCTGGCAGCCGCTGCGCAGCGGGATGTTGAATCTCTATCGTTACGATTACGAAGAGTTTCATTTCGAGGACGGCCGGCTGCTCCTGCGAGGCAACAACGGCAGCGGCAAGTCCCGCGTATTGGCGCTTCAACTACCTTTTCTGATCGATGGCGAAGTTTCCGCCGCGCGGCTCGAGCCCGATGGCGCGTCGGAAAAACGGATCGAATGGAATCTGCTCATGGGCCGGTATCCCGACCGCACCGGTTACACATGGATCGAATTCGGCCGTCGCGACGAGGATGGCACGGCTCATTTTCTCACGCTCGGTTGCGGCTTGCGCGCCGTGGCGGGTCACAGCGGTCTGCACAGCCGTTGGTTTTTCGTCACTTCGCAGCGGATCGGTCGCGAACTCTTTCTGCAAAACCATCAGCGAACCCCGCTCAGTCGCGAAAAACTGGAAGCGGCGCTGGACGGCGTCGGCCGGGTCATCCTGAAGGTCGAAGACTATCGTCGTGCCGTGGACGAAGCCCTGTTCGGGCTGGGACCCCGCTTCGGTCCACTGGTGGAACTCCTGTTGCGACTTCGGCGCCCGCAGCTCTCGAGGAAGCTGGAAGAAGAGGAGCTGTCGAACGCGCTGAGCGATGCATTGCCGACGCTGCCGGCTGCGATCGTGGATGACGTGGCGGAATCGTTCAGCAGCTTGCAGACGGATCGCGGCACGCTGCGGGAGTTCGTGGCCGCGGGTGAAGCGGTGACGGTTTTCCTCCGCGAATACGCCGGCTACATGCGCGTGGCGGTTCGACGCCGCGCCAGCGCGATTCGCACCACGCATGCCGCTTACGAGTCCGCTCAACGTGCCGTGCGCGATGCCGAACGCCGGCTCACCGCCGCGGCGGAGGCACTCGCGACGCTCGAGCGGCAGCACGCGGACTACGAGACGCAGCTTGCCGGCGTCGAAGCGGCGGTGATCACGCTGCGCGCGAGCCCGGAGATGAAGACCGCGGACGAGGTGCGGCTCGCGCGCGAAGCCGCGACTGCAGCGGCGAACGCATTCGCGCTGGCCGGGAAGGATGAGACCGCCGCCGCGACCCAGGAAGAGCGGGCCCGGGAAAACGAACAACAGACCGCGGCACAAGCGTCGCAGGTGGAACAAGAATTTCGTCAAAAGCTTCGTGTGGCCGACGCCGCCGCGCTCGCGGCCGACCTCGCGGAGAGCCACCGTGAACAAACCGGCCTGCCGGAATCTGAAATCTCGGATTTAAAATTTGAGACCGTGCGAGAAGCTGCGTTGCGCCGGGTGCTCACCCAGCGCGACCGCGCCATCGCGGTGCTTCAGGCGCACGAGAAGAAAACCGGGGCCGCGGAGTTGGCCTTTCAGGCGGCCGATGCAGAGCGGCTCCGCGCCGAAGCAAACGCCGGCGCCGCCCGCGAGGCCGAGCACGCCGCGCGCGAAGCGCTCGCCGAGGCCGCGCGCGGTGTGTTCACAAACTACGTGACGTGGCGGAAGACCTTGCGTCATCTCCGACCCGCCGACGCCGACGCACTCGCCGAGGGTTGGGCGCACTGGTCTGAACAACGCACCGGACCGAGCCCGTTGCGCGCCGCTATCGAGGACGCGCATCGTGTCGCGATCGCAACGTTCGCTCGCCGCGAAAGCGGGTTGAGGCAGTTGCATGACGAACTCGTTCGTCAAATGGCGGAATTCGACGCCGTCATAGATCGTATTGAGAGCGGGGATACTCCGCCGCCGCCACCGCCTGCATTGTCCCGAGCCGAACGCACCGGCCGGCCAGGCGCGCCGCTGTGGCGGTTGTGCGATTTTCGTCTGGAAGTGGACGCGTCAGCGCGAGCGGGGCTCGAAGCGGCGCTGCAAGCGTCCGGTTTGCTCGATGCGTGGGTGCTGCCCGATGGCCGTTTGCTCGACGCGACCGACGACACATTTCTTCTGGAAGGTGCCGGCGACGACCCGGCTTCGCACCACCTGGGCGAAGCGCTGGTGCCGGCGATCGATCGCGAGGACGCCGCCACGCGGGATTTCGACGCGCGGCTGATCGAACGTTTGCTGTCGCGGGTTGGCTGGGGTGAAGGTGCTGGCGAACATTGGGTCGCCGCGGACGGACGGTGGCGGCTCGGTCCCCTCGCTGGTCGCGCGCGAAAAGCGAGTGCCGACTACATCGGGGAAACGACTCGCGCGGAACATCGCCGCCGGCAGCTCGAAGAACTGCGGAAGAAACGCACCGATGCGAACGACACACTGGAGCGCACGCTGCAGGATCTCGCGACGCTCGGCGCCGAGCGCGAGCAAGGGGCGCGTGAGTGGTCCGAAGCGCCCTCGGATGAGCCGGTTTTACGCGCCGGTTTCGAGCTGGAAGCCGCGGCGCGCGCGGTCGGCGAGACGTTCACGGCGAGCGAACGCGCGGCGCGTGACGCAGCCGACAAACGCGCGACGCGCGACAGCGCGCTCGCCGCGCGCGATCGCGATGCCGCAGACCTTCAGCTCACCGGCTGGGTTGGCCGGCTGCCGGAGCTCGTGCAAGCGATGCAAGCTTATGCGATGACGCTCGCCGCGTTGTGGCCGACCGCGCGCCACTGGATGTCGGTCGCCAGCCAGCACGCGGCTGCACGAGCGCGAACGGCCGAGGCGGCGGCTGAGCATCAGTCGCGTCGGCGTCGCCGAGAGGAAGCAGAGGCTGCAGCGGAGGCGGCGCGGCAAAAATTTTCGACGCTTGAAGAAATGCACGGCGAGACCGTCGCCGTTGTCATGGCGAAGCTCGCCGCGGAGGAAGCGAACGTGATCCGGTTGAAAACGACGCTGCAGGACAATCAGCGGCAGCAGCTCGCCCAGACGGCGGCGCGCGCACAGGCGAGCGGCGATCAAACGACGGCGGAGCAACAACGCGCGGAGCACGAGCAGGCTCGCAGAAGCGCGATCGCAAGCCTCCAGCGCCTCGCCGAGCAACGCCTCCTCGCCGAAGCCGATCCTGCATTGCGCGAAATCGACGCGGGGGATTGGAGTGTTTCGCAAGCGGTCGATTTTGTCCGGCACCGCCTCGATCCGCTGCTTGCGGACGTCGCGGATGACGCGACCGCGTGGCAGCGCCGGCAGGATGCGATTCACGGTCACATCCAGGAACTCCGCGACCGGCTGGTCACGCACGGCCATCAGCCGGAAGCGCATCAGTTCGAGGACATCGTGCTTGTGCGATGCGTGTTTCAGGCGCGGCCGCACACCATGACGGAATTGCGGGATGCGTTCGGCGCAGAGATTTCGGAGCGAGAGCGACTCCTTCAGGCGAAGGAGCAGGAGATCATCGAGAATCATCTTCTGGCCGAGGCAGCAGTGGAGTTGACGAAGCTCATTCGCGCGGCGGAGACGTGGCGATTGTCGGCCAATCAAGAACTCGAAACGCGGCCGACCAGTTCGGGTGTGCGTTTTCGTTTCCAATGGGAGCCCGACAAGGAGAATCGCTTCGACACGGTGCGACCGATCCTCCTGCGCAAAGGCGAACTTTGGACGCCCGCCGAGCGCGCCGCGCTCGCTGCGTTTCTGCAGGGGCGGATCGCAGCGGAGCAAACCGCCGACGAAACCGGTTCGTGGCGCGATCATCTTGCCCGCGCGCTCGACTACCGGCGGTGGCATCGTTTCGTGGTCGAGCGCCAGCAGGATGGCAAGTGGCAGCGCTTGAACCGGGCGACTTACGGCACGGGCTCCGGAGGAGAAAAAGCGCTCGCGCTCACGCTGCCCCGCTTTGCCGCTGCCGCCGCGCACTATCGCAGCGCTGCGAGCACGGCGCCCCGGCTCGTGATGTTGGACGAGGCGTTCGCCGGCATCGACCCGACGATGCGCGCACAATGCATGGGCGTGCTTGCGCAGTTCGACCTGGATTTCGTGATGACGAGCGAGCTCGAATGGGGCTGCTATCGCACGGTCCCGTCCCTCGCGATTTATCATCTCACGACACTGCCGGGCTTCGATGCAGTCGCTGCCACTCGCTGGATCTGGAACGGGCGAGAACGCCGGCAGACCGATCCGGTGTTGCCCTCCGATCGCGCGCCCCGCGAGGCAAACGACGAGATGGACCTACCGCCAGCCGATGAATCGGCTAGTTGATCTTCCGCGGCTTCGTTCGCTGCTCGGAACGAAGGAGCTCCGGTGTCTGCTGGATGCGTTGCAACGTCGCGCCGAGTTGGGTCGGGCGCTCTCGGGTGCGCTGACTCTTTTGTCGCCAACCGACGCGGAACGAACGGCCATCGACGGACTCTTGGGTCGCAAAGCCACGCGCGGAAGAACATTGAACGTGAACCTCGATGAGCTGGGCGAAATGCTTCACGAAGCGGGGATCGCAGGCGACTTGGGCGAGGCGCTTCATGCGCTGCGCGGGCCGATTGTCGACCGACGGGCTTCCGCCGTCGCGCAGGCATCCGCCTGGACCCTGGTGTGGCGCGACGCCGATGCGATGTTCGCACGCTGGCCAACGTTGCGTCCGTGGATAGAGGCGATGGCGCGGCTTGGCACGTTGCGGCGCTTGGCCGGTAACGATCCCGCGGCCGCCGCGCTATTGCTGCAGGATCTCGGGCGCGTGACGGCGGCGCTGCCGTCAGCCGCGGAACCGTTGGCTTCTCTGGCCGCGCGGGTGTTTGGCGACGCGCATGCGCTCGATCCGGGTGAGCCTCGTGCGACACTGGCGGTGCGGGCTGCGGCCCGACTCGGCGGGATCGATTTCGAAGACGATGCGGAAGGACGACGAGCGGCTTGGGCGAGTGTGGGCGTGATGTGCGACGAACTCAGCACGCCGGCGCTGGTGTTGAACCTGGCAGTCGACGGCGGGATGCCGCTTGCGCAGTTGTTGCGCGAAGCTGCTGCGGGTGGGGAACCGTTGCACCTTTCGCTGCGCCTCCTGCTGCGTTCGCCGCTTGGCGCGGAGTCGGGCCTCGCGGGCCGCGATGTGTTTGTATGCGAGAATCCGACGATCGTCGCGCTGGCGGCGAGCCGTTTCGGCCGGCGTTGCGCGCCGCTGGTGTGCGTCAGCGGCCAGTTCGCGACGCCCGCGTTGGTGCTGTTGCGGCAGCTTCGACTGGCCGGCGCGCGGCTTCACTATCACGGCGACTTCGATCCGGCGGGGCTCGTGATAGCCCGGCGTGTGTTTCGGGAAGGCGGAGCGAAGCCGTGGCGTTATGGCGACGCCGACTATCGCGCTGCGCCGAAAGGAAAACCCTTCGTTGGAAAAGTGGGTGCCACGCCGTGGTCGGCGGAACTTGGAGCAGAGATGCAGCGCGATGGGCGCGCGGTGCATGAGGAAGCGGTGTTTGACCGGTTGGCACAGGACCTGTGTGAAAGCGCGATTGGGTCGAGCTAGTCATTGCGATTGCCGGCGCGAGTTCTCGTGAGGACGCGAATAGGAATAGACGCGGCGGTGGTGGGGGGCGTGGTTGATTACGTAGCGCAATATCGAGGCTCGCGAATGGGCCATATCATCTCAATCTGGCGGGCAGTCCTCCGCTTCACGTATGAGCTCACCTGAGTTGCCCCGGGGGGCCACCCCCGATCCGCCGGAGCCGCTGCCGGTGCGGATGTTGAACGAATTCGTATATTGCCCACGGCTGTTTTACTACGAACACGTCGAAGGTGTGTTTCAGCATAATGCCGACACGAAACGCGGCGCGGCGCTGCACAAGCGCGTCGATGCGGGAAAAGGCGAGCTGCCGGCGGCGTCGCCGGCGAGTGCCGGCGAATCTCAGATTTCAAAACTCAAATCTGAAATTCCGGCGGCTGCGCCGCCAGAACCGGAGGTGATTCACTCGCGCTCGGTTTCGCTTTCGTCGGACCGGCTCGGCGTGACGGCCAAGATGGACCTCGTGGAGGTGCGGCGGGAGCGGGAGGACGATCTGCTTTCGCCGCTCGTCGTGTGTCCCGTCGATTATAAAATCGGTGCGCCCCGCGAGGGCGACAATGGTCCCGAGATCTGGGAGGCCGACCGCATGCAGCTCGGACTGCAATGCCTGATCCTTCGGGACAACGGCTATACGTGCAACGAGGGCATCATCTACTATCGAGCGACAAAACAGCGGGTGGCGCTGCCGATCACGTCCGAGCTGGAGCGGTGGATCGACGTGCAGATCGCCGCGGCGCGCCGTGCGATGGAGGGGCCGATTCCGCCGCCGCTCGTCGACTCGCCGAAGTGCGTGCGCTGTTCGCTCGTGACGATCTGCCTGCCCGACGAAACCCGTTTGTTGCACGAGGCACCGGTGCGTCCTGACGATGAGGATACGATCCCGCGGCAGGGCACGTTTGGGTTCGAGCGCGAGTTTGGCGCCGTGCAGGAGATGCCCGCATCCTACGCAGCGACACCCGCGCGCAAACCTGCTCCGCTGCGGCGGCTGATCGCGGCACGCGACGACACGCGTCCACTCTATATTGCGACGGCGGGCGTGAGCGTGGGCAAGAAGTCGGAGCTTGTACAAGTGCGCGAGAAAGGCGAGGTGGTGGCCGAGGTGCGCATGACCGATCTGAGCCACGTGGCGGTTTTTGGCGCAGCGACGATCTCGACCGCGTTGCTTCAGACGTTGTGCGAGAAGGACATCCCGGTGAGCTATTTCTCGAGCGGCGGCTTTTTCTACGGCCTGACGCGCGGGCAGAGTCTCAAAAATGTGTTCACGCGGATCACGCAATTTCGCACGGCGGCCGATTCGGAGGAATCGTTGCGCATCGCGCGGCTGTGCGTGCACGGCAAGATCCGGAATCAACGCACGCTGCTCATGCGCAATCATATCTCTGCGCCGGCTCTGTCCCTGGCGCGCATGAAGCATGCGGCGCAATCGGCGCTCGAGGCGGAAAACATTGGGGAACTGCTCGGGATCGAAGGTTCCGCCGCGTTGGTGTATTTCGAGAGCTTCGCCGGAATGATCAAGCTCGGGGACAACGCGGCGCCGGACGACGAGGCGATCCTGGCAGAGGCGGGCGGGGGAGTGGAACGGGCGCCGGAGCCGACGGCGGCCACCGCCCGCAAGACGAAGGGAGATGCGGCAGGGCAGCAGTTTTTCACGTTCGACTTCACGCGGCGCAACCGCCGCCCGCCGCGCGACGCCGTGAACGCGTTGTTGTCGCTTGGATACAGCCTGCTCGCGCGCGATTGCACCGTGGCGGCACACGCGGTGGGCTTCGATCCTTACGTGGGGTTTTATCATCAGCCGCGTTTTGGACGGCCAGCGCTCGCCCTGGATTTGATGGAGGAGTTTCGGCCGTTGGTCGTCGATTCGGTGGTGTTGACGGCGATCAACACACGCGTGATCGGCCCGGGTGATTTCGTGCGCGCCGGCGACGCCGTCAACCTGAGTGCCGATGGACGCAAGCGTTTCTTCAACGCGTATGAGCAGCGATTGAATGCCACGATCGTGCATCCGGTGTTCGATTATCAGGTGAGTTACCGGCGGGCGCTGGAACTCCAGGCCCGGCTGCTGGCGAAGGCGTTGACGGGCGAGATCGAGCAATATGTTCCTTTCACCACGCGATAAGGCGTCGACCGCCGGCTCGACGGGCGTCGGACGAATCTGCAAGATGAAGGCCGATCGGTCGGGTCTGTTTTACAAATCATCGATTTAGCGATGCGCCACACCTACATCGTAAGCTACGACATCGCCGATCCGAAGCGGCTGCGAAAAGTGTTTCGCACCTGCCAGGATTACGGCAATCACCTGCAGTATTCGGTTTTTGAATGCGACCTGAGCGCGACAGAGCGGGTGGCGCTGGAGGCGAAGCTGAAGGAGATCATCCATCACGAGGCCGACCAGGTGCTGTTTATTGAACTCGGGCCGGCGGAGACGCGTGGCGATCGCCAGATCACGGCGATCGGGCAGGCGTATCATCATTTCGACCAGCCCTGCTATGTGGTGTGACCCGGGGTGTTTTTTGTCGCTGAACTTTGCGAGCACCAGGGTGGTGAAAGCCACAAGGCAGGCGCTCGCGCGTTGGAGGGCAGGAGGTTGTGGGGTTTTGGACGAAGAGGAGCGAACGCAATGGGCGGTCTCGCGCGTCCCGCTCGCAAAACCCGGTCTTGCCAACGTCCCAGCACAGGGTTGCGTAGATGCCATCTCCGCGGTCTCACGACCGCGGCTCCGTTGAAGCCATGACCGTGAGGCGCATCAGGTCCGGGTCGTTCAATCTCCGCGGTCTCACGACCGCGGCTCCGTTGAAGCGAGCCACGCGCGCAGACCCCCGCCGTTTTCGGTCAGATCTCCGCGGTCTCACGACCGCGGCTCCGTTGAAGCGTCAAGATCAACGTGAGCGTTTCGAGTGCGGCCAGTGATCTCCGCGGTCTCACGACCGCGGCTCCGTTGAAGCCGGCAGCGGTAGGCATTGCCTTTCATTCCGCGCTTTATCTCCGCGGTCTCACGACCGCGGCTCCGTTGAAGCTTTATTTCGCCGGCGAACTTCAGGCGCGCCTCGAGGCGCATCTCCGCGGTCTCACGACCGCGGCTCCGTTGAAGCTACGCTGCGCTGTATCACGGCCTCTGCGACACCGCGCATCTCCGCGGTCTCACGACCGCGGCTCCGTTGAAGCCCGTCGCGCGACTGGCGGCGCGCCAAGAACCCCGAGTATCATCTCCGCGGTCTCACGACCGCGGCTCCGTTGAAGCGGCGTCCACCCATCACGGGCGGTTGAGTGCCACCACATCTCCGCGGTCTCACGACCGCGGCTCCGTTGAAGCCATCCCCTGCGTAGGATTAACTACATGCACCGCAGAATCTCCGCGGTCTCACGACCGCGGCTCCGTTGAAGCTCAGGCGGATGAATCTCAGTTGGAGCGCGCATCTGTCATCTCCGCGGTCTCACGACCGCGGCTCCGTTGAAGCTGGCGATGTGCGGCTGATAGGCGCCGCTGTCGATTTTATCTCCGCGGTCTCACGACCGCGGCTCCGTTGAAGCTGAACGGTGAGGTCGAAAGATCCGGCGGCGACCGCAGATCTCCGCGGTCTCACGACCGCGGCTCCGTTGAAGCATGCGGCGGATGCGGTTGGCGCGGAGGTGTCGCGCATCTCCGCGGTCTCACGACCGCGGCTCCGTTGAAGCTGAGCATCAGGTGAACACCTGAGGAAAAGACTTGCGGAATCTCCGCGGTCTCACGACCGCGGCTCCGTTGAAGCAGGAAGGCTGCTCATTTGCCGTCCTTTGCCATTACAATCTCCGCGGTCTCACGACCGCGGCTCCGTTGAAGCTCGAACGAGGGATGCAGCGGATCGAAGCGGAGTCGCATCTCCGCGGTCTCACGACCGCGGCTCCGTTGAAGCCAGTCATGAAAGGCGACATCACCGTCCGTCCGGAGATCTCCGCGGTCTCACGACCGCGGCTCCGTTGAAGCACTTCGTCCTCGGTCTTGCCCTTCATACGGATTACAGCCATCTCCGCGGTCTCACGACCGCGGCTCCGTTGAAGCGAGCTGATCCTTCAACCACTCGCGTTCTGCCTTTCGCATCTCCGCGGTCTCACGACCGCGGCTCCGTTGAAGCGGCCCACGCATCGCGGCGTTTAGCGTTCCGGCGTTTATCTCCGCGGTCTCACGACCGCGGCTCCGTTGAAGCAAGTCTTTCCCCGTCACCTTGTCCTCCTTGCTCTTATCTCCGCGGTCTCACGACCGCGGCTCCGTTGAAGCTTCGATAGGCGCGCGCTCGATGACCGGACGCTTGGCGAATCTCCGCGGTCTCACGACCGCGGCTCCGTTGAAGCTGTCTGGCACAACCTTGGTGAAGATATAGCCGTTCTTATCTCCGCGGTCTCACGACCGCGGCTCCGTTGAAGCATCGCGGGACGGGGCTTTGTTGGAGCGGGCCATGGCATCTCCGCGGTCTCACGACCGCGGCTCCGTTGAAGCAGGGAGTGTTTGCAGACGTAGACGCTCCCATTGGTATCTCCGCGGTCTCACGACCGCGGCTCCGTTGAAGCGTAGTTTGCGACATGCTCACCGAGGGGGCCGAGTGATCTCCGCGGTCTCACGACCGCGGCTCCGTTGAAGCACGAGAAGACCGGACGCAAGTCGCCCCGCTACGAGATCTCCGCGGTCTCACGACCGCGGCTCCGTTGAAGCTTACACTGTTTTGCGCCGCGGTTTGACCGGGATTTGATCTCCGCGGTCTCACGACCGCGGCTCCGTTGAAGCTCCGTCCCCTACCTGTCAAAGAGCTATGCCTCAGAGATCTCCGCGGTCTCACGACCGCGGCTCCGTTGAAGCGCTGGGAAGACCTCCCGCCACTTCTGCACGCACTTATCTCCGCGGTCTCACGACCGCGGCTCCGTTGAAGCCGCCGCTGGAAGCCTCGCGTGTGGTCGATCGCGGACATCTCCGCGGTCTCACGACCGCGGCTCCGTTGAAGCTATTCCTCCGGCTTGTATTTCTTGAACCACTCCACCACATCTCCGCGGTCTCACGACCGCGGCTCCGTTGAAGCCTGGAGCGCCTTATCCCGGACGGGCTCCGGACGGACGGATCTCCGCGGTCTCACGACCGCGGCTCCGTTGAAGCGAGCCGTCCACGAGGTAGGTGGCGTCGGAGGCAGGGCCATCTCCGCGGTCTCACGACCGCGGCTCCGTTGAAGCAGGTCGTTGAAGTTAACTGTCTTGGTGTCGCGAATATATCTCCGCGGTCTCACGACCGCGGCTCCGTTGAAGCCGAGCGTGGTCTCGGACGGCGTGGCGAGCACAGCCACGATCTCCGCGGTCTCACGACCGCGGCTCCGTTGAAGCGCACCGTGATGATGATCGGTGCCACGCGCTTGGAGATCTCCGCGGTCTCACGACCGCGGCTCCGTTGAAGCAGCTGAGGGTTGAGCGGTGCGGGCGGCGTCGATGGCTATCTCCGCGGTCTCACGACCGCGGCTCCGTTGAAGCCAGGCCAGCCGGCGAGCGCGAGCGCGACGCTCCATCCATCTCCGCGGTCTCACGACCGCGGCTCCGTTGAAGCATGTGGTCCACAAACCACGTCTCGAAGCTCTTGCCCTATCTCCGCGGTCTCACGACCGCGGCTCCGTTGAAGCTTTAGTTCGGTGCTCATTTGGTTTGATTCGGGAGTCATCTCCGCGGTCTCACGACCGCGGCTCCGTTGAAGCGCAGTCGGCGCCGCCGCCCGGCCCCTTGACCCGCGAGATCTCCGCGGTCTCACGACCGCGGCTCCGTTGAAGCAGCATCCCGACGAACTGTTGTCCACCACGAGGCTGCTATCTCCGCGGTCTCACGACCGCGGCTCCGTTGAAGCCATGACACGACTTTCCCGATCAGCTCTAGAGTCCCCTATCTCCGCGGTCTCACGACCGCGGCTCCGTTGAAGCGGTGCCCTTGGTTCGAACACTGGTGTCATCCTCCGGGCATCTCCGCGGTCTCACGACCGCGGCTCCGTTGAAGCCTGATCCCCTGTAAATTCTGCTTTGTGCCCCGCGCCAATCTCCGCGGTCTCACGACCGCGGCTCCGTTGAAGCCTCCATTTCGCGCCGGTATTTCGCCAGCGCTTTCAATCTCCGCGGTCTCACGACCGCGGCTCCGTTGAAGCGTTAAGTAACGCTCAAACAGGGGGATGGGGGTGCTATCTCCGCGGTCTCACGACCGCGGCTCCGTTGAAGCCTGCTCCACGGTGCCTGATCTTTGCGCAACGTCATCATCTCCGCGGTCTCACGACCGCGGCTCCGTTGAAGCAGGGCGAGGCGGCGCCATGTGTTCGCGGCGACGCAGAATCTCCGCGGTCTCACGACCGCGGCTCCGTTGAAGCGGCAACTCCGTAGAAATAACCGACAACGTTATGCCATCTCCGCGGTCTCACGACCGCGGCTCCGTTGAAGCGTGGCGGGAGTGGTGACGAATTTCGCGGACGCCCAGATCTCCGCGGTCTCACGACCGCGGCTCCGTTGAAGCGCCTCTGTGGCCATGCCCCAACCACTGCGAAAAATGATCTCCGCGGTCTCACGACCGCGGCTCCGTTGAAGCAGTTCCGCCATAAGCGCATTCTTGCGCGACACCACGGATCTCCGCGGTCTCACGACCGCGGCTCCGTTGAAGCTTCTTTCCCTCGTGCGTGTAGGTCCCGCCTTCGTTGATCTCCGCGGTCTCACGACCGCGGCTCCGTTGAAGCACCGTCAGGGCGTGGACAAAGTGGTTGGCGGTTTGATCTCCGCGGTCTCACGACCGCGGCTCCGTTGAAGCATTCGCCTCTGCAGGAATTGACGGTCCCGCACCCTAAATCTCCGCGGTCTCACGACCGCGGCTCCGTTGAAGCGTCCAGGCGGTGCTTTCGTGGACGGACAAGGCAAATCTCCGCGGTCTCACGACCGCGGCTCCGTTGAAGCGGGGGCTAACTCAAACTTATTGATGTCCAGTTGCCTGATCTCCGCGGTCTCACGACCGCGGCTCCGTTGAAGCCAGAGCGCGAGACCCGGTGAGGTGTCGGCGGCGCTGCATATCTCCGCGGTCTCACGACCGCGGCTCCGTTGAAGCTTGCCGATGGCGGAGAGGTTGACCCGACCTAGGGTGAATCTCCGCGGTCTCACGACCGCGGCTCCGTTGAAGCCAGTCTAGAGCGGCAGTGCGGACAGATGTTCGCTTATCTCCGCGGTCTCACGACCGCGGCTCCGTTGAAGCTTGGGCGTCGGCGGCAAGATCGAAACAAACTTCCGGTTATCTCCGCGGTCTCACGACCGCGGCTCCGTTGAAGCCTTTGGGCGGGGGGCTTGACGAAAATCGAATCGGCTTATCTCCGCGGTCTCACGACCGCGGCTCCGTTGAAGCGAGCAGATCCGGCGAGAGGAAGAGCAATGGGCTAATGCCATCTCCGCGGTCTCACGACCGCGGCTCCGTTGAAGCGATGATGAGTTCGCCAGGTTCCTCGGCATCGTCGCGGATCTCCGCGGTCTCACGACCGCGGCTCCGTTGAAGCTACGCGTCGAAGCATCGGCATCTTCACGATGAGGTATCTCCGCGGTCTCACGACCGCGGCTCCGTTGAAGCCGGCGACATGGACAGAGTGAAAGAGTTTAACGCTCGGATCTCCGCGGTCTCACGACCGCGGCTCCGTTGAAGCTTGCCCTCGTTTGCGGCGCCAACCGCAGCGAGGGCGTATCTCCGCGGTCTCACGACCGCGGCTCCGTTGAAGCGCGTTGACCGCCGGGGCGCTCTTGTCGGTCTCGGTGATCTCCGCGGTCTCACGACCGCGGCTCCGTTGAAGCTGTGCCCTCGGCGCGCTAACGCCGGGGGTCTTTTTTTATCTCCGCGGTCTCACGACCGCGGCTCCGTTGAAGCTTGGCGTCGTTGGTCTCCGGATACGCGCAGGGGACGCGATCTCCGCGGTCTCACGACCGCGGCTCCGTTGAAGCTTCCGCGGCGCCCGGGCAGAAGATCATGAGTTTCGGTATCTCCGCGGTCTCACGACCGCGGCTCCGTTGAAGCAACGGGGAGCGCTGGTTTGTTCTCTCGCCCGGCGATGCATCTCCGCGGTCTCACGACCGCGGCTCCGTTGAAGCTGGTCGGCGGCGTATTGCGCGTCGAGGCGTTCGGCGGATCTCCGCGGTCTCACGACCGCGGCTCCGTTGAAGCCAATCCGTCCAAACGCGAAAACGGGCGTTTGGGCGTTTCATCTCCGCGGTCTCACGACCGCGGCTCCGTTGAAGCCAGACATGAGCATTCACGTCGTGTTGGGTAAACCCGATCTCCGCGGTCTCACGACCGCGGCTCCGTTGAAGCAGGTCGGCGTCGATCGTATTAACCGCGCCAAGAGAGATCTCCGCGGTCTCACGACCGCGGCTCCGTTGAAGCTTCGGCGCGCTCGCGCTTGAGGCGGCGGACGCGCTGATCTCCGCGGTCTCACGACCGCGGCTCCGTTGAAGCCGTGCTGCCCCACAACCCCACCCCCTGCGGATGAAAATCTCCGCGGTCTCACGACCGCGGCTCCGTTGAAGCTACGCCACGGAGTGCTTTGCCTTGCGCTCCTCGGAGATCTCCGCGGTCTCACGACCGCGGCTCCGTTGAAGCGGAACGGCTGGGCGCTGGGCGCTAGCGACTAGCGCCCAATCTCCGCGGTCTCACGACCGCGGCTCCGTTGAAGCAAGGATCGCACCGCCACCGAACTGACCGGAAAGGACGGATCTCCGCGGTCTCACGACCGCGGCTCCGTTGAAGCGACTTCGACGCGATCGCGAGAGCGGACTACCGATCATCTCCGCGGTCTCACGACCGCGGCTCCGTTGAAGCAATCTCCTCGTTGAGTAAGTCGTTAAGCGACTTGCGGATCTCCGCGGTCTCACGACCGCGGCTCCGTTGAAGCAAGGCGAACAACGGCGAGGACGCGATCTCGGCGATATCTCCGCGGTCTCACGACCGCGGCTCCGTTGAAGCAATACGACTACGGGGCTTTGGTCAGTGACGTTGACGATCTCCGCGGTCTCACGACCGCGGCTCCGTTGAAGCGGTATCGGGTTTTCCCATACAGGTTTTGACGTCTGCATCTCCGCGGTCTCACGACCGCGGCTCCGTTGAAGCGAGCATCGGGTGAACACCTGAGGAAAAGACTTGCGGAATCTCCGCGGTCTCACGACCGCGGCTCCGTTGAAGCGAGAAGCCGATACGGCGAGTCAGCGAATCGAGGGACATCTCCGCGGTCTCACGACCGCGGCTCCGTTGAAGCCGGAAGGGCAACGGATTTCGGTGCACGGTCTATCTCATCTCCGCGGTCTCACGACCGCGGCTCCGTTGAAGCGGATCAGCCGTCTCCGGCGACCGCTCCGGCTCCGAATATCTCCGCGGTCTCACGACCGCGGCTCCGTTGAAGCATCCGAACTCGCGGCAGCGCTCCACCTGCTTGCTTATCTCCGCGGTCTCACGACCGCGGCTCCGTTGAAGCCTGGACCTCAGAGCATCAGGAAAGCCAACCGATGAAATCTCCGCGGTCTCACGACCGCGGCTCCGTTGAAGCGTGTCATGCGGTTAACGAACTGGATGGCGCGATTGGTATCTCCGCGGTCTCACGACCGCGGCTCCGTTGAAGCATTTACTAGATAGTAAACCGTGCTGGTTTACAATTTATCTCCGCGGTCTCACGACCGCGGCTCCGTTGAAGCTCAGGATTCTTGCGCTGTGCCGTCGACGGGCGTGGCTATCTCCGCGGTCTCACGACCGCGGCTCCGTTGAAGCAATCCCCCGGCGGCGGCACCAGCGGCTGCGCAGACATCTCCGCGGTCTCACGACCGCGGCTCCGTTGAAGCCTGAAAACGCTCAAGGATACGCTGGTCATGGAGCAGATCTCCGCGGTCTCACGACCGCGGCTCCGTTGAAGCGAGACGACGAAGCGCATGGGTTTCGCGCAACGCGCCATCTCCGCGGTCTCACGACCGCGGCTCCGTTGAAGCTCGCAGCGCATCGCGAAGCGCTCGTAATCGGCGACATCTCCGCGGTCTCACGACCGCGGCTCCGTTGAAGCCATCTCGGCACGGAGCGCCCCCCAGCCTTTAGCGGCTATCTCCGCGGTCTCACGACCGCGGCTCCGTTGAAGCGAAGTGGAGACCGAACCGCTGACGATGATCGGCGACATCTCCGCGGTCTCACGACCGCGGCTCCGTTGAAGCGAAGCTGGCGATGGCAGCGGCGGTGGCGGCTTCGGCGATCTCCGCGGTCTCACGACCGCGGCTCCGTTGAAGCGAAACGAAACCCAGAGCTGGCGGGCCATCCACAGGCCCATCTCCGCGGTCTCACGACCGCGGCTCCGTTGAAGCGAAACGA